>Ga0070741_10003886_pt1 | contig 35896 bp, 35 predicted proteins | sample Coa_R1_4_FD_66440 | JGI IMG/M metagenome (GOLD analysis project Ga0070741, IMG submission 66440) | Surface soil microbial communities from Centralia Pennsylvania, which are recovering from an underground coalmine fire - Coalmine... | ecosystem: Environmental > Terrestrial > Soil > Unclassified ... | reverse complement strand
CTCGGCCCGGCCTACAACCGCCAGCTGCGCGAAGGCGCGACGGCGTGCGGCTTCGTGTTCGACGGCCGCCGGCTGCGGCTCGCGCAGGCGGAGGAGATCGACGCCGAGACGCTGCCCCTGGTCCGCGGCATCGCCCGCACGCGGCGCGCGGCGCTGCAGGCGCTGCGCGCGCTCGCCGACGAGGAGCGGCTCTGCCTGAAGGCGCTCGGCGTGGAGAGCGGCCGCGGCGGGCCCTGCTTCCGCCACCAGCTCGGGCGCTGCGCCGGCGTATGCGCCGGGAAGGAGAACCTGCATCTGCACCACGCGCGCGCCGCGGCCGCGCTCGCCCGGCTCGCGAGCCCGCCGTGGCCGTGGCGCGGCCCGGTCGGGGTGATCGAGCACGACCGCGGACGCGACGCCACCGAGATCCACGTCGTGGACCGCTGGTGCTACGTCGGCGCCGCGCGCTCGGAGGACGAGCTCGCCGGCATGCTGGAGTCGCGCCGGCCGGCGCGCTTCGACTACGACGAATACCGCATCCTCGCCCGCCATCTCGGCAAGCGCGGCGTGCGCACCGTGGAGCTGCGCGCTTGATGCATTGCGAGCTCGTCGTTCCCGCCCTTTTCGCGGCTTCGTCCGGCGAGCGCTTCCCGGCGCTCGAGCTGCTGCTCGGCCGCGGACGCGAGATGCACGAGGAGTCCTGCGGCATGGAGAACTGGCTCGCGGGGCGCTTCGGGCTCGAGGGCGATGTTCCCGCCGGCGCCCTGAGCGCGCTCGCGCGCGGCATCGCTCCCGGCGACGCCCTCTGGGCGCGCGCCGACCCGGTGCACCTGCACCTCGCGCGCGACCGCCTCATCCTCGCGCCGCACGGCGCCTTCCAGGTCGCGCCCGCCGAGGCCGAGGCGCTCTGCGACGCGCTCAACCGGCACTTCGCGGGCTCGCTCGAGCTGCATCCGGCGCTGCCGCACGCCTGGTGCGCGAAGCTCGACGGCCCGCTGGGTCTCGCGGCGCCCTCGCCGCTCGAGATGGCCGGGCGCGACGTCGAGCTCGTGGTGCCGCGCGGCAAGGCGGCAGGCCGCGCCCAGCGCCTGCTGAACGAAGCGCAGATGGTGCTGCATGCCCACCCGGCGAACGAGGCGCGCGAAGCGCGCGGCGAGCCGGCGCTGAACAGCCTCTGGCTCTGGGGCGAGGGCGCCCTGCCGGCCGGCGCGAGCTCGCCCTGGCACGCGGTGCTTTGCGACGATCCGGTGCTCGCCGGCCTGGCGCGCAGCGCGGGCGCAAGGCCGCGCGCGCTGCCAAGGAGCGGCGCACAGTGGCTCGAGTCCGCGCCCGAAGAGGGACGCGCACTCATCCTGCTCGACGGCCTGCGGCTGCCGCTCGCGCTGGCGCAGGAAGCGGAATATGGCGCCTGCCTGGAGGACCTCGAGCGCGACTGGTTCGCGCCGCTGCTCGCCGCGCTGCGCGCCGGCCGCGTCGGCATGGTGAGCGTCCACGTTCCCGAGGCCGGCGCATCGTTCGAGACCATCCGCGCCGACCTGCGCCGCTTCTGGCGCCGCGCGAAAGGCCTCGAGGCCTACGCATGAAGATCATCGAGCGCCCCTATTCCGAGGCGCACCGCCAGGCGCTGCTCACGGCCGGCCTGCATCCCGTGCTTGCGCGGGTGTACGCCGCGCGCCGCATCGCCTCGGCCGCCGAGCTCGGCTACGAGCCCGCCGGCCTGCTTGCGCCCTCGGGGCTGAAGGGCGCGCGCGAGGCGGCGGCGCTTCTCGCCGATGCGATCGCCGCGCGCAGCAGGATCCTCATCGTCGCCGACTACGATGCCGACGGTGCGACCGCGTGCGCGGTCGGGGTCCGCGCGCTGCGCGCCATGGGCGCAAGCGTCGACTATCTGGTGCCGGACCGGTTCAAGCTCGGCTACGGGCTCACCCCGGAGCTCGTCGACCTTGCCGCCGCGCGCCGCCCCGACCTGCTGGTCACCGTGGACAACGGCATCGCGAGCGTCGAAGGCGTCGCGCGCGCGAAAGCGCTCGGCATCGCGACCCTCATCACCGACCACCACCTGCCCGGCGCGGAGCTGCCGGCGGCCGACTGCATCGTGAACCCGAACCAGCCGGGCTGCGGCTTTCCCTCGAAGGCGCTCGCGGGGGTGGGCGTGATGTTCTACGTCATGCTGGAGCTGCGCGCCGAGCTGAGAAGCCGCAAGCAGTTCGCCGACAAAGAGCCGAACCTCGGCGCGCTCACGGATCTTGTCGCGCTCGGCACCGTCGCCGACGTGGTGCCGCTCGACGCGAACAACCGCACGCTCGTCGCCCAGGGGCTGAAGCGGCTGCGCGCCGGCCGCGGCAAGCCGGGGCTGCATGCGCTCCTCCGGATCGCCGGGCGCGCAGCGCAGGACGTCTCGGCCTTCGACCTCGGCTTCGTCCTCGGGCCGCGGCTCAACGCCGCCGGGCGCCTTGCCGACATGGGGCTCGGCATCGAATGCCTGGTGACCGACGACGAGGCGCGCGCCGCGAACTGCGCGCAGGAGCTCGACCGGCTCAACCGCGAGCGCCGCACGATCGAGGCGGCGATGCTGGAGCAGGCGCTGCGCTTTCTCGCCGCGCTGCCGGAGAGCGGCGGCTCGAGCTTCTTCGATCCGCGCTGGCACCAGGGCGTCGTCGGCATCCTCGCCTCGCGGCTGAAGGAGCGCCTGCACCGCCCCGTGGTGTGCTTCGCGCCCGCGGAGGAAGGAACGCGTCGCGTGCTGCGCGGCTCCGGGCGCTCGATCCCGGGGCTGCACCTGCGCGACTGCCTCGACCTCGTCGCCAAGCGCCATCCCGGGCTGATCGCGCGCTTCGGCGGGCACGCGCAGGCCGCGGGCCTGACGATCGCGGAAGCGGATTACCCGGCGTTCGCGCGGGCGTTCGAGCAGGCGGCGGACGAGCTGCTGCCGGCCGAGGCGCGCGACCGCGTGATCGAAACCGACGGCAGCCTCGCCGCCGCCCACCACACGCTCGACGTCGCGCGCCTGCTCGAAGCGCAGATCTGGGGCCAGGCCTTTCCGCAGCCGGTCTTCTGCGATACTTTCGCCGTGGAAAGCCAGCGTGTCGTCGGCGAGCGCCACCTGAAGCTCGTGCTCGCGCGGGACGGCCGCCGGTACGAGGCCATGCGCTTCGGCTCGCTCGAAAAGGATGCGGGCCCGCTGCCCGCCAGGCTGCGGGCGGCCTACCGGCTCGGCGTCAACGAGTTCAACGGGCTGAAGAGCGTGCAGCTCAGCGTGGAGCACTACGAATGATCATCCGGCTCGCCCTGCTTCTCGCGCTCGCGTGCGCCGCCGCGCGCGCCGCCGACGTCGCGCCGGTCAAGGACGCCGGGCCCTACGTGCCCTCGCCCGAGGCCGCGGTCGCGGAGATGCTGCGCTATGCGCGCGTCGGGCCGAACGACTTCATCATCGACCTCGGCTCGGGCGACGGCCGGATCGTGCGCACGGCCGCGAAGCTCTTCGGCGCGCGCGGCTTCGGCGTCGACATCAAGGAGAGCCTGGTGCGCCAGGCAAACGAGGAGGCGAAGAAGGAAGGCATCGCCGACCGGGTCAAGTTCTACAAGCAGGACCTCTTCAAGACCGACATTTCTCAGGCGACGGTCCTGACGATGTACCTGCTGCCCGATACGGTGAACCTGCTGAAGGACAAGCTGCTGAACGAGCTCAAGCCCGGGACGCGCGTCGTGTCCCACGACTACCCGCTCACCGGCTGGATCCCGGAGGACACGAAGCAGTTCGACCTGCCGGAGAAAATCGCCATCTCGGGCGTGCAGACGACGATCATCTGGCTCTACCTGGTGCCGGCGAAGGTCGCGGGACGCTGGACCGTGCAGGTGCCGGCGAGCTTCTCGCGCAAGCCGATGCAGCTCGAGCTGCACCAGCAGCTCTCCCGCGTCTCGGGCAGCGCGCGGCTCGACGGCAAGGAGCTGCCGCTCGAGGAAGTGAGCCTGCGCGGCGACCAGCTGAGCTTCAGGCTCTCCGGACGCAAGGGCGAGTTCAGCGGGCAGGTCAAGGACCGCGCGATCGAGGGCACGCTGGACGCGGGCGGGCGCAAATCGCCCTGGCGGGCCGCCCTCGCCTCGTGAAGCTCAAGGTGACGGCGGGGCGCGCCCGCTTCGAGATCGAGCTCGCCGACACGCCGACCGCCCGAGCGCTTGCGGCCGCGGCGCCTTTCGACTCGCGCGCCCAGACCTGGGGCGAAGAGCTGTATTTCTCCACCCCGGTGCACGCCAAGCTCGAGGCCGATGCTCGCCAGGTCGTGGAGCCGGGCACGGCGTGCTTCTGGACCGAGGGCGACGCCATCGCCCTGCCCTACGGCCGCACCCCGATCTCGACCGACGAGCGGCCCAAGCTCGCGAGCCGCTGCAACGTCATCGGCACGCTGCAGGGCGACGCGCGCGTGCTCGCGCAGGTGCGCGCCGGCGATCGCATCGCGGTGGAGAAGGCCTGATGGAAAGAAAGCGGGTCAATTCCTCGCGCCTGCGCTCGGTCGGCTACGACGAGAAGAGCCGCACGCTCGAGATCGAGATGTCGAACGGCCAGGTGTTCCAGTATTCCGGCGTCTACCCCGAGGTCTACCGGCGCTTCATGGCGGCGCCGAACCCGACGACGTTCTTCGACGACAAGATCGCCGAGGAATACAGCGCCAAGCGGGTATGATGGCGCCGAGGGAGACGACAGCCTTGCGCCTGGCCGGTACTGCACTGCTTTTTGCGACGCTGGTTGCGACGCCCGCCGGCGAAGCGGGCGCGATGCCTCGCCCGTCCGACCCGCTGCAGTCCGCGTCGTTCGAGGCGGCGAGCCTGCGCTCCATCGCGGCCTGGCTCAAGGATTCCGGGCGCGACGGCTACCTCTCCGCCGAGGTGGCCGACACGGTGGGCATCCCGCGCGCGCGCAACGAGGACTACCTCGATGCCAAGCAGCGCGGCTATCGCAATGACGGCATCCTGCGCATCGCCCAGGTCTCGGCGGACGCGCGCCGCGATTTCCTGCTTTTCATGGTGCAGCGCCCGGAGGGCGAGGTGTACTTCTACCTCTCGAGCGTGCGCGACGGGCTGAAACGCGCGTTCGTCTCGATCCCGGGCCGCAAGATGGTGGTGCCGATGGACGCCGCCGAGGCGCAGTCGCGCTTCGACGAGGAAGTCGCCTACTGGCAGGAGAGAATCGCTGTAAGAAACTAAGGCTGGCGCGCTTTCGGCCGGCCCAAACGGGTACTAGCGCCATGCGAAAGGTTGCCGGCTATTCGTTTTCCGCAAAAGCCTCTACCGACGGGCATGCGCGCATAGAGAATTTGAATCGCATCGTCGAGGCATGGATTCAATCCAAGGGAACTATCAGCGGCTCGTCCCAGATCCGCTATAACGACGGGCGTATTGCAGAATATTCGTCCAGCGCAACGTCATCGCCGTCTGGTTCCTTGCGTGAGCACGGTCTCCTTGAGCCCACCGAATCAGGGTTGTTTCAGACGCAAATCTCACTCGGCCTATCAAACGACCAATTGGCTGTTTATGCAGAACTGCGAGCTGCCGGCGATACTCAGCATCTCGGACCTATGGAGTTGGATGTCCGATGCCCACAAGTGGTTCGCCAGCTGCTGGATTGTCGGGAGGATTGGTATGTTGGCGACACGCCAGTGCGGGCGCAGGCGATTCCGTTTAGTGGCGGAGTAGACGGACAGACGTTTATCAATGTTGTCTGGCATCCGTCTCGCAACCTTCCAGTGGTTGCAATATCACGCCACGGCGAGCCTCTAACTGAGAACTTTTCTGACAACATCGCCGGCGATCTCGCAGGCCTTGCTCTGGTAGCTGAAATAGACGATGCAGCCGCGTGGCACGTGACAAATACAATGGGGCGAGAATGGTCGTGCTACAACGGTGCCATACGAATATATTGGCCAATCACCGCGAAGCTTCGCGATCCCTACGCACATCCACTATGGACGCGAGGGAGTCTGCTGGGAGGCGTGACAGAACCACGAGACGCCTCTTACAGGATACGTCGACAACTTCGTCGCCGAATAATTGGCCTATCAGCATTCTCGGTAGCCGAACCGGTCGTGTTTGGAAAGATTAGAAGCGAAGCAAGACTCCAAGAGTTTGAAGCCCTCAAGAAATCGGCAGCCGGAACAGACGACTGGAGAAATATTGCCGAGGACTACGCAAAAGATAACGATGGCCTTCGGCAGTCTCTTGAAGAAGCAAAACTCGCCATTCGCGATCTGGAGGCGCAGGTATCAAACCTCACCTTGGCGATTCAATGGAAAGAAGAACCGGCTAACGATCAGGAACCACAACCGGAGCGGCAAACTCCGCCCGCGACTGTCGCCGAGGCTGTGCGCAAAGCCCAAGACAATCTCCATGAAGTTTTGCGGTTTGGGGAAGATGTTGCAACTGGCGTTAGGAGCCTGGCCGCGGATGCGGGACCGCCCGAGAAAATATACAAATACCTACAGCAACTGGCACTGGCGACGAAGGAAAGGAACGCTGGGCCGTTAGGAACTACGATGGTCCAATGGTTGCGGAATCGTGGGGTTAACGCGTCAGGGGAATCGGAAACCATAAAGCACTCTGCATCGGAGTCTCGGAAGCGAACCTGGCACGACGGCGAACGGGCGCGTGTATTCGATCTGCATCTGAAGCCAAGCGAGGCGGTGTCACCAGATCGATGCGTACGCATTTACTTTGACTACGATGAACACGAGAAATGCACCTGCATCGGCTGGGTTGGTCGCCATCCATAGTCGCCGACTAGCGCGTTTCGTCCCATATAATCCCCTCATGGAAGCAGAACGAATAAACCAGATCGCCGCCTCCATCGCCGACCTGCAGGCCCGGTCGGCCGAGCTGCGGAGGTATCTTTGACTTCGCGGCGAAGCAGCAGCGCCTGCAGGCGCTGAACCGCGAGCTCGAAGACCCCCGGCTCTGGGACAAGCCGCAGCGCGCCCAGGAGCTCGGCAAGGAGAAGAAGGCCCTCGAGGCCGTCGTCGGCACGCTCGAGCGGGTCGGCAGCGGCCTCTCCGACGCGGCGGAGCTCTTCCAGCTCGCGAAGACCGAGAACGACGACGCGACGCTTTCCAGCATCTCCGGCGACATCGGCAAGCTGGAAAGCGAGGTCGGCGCGCTCGAGTTCCGCCGCATGTTCTCCAATCCGCTCGACCCGAACAGCTGCTTCATGGACATCCAGGCGGGCGCCGGCGGCACCGAGGCGCAGGACTGGGCCTCCATGCTGGAGCGCATGTACGTCAAGTTCTGCGACAAGAAGGGCTTCAAGGTCGAGGAGCTCGAGCGCAGCGAAGGCGAGGTCGCCGGCATCAAGAGCGCGACGCTGAAGATCAGCGGCGACTACGCTTACGGGACGCTGCGCACCGAGAACGGCGTGCATCGCCTCGTGCGCAAGAGCCCGTTCGACGCCAACGCGCGGCGGCACACTTCTTTCGCCAACGTCTTCGTGTACCCCGAGGTCGACGACTCGATCGAGGTGGACATCAATCCAGCGGACCTGCGGGTCGACGTCTACCGCGCCTCCGGCGCGGGCGGCCAGCACGTCAACAAGACCGAGTCGGCGGTGCGCATCACGCACCTCCCCACCGGCATCGTGGTGCAGAGCCAGAACGACCGCTCCCAGCACCGCAACCGCGCCGAGTGCATGGCAATGCTCAAGTCGCGGCTCTACGAGCTCGAGCTGCGCAAGCGCACCGCCGAGCAGTCGAAGCTCGAGGCGGCGAAGACCGACATCGAGTGGGGCCACCAGATCCGCTCGTACGTGCTCGACCAGTCGCGCATCAAGGACCTGCGCACCGGGGTCGAGAAAGGCGCCACCCAGGCGGTGCTCGACGGGGAGCTCGACGACTTCATCAGCGCCAGCCTGAAGCAGGGAGTCTAGATGGAACAGGAAGAGAACAAGCTCATCGAGGAGCGGCGCGAGAAGCTGAAGGCGCTGCGCGCCGCGGCGGGAAAGCCGGGCGCCGCGTTCCCGAACGATTTCCGGCGCAGGGATTTCGCGCGCGATCTCGCTTCCCGCTACGGCGAGAGCACGAAGGAGCAGCTCGAGAAGGAAAAGCCGCGCGTGGCGCTCGCGGGCCGCATGATGCTGAAGCGCGTCATGGGCAAGGCGAGCTTCGCCACGCTGCAGGATGGCTCGGGCCGGATCCAGATCTACGTCTCCAGCGAGATCGAAGGCTACGAGGCCTTCAAGCACTGGGACCTCGGCGACCTCGTCGGCGTGGAAGGCTGGCTCTTCCGGACGATGAAGGGCGAGCTGACGATCCACGCCACGCGCCTGCGCCTGCTGGTGAAGGCGCTGCGGCCGCTGCCGGAGAAGTTCCACGGCATGGCCGACCAGGAGATGAAGTACCGCCAGCGCTACGTGGACCTCATCGTGACGCCGAGGACGCGGGACGTTTTCGAGAAGCGGATAAAAGTCGTCGAGGCCCTGCGCGAGGCCATGCGGGCGGACGGCTACCTCGAGGTCGAGACGCCGATGATGCAGCCGATCCCCGGCGGCGCGGTGGCGCGGCCGTTCAGGACGCATCACAACGCGCTCGACCTGGACCTGTATCTCAGGATCGCGCCCGAGCTCTACCTGAAGCGGCTCGTGGTCGGCGGCCTCGAGCGCGTCTACGAGATCAACCGCAACTTCAGGAACGAAGGCATCTCGACGCGGCACAACCCCGAGTTCACGATGATGGAGTGGTACTGCGCCTACGAGGACTGGCAGTACATGATGGCGCACACCGAGAAGCTCGTGCGCGCGGCCGCGGGCGCGCTCGGCCAGCTCATCTTTCCCTATCAGGGGAAATCGATCGACGTCGAGAAGCCGTTCCGCCGCCTGCCGATTCCGGAGGCGATCCGGCAGCAGGGCGTGGAAGGCGACCTGCGCGACCGCGCCTTCCTCGCGCAGAAGCTGAAATCCCTTGCGGTCGAGGTCAAGGGCGAGCACGGCTGGGGCTCGCTGCAGCTCATGCTCTTCGAGGCGCTCGCGGAGAAGCATCTGGTACAACCGACCTTCGTCACGGAGTTCCCGGCCGAGGTGTCGCCGCTCGCGCGGCGCAACGACAAGGACCCGGAGATCGTGGACCGCTTCGAGCTCTTCATCGACGCGAAGGAGATCGCGAACGGCTTCTCCGAGCTGAACGACCCCGAAGACCAGGCCGAAAGGTTCTTGCAGCAGGTCAGGAACAAGAACGCCGGCGATGAGGAAGCGATGTACTACGACGCCGACTACATCCGCGCGCTGGAGTACGGGCTGCCGCCGACCGCGGGAGGCGGCCTCGGAATCGACCGCCTGGTGATGCTCCTGACCGACAGTCCCAGCATCCGCGACGTCATTCTTTTCCCGCACATGCGCCCCGAGGCTTAAGAAACACCTTGTAACAAACGCTTACTGCAGCGCAGTAACACCCGCCTTACCCTTGGCACCGTTCGAAAGGAGAACGATGTCATGGACGCCACTGCAAAGCCCCGCCTCCACCCGCTGCTGACCGCGGCGGCGATTTCGGTCACCGTGTTTTCCGCGGTCGGCGTGGGCGCGCTCACCGGCCTCATCCCGACCTCCCACAGCACGACGAAGGAAAGCGCTCCGCTCGTCGCGGAAGCGCCCGCGGCACAGAGCGCGCCGCAGGCCGCGCCGAGCGTCGAGCCGGCAATGCCGGCGGCGCCTGCCGCGTCGCCCGCGCCAGCGCCCAAACCGGTGAAGAAGCATGTCGTGCACAAGGCGTCTGCGCCGGTACATGTCGCCGCGGCACCCGAGGCGATGCCGGCCGACATGCCGCCTCCGCCGCCGGTCCAGGTGCAGGCACCGATGCAGGCGCAGGCGCCGGTCATCGACCCGAGCCTCGGCGTCGTGCAATCGGTGCGCGAAGTGACGCACGAGCCGAAGTCCAACGGCGCCGGCCCGATCATCGGCGGCATCGCCGGCGCGGTGCTCGGCAACCAGGTGGGCCATGGAGCGGGGCGCAGCATCGCCACGGTGCTCGGCGCCGCGGGCGGCGCCTTTGCCGGCAAGGAGGTCGAGGTCCGCGAGCGCACGACGAAGAGCTGGGAGATCACGGTTCGCCTGGACGACGGCTCGCTGAAGACGATCCCGAGCGCCACGGCGCCGATCTGGCACGGCGGCGAGCGCGTGCGCCTGGTCGAAGGGCAGCTGCGCCCGGCCTGAGCTGCGGGCCTAGAGCCTGAGGGCCGCGAGGCCCGCCATCACCGCGCCGGTGGCCACCAGCCTGCGGCGCGTCATTTTCTCGCCCAGGAAAAGCGCGCCGAGCAGCGCGCCGAAGATCACGGCGGTCTCGCGCAGCACCGCGACCAGCGCGACCGGCGCGCGCGTCATGGCCCACAGCGCGACGGCGTAGGACCCGGTGGTGAACACCGCGCCGATGAAGATCCTCGGCCAGCTCTTCATCAGGTAGCGCGGCACCGCGGCGCCGCGCCGCACTCCCGCGTAGACATAGATTGCCACCGCATTCGCGGCGAAGAACCACATCGCGTAGGCAACCGGGCTGCCCGAAGCGCGCGCGCCCTTCGCGTCGATCAGCGTGTATGCCGCGATCACGAGCGCATTGGCGAGCGCGAAGAACGTTGCCCGCCGGTCGTGGCGCCCGTAGGCGAAGCTCATGATGCCCGCGCAGACGAGCGCGATGCCGGCCGACTGCATCGGCCCGAGGGCCTCGCCGAAGACCATCGAGCCGCAAAGCGCCACGACGACGGGGCCGCCGCCGCGCATGATCGGGTAGGCGTAGGTGAGCTCGCCGTAGTGATACGCGCCCGCGAGGAGTGCGAAATAGCCGATGTGCACGAGCGCCGATGCGGCGAGCCAGGGCCAGGATTGCGCCGCAGGGAAAGGCAGCCACGCGCCGACCGCCGCGCCGACGAGGCCCGCGCCGACGGAGATGGCCACCGTGTCGAGCTCCTTGTCGGTCGAGCTTTTGAGAAGGGCGTTCCAGCAGGCGTGCAGCAGCGCGGCGCCGAGCACCGCGAGCGTCACGGGAAGCGACATCTCCACGCTAGCCGAGCACCTGCTCGAGAAGCGGCGCCATGCGCTCGACCGCGGCGCGGCCTTCCACAATGGCTTCCTTAGCGCGGTGGTAGTCCATGGTGGCAAAGTCGGGCAGGAGCGGCGTGAGCAGCACGTCCGCCGGCTCGCCCGCGAGGCGGCTGCGCGCCACCTTCATCTCCACGATGTCGAGCGAGGTCATGAAGACGTTGAAGATCGAGGGCACGGCCTGCGCTTCCTCCTGCGCCTTGCTGCGGATCCAGGCGGGGCGCAGCCGCCCGAGCCAGCCCGGCATTTCGCGCGGAGCGACCTGGCGGCCGCGATCCCGGTAAGGGCCGAGCTTGCCCCAGCTGAGGTCCACGGCGATCACCAGCTCGGCGCCGAGCGCGCGGCACATCGAGACCGGCACCGGATTCACGAGCCCGCCGTCCACCAGGACGGTGCCGTCGCGCACGACCGGGGTAAAGAGTCCCGGCATCGCGCACGAGGCCCGCACCGCGTCGAGCACCTTGCCGTGGCGCAGCCAGAGCTCGCGCCCGGAATAGAGCTCGGTCGCGATCGCCCCGAAGAGCACCGGCAGGTCGGCGATCTCGCGCTCCTCGAAGGTGCCGCGGAACAGGTTGAAAAGCCGCTCGCCGCGGATCAGGCCGCCGCGCCACGTGATGTCCATGAGGCGCAGCACCGTGGTGCGCACGAGCCCGGTGACCCAGCGCTCGAGCTCATCGAGCGCCCCCGAGGCGTAGAACGCGCCCACCAGCGCGCCGATCGACGTGCCGCAGACGATGTCCGGCTTGATGCCCCGCTCCTCGAGGCCGCGGATCGCGCCGATGTGCGCCCAGCCGCGGGCGCTGCCCGAGCCCAGGGCAAGGCCGATGCGGGGCTGGCGCTTCAGGGGCTACAGTCTCTCGAAGATCGCGGCGATCCCCTGGCCGCCGCCGATGCACATCGTGACGAGCGCGTAGCGCTTGCCGGTGCGCGCAAGCTCGTAGAGCGCCTTCACGGTCAGGATGCAGCCGGTCGCGCCGATCGGATGGCCGAGCGCCACCGCCCCGCCGTTCGGGTTCACCTTCGCCGGATCGAAGCCCAGGTCCTTCGTCACCGCCATCGCCTGCACCGCGAAGGCCTCGTTCGATTCGATGACATCCATGTCGGCGGGATTCAGCCCCGCTTTCTCGAACACCTTCTTCACGGCCGGGATGGGGCCGAGGCCCATCAGCTGCGGCTCGACTCCGGCGTGGGCATAGGCGAGCAGGCGGGCCATCGGTTTCAGCTTGTTCTTTTCCGCATAGGAGGCGGTGGCGAGAACCAGCGCCGCGGCCGCATCATTGATTCCGGAAGCGTTGCCCGCCGTGACCGTGCCATCCTTCTTGAAGACGGTCTTCAGCTTGGCGAGGTCTTCCATCTTCGCCTCGGCACGCACGTGCTCGTCCGTGGTGAACTGCTCGACGCCCTTCTTGCTCTTCAGCTCGATCGGGACGATCTGGTCCCTGAAATAGCCCTTGGCGATCGCTTCCGCCGCCTTCCTGTGGGAAGCGAGCGCGAACTCGTCTTGCTGCGTGCGCGTGAAGCCGTATTTCGCCGCGATGTTCTCGGCCGTGACCCCCATGTGGCCGTGGCCGAAGGGATCGTGCAGCGCGCCGGTCATCGCGTCCACGACCGCCGCATCGCCCATGCGCTGGCCCCAGCGCCCCGCGGGCAGGAAATACGCGGCGCGGCTCATGCTTTCGGCGCCGCCCGCCACCGCGACCTCGCAATCCCCGAGGAGCAGGTGCTGCGTCGCCGAGACGACCGCCTGCAGGCCGGAGCCGCAGAGGCGGTTCACCGTCAGGCAGGGCGTGCCGACCGGGATGCCCCCTTCGACCGCGGCGACGCGCGAGACGTACATGTCCTTCGGCTCGCCGTGGATCACGCTGCCGAGCACCACGTGGCCGACGCTCGCCGGGTCGACCTTCGCGCGCGCCACCGCCTCGCGGATCGCCACCGCGCCGAGCCGGGTCACCGGCAGATCCTTGAGCGCGCCGCCGTAGTCGCCGATCGCCGTGCGCGCGCCCGCCACCACCACCACCTCTCTCGTGCTCATAGCCTTCTCCCATGGAGATCGTGCGCGTCCGCGCGCTCGATCAGGACATCCGCGAATTCTCCCGCCTTCCCGCCCTCGAAGCGCACCACGCCGTCGATCTCCGGCGCATCGGCGCTCGAGCGGCCGACGCCCGGCGCATCGACCAGCACCTTCAAGCGCCTGCCGATCTTCGCCTTCAGCCTTTGCCGCGAGATCTTTTCCTGCCGCGCCATGAAGCGCTCGCGGCGCTCTTCCTTCACCGGCTCGGGTACCGCCCCGGGCAGGTCGTTCGCGGCGGCGCCCTCGACCGCCGAGTATGCGAAGCAGCCGACGCGGTCGAGTTGCGCCTCGTCAAGAAACTGCAGCAGCTCCTCGAATTCCGCCTCCGTCTCGCCCGGGAAGCCCACGATGAACGTGCTGCGCAGCGTCAGCTCCGGGCACTCGCGCCGCCAGGCGCCGATCCGGTCGAGCACCTTCTCCGCGCTCGCCGGGCGCTTCATCAGGCGCAGGATGCGCGCCGCCGCGTGCTGGAACGGAATGTCGAGGTACGCAAGGATCCGGCCCTCGGCCATGAGCGGGATGAGCTCGTCCACGTGCGGATAAGGATAGACGTAGTGCAGACGAACCCATGCGCCGAGCCGGCCCAGCTCCGCGCACAATTCCGTCATCCGGGTCCTGGTCGGCTTGCCCTTGTAGAAACCGGTGCGGTACTTGACGTCGACTCCGTAGGCGCTGGTGTCCTGCGAGATGACCAGCAGTTCCTTCACCCCGGACCTCACCAGGCCCTCCGCTTCGGAGAGCACCTCGCCGATGGGCCGCGACGCAAGATCGCCGCGCAGCGACGGGATGATGCAGAACGTGCAGCGGTGGTTGCAGCCCTCGGAGATCTTGAGGTACGCGTAGTGCTTCGGCGTGAGCTTGACGCCGATGGCCGGCACGAGATCGGTGTACGGATCGTGCGGCTTGGGCAGGTGCGCGTGCACCGCCCGCATCACCGCCGGCGTGTCGTGCGGCCCGGTGATCGCAAGGACCGCCGGATGAGCCGATTTGACGACTTCCTCCTTCGACCCCAGGCACCCCGTGACGATGACCTTGCCGTTTTCCGCGAGCGCCTCGCCGATCGCCTCGAGCGATTCTTCCTTCGCCGCATCGATGAAGCCGCAGGTATTCACGATGACGAGGTCCGCGCCGGCGTAGCTCTTGGCCGTCTCGTAGCCTTCGGCACGCAGCTCGGTGAGGATGCGCTCCGAGTCCACGAGCGCCTTGGGACAGCCCAGCGAGACGAATCCGACCTTCGGCGCTCTCTGCTTCCTACTTTTCAGAATCGGGCTTGTCCTGCTTGCCGGCCGGGAAGCCGGGGAAGGTGAAGCCGGTGAACATGTTGCGCGCCTGGCTCTGCATCTGCTCCTGGAACTGGGCGAACATCTTCTGGCTCTGCTCCATGTAGGCCTGCATCAGGCTCTGCATGGCCGGCCCCTGCAGGTTCATGAACTGCCCCCAGAGCTCCTGCGCGCCGCGCGAGCTGTCGCCGTAGAGCCTCTGCGACTGCTCCTGCATCGTCTTCTGCATGTCCTGGAAGGCGCGGATGTTGCGCTCGAGGTAGGTGCCCATCACGCCCTGCATCGCGTTGCCGTAGAAACGGATGAGCTGCGAGAGCAGGTCGGACGAGAACATCGGCAGCCCGCCCGCGGATTCCTCCTCGAGGATGATCTGCAGCAGGATCGAGCGCGTCAGGTCCTCGCCGCTTTTCGCGTCGATGACCTGGAAATCCTCCTGCTTGTGGACCATCTGCTTGACGTCGGCGAGCGTGATGTAGCTCGACGTCTTGGTGTCGTAGAGGCGCCGGTTCGGATATTTCTTGATCAGCCGGACCGGATTCTCGGGTTTTGCTTCAGGCAATGCCACGGGCTGAATCTACTCCTTAATACATATGCTGGCCACCATTGATCGAGATGTTGGCGCCGGTGACGAACGCCGCCTCCTCGGAGCAAAGGTAGATGATGAGCCCCGCGACCTCGTCGGGCTTGCCGAGCCGTCCGATCGGGATCTGCGGCAGGATCTTCGAGTCGAGGATCTCCTTGGGGATCGCGGTCACCATCTTGGTGCCGATGTAGCCCGGCGAGATCGTGTTGATGGTCACGCCCTTGCGCGCCACCTCGAGGGCGAGCGCCTTGGTGAAGCCGTGGATGCCGGCCTTGGCCGCGGAGTAGTTGGTCTGCCCGAAGGCGCCCTTCTGCCCGTTCACCGAGGAGACGTTGATGACGCGGCCCCAGCCGCGCTCGACCATGCCGTCCATCACCTGCTTCGTCATGTTGAAGCACGAGTCGAGGTTCGTGCGCATCACCGCGTCCCAGTCGGCCTTCGTCATTTTCTTGAAGGTCATGTCGCGCGTGATGCCGGCGTTGTTCACCAGGATGTCGATGGCGCCGCAGTCCGCGCGGATCTGCGACGCCATCTTCGCGCAGTTGTCGTAGTCGGCGACGTCGACCGGGAAGGCCGAGAAGGAGTAGCCCCGGCTCTTCATCTCCTCGAGCCACGACTTGTATTTGGTGTTGGACGGCGAGTACGTCACGACGACGCGGTAGCCCGCGTCGGCCATCTTGGTGCTGATCGTCTCGCCCAGTCCTCCCATGCCGCCGGTCACGACGGCGATGCGCTGCTCGGCCATGCCTCGCTCCTCTCCAGGGGAGGCCAGTCTACATCATGTGCATGCCGCCATTGACCGAGATGTTGGCGCCTGTGATGTAGCCCGCTTCCTCCGAAGCGAGGAACGCGACCACCGCGGCGATCTCGCGCGGTTTCGCGAGCCGCCCCATGGGAATCGAGCCGACGATCTGGTCGCGCACTTCCTTGCGGATCGCCATCACCATGTCGGTCTCGACGTAGCCGGGCGAGACGGTGTTCACCGTGACACCCTTGCGCACCACCTCCTGGGCGAGCGCCTTCGAGAATCCCGCCATGCCGGCCTTGGCTGCGGAATAGTTGGTCTGGCCGAACTGGCCCTTGATCGCGTTCACCGAGGAGATGTTGATGACGCGCCCCCAGCCGCGCTCGCTCATCCCGTCGATGACCTGCCGCGTGACGTTGAAGACGCTGTTCAGGTTGGTGTTGATCACGGCCATCCAGTCCTGCGCGCTCATGCGCTTGAAGACGGAATCGCGCGTGATGCCCGCGTTGTTCACCAGGATGTCCACGGGCCCGATCACCGCGCGGATGTCGTTGAACATCTGGTCGCACGACTCGAAATTCGACACGTCGCCCTCGGCCGCATGCACGCGCAGGCCCTGCGCGCGCATCTGGTCGAGCCACTCGCCCTTCTTGTCGTAGCCCGGCAGGCATCCCGCAATCACCGTGTGTCCGGCGCGCGCGAGGCGCCGGCAGATCGCCGTGCCGATTCCGCCCATGCCGCCGGAGACGAAGGCGATCCTCGAAACGACCGGCTGCTCGCCTTCTTCCCCGGCGAAGGACTGCCCGACGACCTCTGCTTGATTTCCCATTTCTTGCCGTTCCTTTCTAGCGTTCGACTGCTGTCTTTGAGCGCGGCTTCTAGCGCTCCACTGCAAGTGCTACGCCCATGCCGCCTCCGATGCACAGCGAGGCGAGCCCCTTCTTCGCGTCGCGCTTCTGCATCTCGTGCAGCAGCGTGACCAGGATCCTGCAGCCCGAGGCGCCGATCGGATGACCGAGCGCGATCGCGCCGCCGTTCACGTTGACCTTCGAGGTGTCCCAGCCCATCTGGCGGTTCACCGCGATCGCCTGCGCGGCGAAGGCCTCGTTGATCTCCATGAGCTCGAGGTCCTTCGGCTGCCAGCCTGCGCGCGCGAGGCAGCGCTTGGACGCCGGCACCGGGCCCATGCCCATGTACTTCGGATCCACGCCGGCCGAGGCGAACGCCCGGATGCGCGCGAGCGGCTTGAGCCCGAGCTCCTTTGCCTTCTTCGCCGACGCCAGCACCACGGCCGCCGCGCCGTCATTGATGCCCGATGCGTTGCCCGCGGTCACCGTGCCGTTCTTGTCGAACGCCGGCCTGAGGGACTTCATCGCCTCGAGCGTGGCGCCGTGCCGCGGGTACTCGTCGTCGGTGAAGAGCAGCGTGCCTTTCTTCGTCGCGATCTCCACGGCGATGATCTCGTCCTTGAAGCGGCCCGCTTTCTGCGCCGCCTCGGTCTTGTTCTGGCTTCTCACCGCGAACTCGTCCTGCTCCTCGCGCGTCACGGCGTATTCCTTGGCCACGTTCTCGGCCGTCACGCCCATGTGGTACTGGTTGTAGACGTCCCACAGCCCGTCCACGATCATGGTGTCGACGAGCTTGGCGTCGCCCATGCGGAAGCCGTCGCGCGAGCCCATCATCGCGTGGGGCGAGAGGCTCATCGACTCCTGCCCGCCGGCGACGACGATGTCCGCGTCGCCGTTGGCGATGGATTGCGCGCCCAGCATCGCGGCCTTGAGGCCCGAGCCGCACACCTTGTTGATCGTCATCGCGGGCACCATCTCCGGCAGCCCGGCGCGCATCGCGGCCTGGCGCGCCGGATTCTGCCCGGTGCCCGCGGTGAGCACCTGGCCCATGATGACTTCCGAGACCTGCTCCGGCGCGACGCGCGCCCGCTCGAGGGTCTTGCGGATGACCATCGCCCCGAGGTCGGAAGCCGGGATCCTCGCGAGACTGCCGCCGAACTTGCCGATCGCAGTGCGCGCCGCGCCGACGATGACGATCTCTTCCATGACGCCTCCTAGTGAATGCGTTGCCGCACGTAGCGACCGGGCGCAGGCTCGATCGCAGGGTATTGGACATTCCCCGGCCCAGCGGGTGCCTTGCGGGCGCCGCCGGCATGCCGCCCGAGCCACTCGATCCAGCGCGGCCACCAGCTGCCGTTTTCCTCGCGCGCGCCCGAGAGCCACGATTCCGGATCGTCCGGCAGAGCTTCACCGGTCCAGTGGCTGCGGCGCTTGCGCGCCGGCGGATTCACCACGCCGGCGATGTGGCCGCTCGCGCCGAGGACGAAGGTCCTTTCGCCGCCGACCAGGCCGGTCGTGCGGTAGGCCGAGCGCCAGGGCACGATATGGTCCTCGCGCGTGGAGAAGACGAACGCCGGGGCGCTGATGCGGCGCAAATCCACCGGGACGCCGCAGTTGCGCAGTGCGCCCGGCTCGCGCAAGCGGTTCTCGAGGTACGTGTTGCGCAGGTAGTAGCAGAACATCGGGCCCGGCAGGTTCGCGCCGTCCGCGTTCCAGTAGAGGAGGTCGAACGCCGGCGGCCGCTGCCCGAGCAGGTAGTTGTGCACCACGTAGGGCCACACCAGGTCGTTCGGCCGCAGGCTCGAGAATACGAAGTCGAGCTCCTTGCCCGACATGATGCCGCCGCGCGCGATGGCGGCCTCGCGCGCCGCGACGCTTGCCTCGTCGATGAAGACGCCGATCGGCCCGGCCTCGGAGAAGTCGAGCATTGTCGTAAGGAACGTGACCGACGCAGCAGGCTCTTCGCCCTTGCCGGCCAGCACCGCGAGCGCCGCGCCGAGGAGCGTGCCGCCGACGCAAAAGCCGAGCGCGTTCACCTTGTCCGCCCCCGTGATCTCGCGCGCGACGCGCAGCGCCGTGAACACGCCCTTCTCGAGGTAATCGTCCCACGTGAGATGGCCGAGCTCCGGGCCGACGTTGCGCCACGAGACCATGAACACGGTATGCCCGTGCTCGACGGCGTAGCGGACGAGCGAATTCTCGGCTTGCAGGTCCAGGATATAGAACTTGTTGATGCAGGGCGGGACCATGACGAGCGGCCGCGCGCGCACCTCGGGCGTGGCGGCGGCGTACTGGATCAGCTGGACGAGCTCGTTCTCGTAGACGACCGCGCCGGGCGTCGTCGCGAGGTTGCGCCCCACCTCGAAGGCGCCCTCCTCGGTGTGGCTGATGCGACCCTTGTGGACGTCGCCCAGCAGGTTGGCGAGCCCGCTCGCCACGCTGTCGCCGCGCGTCTCGAGCGCATGGTCGAGGAATTGCGGATTGGTCGCGGCGAAGTTGGTCGGCGACAGGGCGTCGATCCACTGGCGCGCTGCGAAACGCAGCCGTTCCTTTGCCCGCGCCTCGAGCTCCGCGGCCTCGATGAGATCTTCGATGAACCGCGAGGCGAGCAGGTAGGACTGGCGCAGGTAGTCGAAGTAGGGGTTGTCGCGCCATTGCGCGGCGGCGAAGCGCCGGTCTCCGGGCTGCGGAGCGACGACGCTCTCGCTGCGCCCGGCGACGAGCGCGGACCAAAGGCGCGCTTGTTTCTCGAGGTACTCCGTTTGCAGCGCGGGTGTGCGGGTGCCGCTGCGCTGCAACTCGGCCAGCCATGCCGGTGCACCGTTCGCGGCCTGTCCGAGGACGCCCAGCACCCCATCTGCGGAGGCGGCTTGTTGCATCGCGGGGGCGATTTTGCGCCGCACAACGGACCCCGTCAAATGATTTTAAGCTTCTGAAACGTAGTTCTTTTTTGCTATGCCAGCCAGACCGCCGCAGCCATCCGGCAGGCGGTGCGATCGCGGCGGTAGGAGAAGAAGCGCTCGGTATCGGTGTAGGTGCAAAAGCCGCCGCCGTGGATCGATTCGACTCCGGAGGCGCGCAAACGCCGTCGCGCTACGGCGTAAAGGTCGAGCAGCCAATGTCCCGGGCGCGCCGAGGCGCGAAAGGCGTCGGACGCGCCGGTGTCGCGAGAGACGAACGCCTCGCGCACTTCTTCGCCGACCTCGTAGACCGCAGGACCGATCGCAGGGCCCATCCAGGCCATCAGTTCGCGCGCCCGCATCGCTTCGGCGGCGGCTTCCAGTACGCCGGCACACAGGCCGCGCCAGCCGGCGTGGGCGACGGACACGACGCTCCCGCTACGATCCGTCAGCAGGACCGGCATGCAGTCCGCGACAGTGACCGAACAGACGGTACCCCGTCGCCGGGCAATCGCGCCGTCCGCGACCGGCTCCTCCGCGCCCTCGCCGATCGCATCGGCCTCGATCACTGCCGCCCCATGCACCTGCCGCAGCCAGCGCGGCGCGGCAGGAACGGGGAGCGCCTTGCGCGCCGCGGAGCCGCGCGCCATGTCACCCTCGGCCTTCGTCGTTACGAAGGCGCGCACATTGGGCGGCGCCGGCCAGTCGGGAACGACGACGCTCATCCGCTCCGTCGCAGGCTCTCCAGGAGCTGCTTGAAGTCGCGCGGCGGCGCGGAATGCCAGCTCATGCGCTCGCCGGTGCGCGGATGCAGCAGCGAAAGCTCGGTCGCATGCAGCGCCTGGCGGCCGAATGCGAGGCCATGGCGCGTGCCGCGCCGGTAGACCGGGTCGCCGACCAGCGGATGCCGGATGTGCTGGAAATGCACGCGGATCTGGTGCGTGCGCCCGGTCTCGAGCCGGCACTCGACCAGCGCCGCGCGCCCGAAGCGCTCGAGTACCCGGTACGCCGTGCGCGCGGCCTTGCCGCGATGGCTCACCGCCATGCGGGTGCGGGCGCGGACGTCGCGCGCGACCGGGGCGTCGATCATGCCGCTCGCCGGCGGGTCGCCCTGCACCAGCGCGAGATAGACGCGCCGCACGCTGCGCTCGGCGAGCTGTCCCGCAAGGCTCGATTGCGCCTCCACGTTCTTCGCGACGACGAGCAGCCCGCTCGTGTCCTTGTCGAGCCGATGCACGATGCCGGCGCGCGGCACTGCTGCAAGCGCGGGCGCATGCGCGAGCAGCGCATTCGCGAGCGTGCGGTCGGGCTGCCCCGCGCCCGGGTGCACGACGAGGCCGGCGGGCTTGTCGATCACGATGAGGTCGCGGTCCTCGTAGAGCACCTTGAGCGCCATGCGCTGCGCCTTCGGCGCAGCCGCGTCCGGAATCGCCGGAGGCTCGAGCACGACCTGCTCCCCGCCCGAGACGATCTCGCGCGCCGCGCGCGCCGCGCCGTCGATGCGGATGTGCCCCGCGCGCAGCCAGGCCTGCAGGCGGTTCCTCGAGTACTGCGGGAAGAGCCGCGCCAGCGCCTGGTCGAGCCGCAGGCCGCCCATTGCGGCCGGCACCGCGGCGCGCATGGGGGCGGCGAGGCCGGCGTCCCAGTCGGCGCTATAATTTTTTTTCATGCGCTTAAGTGTAATCGCACGTTTGCTCCTTCTCTCCGCGGCGCTGCTCTGCAGCGGCTGCGACTGGCTGCGCGGCACGCAGGAGGACGAGACGATCGGCTGGTCGGCGCAGCGCCTGTACGGCGAGTCGAAGGACGCCATGGCGAACAAGGAATGGCAGAAGGCGGTCAAGTACCTCGAGAAGCTCGAGGCGCGCTACCCCTACGGCCGCTATGCGCAGCAGGCGCAGCTCGAGCAGGCCTACGCGCTCTGGAAGGACGGCGACCGGGCAAGCGCGCTCGCTTCCGCCGACCGCTTCATCAAGCTCTACCCCAACCACCCGAACGTGGACTACGCCTACTACCTGAAGGGGCTCGTGAACTTCAACGAGGACATCGGCCTCATCAGCTTCCTCACCAACCCGGACATGACCGACCGCGACCCGAAGGGCTCGCGCGAGGCCTTCAATTCGTTCAAGGAAGTCACGACGCGCTTCCCGGATTCCAAGTATGCGGAGGACTCGCTCGCGCGCATGCGCTATCTGGTCAATGCGCTCGCCTCGCACGAGGTCCACGTCGCGCGCTACTACATGAAGCGATCGGCCTACCTCGCGGCGGCCAACCGGGCGCAATACGTGATCGAGCACTATCCGCAGACGCCGGCGATGGAGGAAGCGGTCTTCGTCCTGGTGAAGGCTTACGACGCCCTCGGGATGAACGACCTGCGCGACGCGGCGGACCGCGTCATGCGCACCAACTTCCCGAACAGCCCCTACCTCACGGGCAAGGGCCGGAAGAAGGACGTCCCCTGGTGGCGGCTCTGGGATCCGGACTGGTAGTCGCGGAGCGCCGAATCAGCCGGGCCTGATGTTCTCGTCCGCGATGTAGTCGCGCAGCACCGTCTCCATGTCCGCGTCGGGCCGGAACCCCATGGCGAGCGCGCGCGGCGTGCGGAAGCGCACCGGCCAGGTCTGCACGATCGCCTGGATGCGCGCATCGGGCTTGAAAACCACGCGCTCCGCCACCTTCTGGCCGGCCACATGCGCGAGCGCAGCCAGCATCTCGCGCACCGAGGCGGTGATGCCGGGAAGATTCAGGACCCGGTTCGCGCCCCATGCCGACGCGGGCAATTCCAGCGCATGGATGAAGGCCTCGACCACGCGCCGGGGAGAAAGCAGCCAGACGCCGGTTTCGGCGCTCACCGGGCATTCCGAGACCTGGCCGTTCAGCGGCTCGCGCAGGATGCCGCTCGCGAACGACGAAGCGGCCGCGTTGGCCCGGCCGGCGCGCACGACGATGGTCGGCAGCCGCAGCGAACGGCCGTCGAGGTAGCCCTTGCGCGAATAGTCCGAGATCAGGTATTCGCCGATGACCTTCTGCGTGCCGTAGGAGGTCTGCGGCAGGGCAGTCGTGGAATCGTCGAGCACGTCGGGCAATGCGCCGCCAAAGGCGGCCACCGAGCTCGCGAAGACGAGGCGCGCCGGCGCAGCGCAGCGACGCAGCCGCTCGAGCAGCAAGCGCGTTCCGTCCAGATTGGAGCGCATGCCGAGATCGAAGTCGGCTTCGGCGGCGCCGCTGACCACGGCGGCGAGGTGGAAGACCGCGGCGGTGTCCGGGCCGACCGCGCGCTCCACCAGCGCCGGGTCCGCGATGTCGCCCAGGATGAGCTCGACACGGCCGTCGCTCGGCTGCCAGCCATAGGCGGCGTCGAGCAGCACGAGCCTCGTGATGCGCTCGCCGGCGAGCTCGCCGCGCGCGAGGAGCGCCCGTGCGAGGCGCGAGCCGATGAATCCGCCGCCGCCGGTGATAAGCACTTTCACGCGGCGATTCTAGCGAAGAAGGCCTGCACCTCCTCCAGCGAGCGGGTCCGTTTCATCGGCGGCAGGCTGGCGAGGATGCGCTTGCCGTAGGGCTTCGACACCAGCCGCGGATCGCAAAGCATCAGCACGCCGCGGTCGCTCTCGCCGCGGATCAGACGTCCCGCGCCCTGCTTGAGCTGCAGCACCGCCTGCGGCAGCTGCAGCTCGTTGAACGGGTTGCCGCCCCGGGTGCGCAGCGCATCGATGCGCGCGGCGAGCACCGGATCGTCCGGCGGCGCGAACGGCAGCTTGTCGATCACCACGAGCGAAAGCGCCTCGCCGCGCACATCCACGCCCTCCCAGAAGGAGTGGCTGCCGAGGAGCACCGCGTTGCCGAGCGCGCGGAACCTCGACAAGAGATCGCTGCGCGAGCCCGTGCCCTGCACGAGCAGCGGGAACGGGATACGGTCGCGGAGCCACTCGTGGGCGCGGCGCAGCGCTTTCAGCGTGGTGAAAAGGAGGAATGCCCGTCCCCCGCTCGCCTCGAGGACGGGCATCACGGCCTGCAGCAGCGCCTCGGTGAAGCCCGGCGCATTCGGATCGCCCGGCAGCCCCTTCGGCACGTAGAGCAGCGCCTGGTTCGCGAAATCGAAGGGGCTCGCCCAGCCGGCGGTCTGCGCGCCTTCGAGGCCCAGCTCGCGCGTGAAGTGGCCGAAGTCCTCGCCGACCGCGAGCGTCGCGGAGGTGAAGATCCAGGCGCGCGGATGGTCGGCCATCTGGCGGCGGAAGAGCTCGGCCGACGACAGCGGCGTCACATGGAGCTGCGCGGCGTGCGCCATCACCTCGGCCCACCGGATCTCGTCCACGGCGTCCGCTTCGCGCAGCCGGATGAGAAGCGCGCGCGCGATCCCGGCCCGGCGGCTGCACGACTCCAGGCCCTCGCTGCGCTCGGCTTGCATCGCCAGCGGCTCGCAGAGCGCCGTGAGCACCTCCACCAGGCGCGCGAGCGCCTCGTCGAACTCGGGGAGCCGCCGCGCCTCCAGCCACGCCATGCGCCCGACCGGCGCCCCGAGCGCGAGCCGCAGGTCGCGCGCGGTCTTTTCCATCCGCGAGGCGAGGCTCTCGAGCTCGGGCGAGGCGCCCCCGGCGGCGCGCAGCTCGATGCGCACGTCCCGCGCAAGCTCGGCGAGCTGGGTGGTGGAGAGGCGCTCGCCGAAGAACATCCGCGCGGTCTCGGGGAGCTGGTGCGCTTCGTCGAAGATCACCGTGTTGCAGGCCGGCAGCAGCTCGGCAACCCCCTCGTCGCGCAGCACCACGTCGGCGAAGAAGAGATGATGGTTCACCACCACGACATCCGCGGCGAGGGCGTTGCGCCGCGCGCGCATGACGAAGCAGTCGCGGTAGTCCGGGCACTCCTGGCCGAGGCAATTGTCGCGCGTGGACGTGGCATGCGCCCAGACCGGCGCGTCCTCCGGCACATCGGCCAGGTCGGCGCGGTCGCCGCTCGGCGTCGTGCGCGCGAAATGCTCGATCTTTCGCAGTTGCGCGGCCTCGTCCCGGCTCGCAAGGCGCGCCTCGCCTGCCGAGCGCCGCAGGCGGTACAGGCATACGTAGTTGGCGCGGCCCTTGAGGAGCGCCGAGCTCGCGCCGGAGGCGAGCGCCTGCCGCACGGCCGGCAGATCGCGGTCGAAAAGCTGGTCCTGCAAGGTCTTGGTCCCGGTGGAGACGATCACCTTCCCCCCCGCGAGGAGCGCGGGGACCAGGTAGGCGAAGGTCTTGCCGGTGCCGGTGCCCGCCTCGGCGACGAGCACCGCGTTCGCGTCGATCGCGCGAGCGATCGCCTGCGCCATCTCGAGCTGCTGCGCGCGCGGCTTGAAGGCGCGCACGCGCGAGGCCAGCGCGCCATCGGCAGAGAATGCGCGCTCCAGGTCCGTCTTCATCTCATGCATGAACGCGCAGAGCGCCGTCGGCGTGGACTAGCTCGGCTCCTTCAGGTTGAAAATCACCGGGATGTCGACCACGAATTCCTTGCCGCGCAGGGAAGCCGGGATCGGCGCGAGCGGCTTCGCCTTGCGGATCCATTGCAGGGCTTCCTGGTCGAGGATGTCATGGCCGGTTCCCTTGCGCACGACGAGCGAGGCGATCATGCCGTTCGCGCCCACCACCATGCGGATTTCCGCCGTGCCTTCCCAGTTGTTGTCCATGGCGACGCGCGGGTAGCGCTTGTAGCGCTTGGCCACGCTGATGAGCTCCAGCCGGTACTGCGCGAGCGTTCCGGCGTCGGCCGCCTCGGGCGGTGCCGCCGGCGCCGTGGCGGCCGGCGAGGGCTCGGCTTTGGCGATGGCCGCGGGCGGCGCCGGCGCCGGTGCCGCCTGCGGCGGTGGCTGTGCCGCCTGGGGCGCCGGCGGCGACACGGGCGGCGGCGCGGACTTTGCGGGCGCCTTCTGCGGCCTGGCGATCGGCGCAGGCTTTGGCGCGGGGGACGGCTTCGCGACCGGCTGCGCCGGCGGCTCCTCCGCGCGAGGTTGCGGCTCTGCTTTCGGCGGTGCCGGCGCCACACGCGGCGTGGGCGCAAGCCGCGCGACGAGCGGGCCCAGGTGCGCGTCCTCGCGGCGGCTGCTCTCCCGCAGACCCGGAAGCGCGAGCAGCAGAAGGCCGTGAAGGATGATTGAGCACAGCACCGCGTAGTGGAACGCGCGGTTGTCGGCTCCATAGATCCCTGCGCTCATGGAGCGACCCAATATAGCGGAAAAGATGGCTCTCGAACTTCCGGTGCGGTTACATCATGAGCAACCTACTGAAAGTTGGACTCAATCGCGGCGGTGGAAGAACAAGCGCCGAGCACGGCGAGTAAAAATATCTGGCGGATCGTCATAGGGTCTCCTTAGACGGGCGGTACGAAATATGCCACGGCAGGACGAGGCGCTCGAGTACTTCCATGAGCAGGAAGAGCACCACCCCAATGACGACGAGCGCGAAAATACCTGCAAAAAGAAGCTCGGTATCCATATTGCCGCTGGCACTCAGCAGTACACGGCCGATGCCGTTCTCAGCGGCGACGAACTCTCCGACCAGCGCGCCGACCACGGCGAGCGTGATCGACACTTTCATGCCGCCGAAGATGGAAGGCAACGCATGCGGCAGGCGCACCAGCCGGAAGAGCTGCAGCTCGCTCGCGCCCGCGGCGCGCGCCACGTAAAGCTTTTCGAGCTCGGTGGACTGCAATCCAACGACAGCGGAGATGAGGATCGGGAAAAACGCGATGAGGAATGTGATCATCACCTTTGACAGGAGCCCGAAGCCAAACCACACCAGAAATACCGGCGCAACCGCGACTTTCGGAACGACCTGGGACCCGATGAGCAACGGGTAGACCGCCCGGTTGAACGCGCGCGATGAAACGAGCGCCATGCCGAGCGGGACGCCGATGAGCACGCTCAAACCGAAGCCCAGCAGCGTCGCCTCAAGAGTGAAAAGGGACTCCTTGACGATAAGCGCGTGCAGGGCGTAGAAGCGCGCCGCGATGCCGCTCGGCGCAGGAAGGATGTAGCGCGGAATCTCGCCCAGCCGAGAGGCGAGCTCCCACACCGCGAGGATCCCCACGAGGGTGGCAAGCGGATAAACATAGACGGCGACGCGCTTCATGCGCCTGCCTTCAGCAATCCCCAGGACTGGAACAGGCTGCGGATCTCGCGTGCGTAGCGCCCGAACTCGGGCGTGTCCTCGAAATCCAGCGTACGCGGCCGAGGCAAGCGGATGTCTATGCTCGCGCCGATGCGTCCTGGGCGGGGTGACATGACGATGACGCGGTCGGATAGAAGCACCGCCTCGCTAATGCTGTGGGTGATGAAGAGCACGGTCTTGCGGTGCGCCTGCCACAGGGCCTGGAGCTCGAGGTTCATCTGGTCGCGTGTGAGCGCATCGAGCGCCCCGAACGGCTCGTCCATCAACAGCAGCGCGGGATCGTGCACCAGCGCTCGGCACAGCGCTACCCGCTGGCGCATGCCACCCGAAAGCTGGAAGGGATACTTACTCTCGAACCCCCCGAGGCCGACCAATTCCAGGAGCTCGCGCGCGCGAGTACGCGCCCGCTCGAGATCGAGACCCTGGATCTGCGCTGGGAGCAGCACGTTGTCAAGTACGCGCCGCCATTCATAGAGCGTCGCGTCCTGGAATACCACGCCGACGTTGCCGTACGGACCGTGCACCTCCCGGCCGCCGACGTGCACGCTACCGGCGCTCGGTGGAACGAGCCCCGCAGCGATCAGCATGAGCGTGCTCTTGCCGCAGCCGCTCGGCCCGACGATCGAGACGAATTCTCCTTCGGCGATCGATAGTGATACGCGCTCGAGCGCCCGGAGCGGCCCGTCGGCGGTGGCGTATTGCTTGGAGACGTCGACCAGCTCCACAAAACGAGTATAGGTTATTCTCCCGCAGTGAAGCTCATGCTGTTTCGTGCGGCCTACAACCTGCCCGTCACGCTCGGCATGGAGCGGGGCGTATTCGCGCGGCATGGCCTCGACATCGACCTCGCGTATACGCGAGGCTCGGCGATGACCACGGAGTCGTTGCTGAGCGGCGAGCGCGAAGTGGGTGTGCTCTCGGCGGACGATGTCGTGTACGAGGTCGAGCGGCGCGCGGCCGATCTGTTCATTTTCATGGGTCTCAACGCGGGAATCCTCGCGCTCATGGCGCGGCCCGGAATTTCCACCGCTCGCGATCTCTTGGGCGGCCGGCTCGGAGTCGACGATCCCGCATCGGGCTTCGCCCTCGTCGCGCACCGGATGCTGCGCGGCATGGGACTTTCGCCGGCCGACTACCAGACGGTGGCGTGCGGGGGGCACGAGCCTCGGGCGCAGGCGCTGCGCGAAGGCAAGATCGACGCTGCGCTCGTAACACCGCCGTTCAGCTTCGCGCTTGCGGCACAAGGCGCGCCCACGCTCGCCCGCGCCCGGGACTACCTGCCGCGCTACCTTGGCTCCTGCGCGGTTACGACGCGCCGCTGGGCGAGCGCAAACGGCCCGCGTCTGCGCGCCTATGCCCGCGCGTATCGCGAAAGCCTTGCCTGGGCGCTGGAGCCTGCCAACCGGACTGCCGCCGTCGCGCATCTGGCCAGGACATTCAACCTCGAAGCGCCCTTGGCCAACCGGACCTTCGACGCGCTGGCGGATCCGGACGACGGTCTTTTCCGCGATGCGCGGATCGACTCGGCGGGCATCGATACCGTGCTCGACTTGCGCATCGAAGCCGGGCTTCTCGGACCGCAGCGCCCGGACCCCTCCCGCTATTACGACGGGCGCTATCTCGGCAGCTAGGCGGCGTCCGCCTGGCGCGAAGGCTCCGTGCTGGAGAACGCCTCGAGCGCCATGCAATACTCGAAAATCTTCATGATGCGCGCATAAGGCTTCAGGTCGCACTTGAAGCGCTGGGCGTTGAATACCTGTGGCACGAGGCATACGTCGGCCATGGTCACCCGATCGCCCAGGCAATATCGCCCCGCGCGCCCCTGCGCGGCGAGAAAGCCTTCCAGGCCGGCGAGACCCTCGGCGATCCAGTGGCCATACCAGGCCCCGTTTACCTGCTCTTCGCTCAACCCGCACTCGCCGCGCAGGTACTTGAGCACGCGCGCGTTGTTGAGCGGATGGATGTCGCAGCCGACGATCTGCGACACCCCCCGGACATACCATTTCTCGTCGCGGCCCGCGGGCATCAGCGGCGGCTCGGGGTAGCGCTCATCCAGCCACTCGATCATCGCCATGGACTGCGTATAGACCTGGCCGTCGTCGGTGACCAGCGCGGGCACCAGGCCCTGCGGATTGAGCGCGGTATACGCAGGATCCTTGTGCTGCATCTTCGGCAGGCTGGTGTAGGCAGCCTCGTAAGGCAAGCCTTTCCACGCCAGCGCGATGCGCAGCCGGTACGAAGTCGAGGACCTGAAGAAGGTGTAGAGCCGCACCCTAGCGCTTCGCCGCCTTGTCGAGGATGTCCTGCGGCGTGCTGGACACGACCTTGCCGTATGCCGGCACGAACTTGCCACCGGCGATGTACTTGATGAACTGCGGCTTCATCTCCTCGGCGAGCACCTTGCGGATCTTGGCGTGCTCGACGATGTCGGCCCACTCCCCGATCAGCCAGAAGCGCGTCGGGTCCGCGACGTCCTGCACCAGCGCGCCGTCCTTCACCTGCGCCGCCGACTTGTGCATCGGATTGTTGTCGCCGTAGTCGAATTCGTTGAACAGGCGGATGAAGTCGTCGATATGGTTCGGATCGACCTTGAAGTCGTAGATATGGAGGAAGTTGCCTTGCTTCGCGATTGGAACGAGTGCCACGGGTTTCTCCTTTCGATCTTTTACGCTGTGGGGATGTACTGTTTCTGCGACACGTGCCACGGAATGACGAGCCGCTCGGCGAGCGCGATAAGCCAGAAAAGAGCCATGCCCATGACGCCGAGCACCATGATCGCGGCGAAGACCCGCGCTGTGTCGAAAGTGCCCTGCGCGCTGAGGATCACATAGCCCAGCCCGCGCTGCGAGGAGACGAACTCGCCGACGATCGCTCCGACCAGGGCGAGCGAGATCGCGACCTTCATCCCGGCGAAGAGCGACGGCAGCGCGCATGGAAAGCGGATGCGCCAGAGCGTCGCGAGCCGGCCGCCGCGGAGCGACTTGGCGAGATCGAGGATGTCGGGTGGCACCGATTTCAGGCCGAGCACCGTGTCTATGACGATGGCGAAGACCGCGATGAGAAAGCCGATGGCGATCTTCGGCTCGGCGCCCGTGCCGAGCCAGATCACGAAGAGCGGCGCGACCGCGACCTTCGGCACGCTGTTCAGCCCGACGATCAGCGCATAGATCGTCTTTTCCAGCAGGCGCGATTCCACGATCAGGACCGCCAGCAGGACGCCGAAGACGACCGCGAGCGCGAAGCCGCCGAGGGTCACGATCAGCGTGTACCAGGCATGGTTCAGGTACCAGCCGAAGTCCGCGCCTAGCGCCGCGAAGATCGCCGAAGGCGGCGTCAGGATAACCGGCTTCACCGAGAACGCGCGCACCGCGATCTCCCAGCCGGCGAAGATCGAAGCGAGCACCGCGAGCGCGGTAAAGCCTCCCTTCACGCATCCTCCTTGAGAAGCCCCATGTCCTCGAAAAGGCTGCGGATGTGGCTTGCGTAAGAGACGAACTTCTCGCTCGCCCGCAGCGCCAGCCGCCGCGGCCGCGGCAGGTCGATGTCGATCACCTCGGCGATCCGGCCCGGACGCGGCGTGAAGACGACCACGCGGTCGCCCAGGAAGATCGCCTCGGTGATGCTGTGGGTGACGAAAACGACGGTCTTGTGCTCGGCGAGCCACATGCGCTGCAGCTCGATGTTCATCTGGTCGCGCGTGAGGGCATCGAGCGCTCCGAACGGCTCGTCCATAAGCAGGAGGACCGGGTCGTCGACGAGCGCGCGGCAGAGCGCCACGCGCTGTCGCATGCCGCCCGAGAGCTGCGCGGGGTAGGTGTTTTCGAAGCCCTGCAAGCCGGTGAGCGCGAGGAGCTCCGCGGCCCGGGCGCGCGCCTGCTTGCGATCGCCCCGGCGGAAGTCGACCGGCAGCAGGAGGTTGTCCGCGACGCTGCGCCATTCGAGGAGCGCATCGCGCTGAAACACCATGCCGAGGCCTTCGGGCGGCGCGATGACCGTAGCGCCGTTGACTGTCACGGAGCCGCCGCTGGGCACCTCCAGGCCGGCGATGCAGCGAAGCAGCGTGCTCTTGCCGCATCCGCTCGGACCGAGCACGCTGACGAACTGCCGTGGGGCGATGGAGAGATCCACCGCCTCCAGCGCCGTCACGCCCGCCTCGCCAAACGTCTTGCGCAGGCCGCGCACCTCGATCCCGGCGGCCGCGCGCGCGCTCATCGACCCGAGATCTTCCTGATGAGCGCCGGGTCGAGAAGCGAGTTGGTGTAGAACTCCGAAGCCTTGGCGTCCTTGATGAGTTTCACCGAAGCCATGGTCTTCACCCCTTCGGCCCAGTCCGCGTCGGCCATCATGCCGACCGGCATGCCCTTGGACGCGGCAGTGCCGAAATAGCCTTTCAGCGCATCGATCTGGCCGCGCAGGACCTTCGGATCGAGCTTGGCCTGCGGCCGCTGGGCGATGATGGCCTGCACCGCCTCGTCCTCATGGCCATTCATGATGTACTCCCATGCGCCGCACACGATGCTCGCGAAGCGCCGCAGCGCCGGCCCGCGGGCCTTGATGCGCTCTTCCGACGAGACCAGGCCGAAGCTCGGGAACTGCAGGCCATAGTCGGAGAACAGAACTGCGTCGGAGGGCCGGCTGGCTTCGACGGCGGGCTGCACGAAAGGCACCGTGGAAAAGACACCATCGGCGCGGTTCGCCGCGTAGGTCGGCACCTTGGCCGCGGCCTCGACGCTTACGAGCTCGACCTGCTCGCGCTTCAGCCCGCCCTTCGCGAGGAACGTGTCGAGGAACGGCGCCTCGAGTGAACCCGCGGTGAAGACGATCTTCTTGCCGGCGAGGTCCTTCGGACCCTTGATCGCCCCGCCGCGCGGCACGAGGAGGCCGATGTCGTTCTTGCGCGCGAAGTTCGCGATCGCCCGCACCGGCAGCCCCTTGTCGCGCGCGATCATCATCGGCGCGAGGCTGGCATGGCCGACGTCGAAGTTCCCGGCGCCGACCAGCTGCACGGTCGTAACCGAGCCGTTGCCATCCTCGACCGACACGTCGAGGCCGGCCTGCTTGAACCAGCCCTTCTGCATCGCGAGATGGATCGGAGCGTGCGAACCCCACGGCGTCCAGTCGAGCCGGACCTTCAGAGGCTCGGTCTGTGCCGCCGCGCCGCCGGTTATCGCGGCCAGGACCAGAGCTGAAAGAATTCGAAGCAGGTTCATGACGATCCTCTCTTTTGGAAAAACGATTTCACCCATCTCCAGAGTACGCGGCCGAAGTCGAGCTGCGCCGCAGGCGCGGCAGGCCCGCCGCCGCCCGCGGCCAGGTTACGGTCGAGGTTCGCCGCGAACTCGGCCACCATTCCGGCGACGAACTCCTGCACCAGGCCGCCACGCGAGAACTGCGCGAGCGGGCCCTGCAGGCTGTAGTCGATGCTCACCACGACGCGCGTACTTTGCGGACCTTCCTCGACGATCGCATAGGCGATATCCCCCCTTGCGCGCGAAGACGACAGAGCGTCCTGCCCGGCGCCGTGGATGATGCCGCGCCGCGCGGCGGCGTCGCGCTCCACGGAAGCCGCGCCGGCGAAGGCGGCGCGCATGGGACCGAACTTGACTTCGATCCGCCCCTTGAGGCTGTCGCCGCGCTGCTCGCTGATCTGCGCCCCGGGCAGGCACGCCGCGACCGCTGCCATGTCGGCGAACGCATTCCATACGACGGCCGCGGGATGTTGCACGCGGAATGAATCCTCGATGCGAGTGCCGCCGCCGACCTGGCGTGGTGCCGTGTCTCCGCCGGGACGCGACGCGATCGGCGCAGGGGCGAAGGCAACGGGGGCGGCTTTCGGCGTCACTTCAGACGGAGCTTCGTTTGCCGCGCCGCGCGCCTTCATCACCGAGGCGATGGCGCGCACGATGCCCAGATAGCCGGTGCAGCGGCAGAGATTTCCCGACATCTCCTCGCGAATGCGCTGCTCGTCGGCGGCGGGAAGCCGCTGCACCAGGTCGCGGGCCGCGATCAGCATTCCTGGCGTGCAGAACCCGCACTGCAAAGCGTGCTCGCGCGAGAACGCCTCTCGCAGCTGCTTCATCAGCACATCGGACTCGAAGTCCTCGATGGTGCGGACCTCCGAGCCTTCGCATTGCACGGCGTACGCGATGCACGAGCGTCCCGGCTTGCCGTCGATGAGCACGGTGCAGGCTCCGCACACGCCGTGCTCGCAGCCCAGATGCGTGCCGGTGAGCCGCAGGTTGTCGCGGACAAAATCGGCGAGATGCTGCCGTGGCTCGACGAGCGCCTCCACCGCCTCGCCGTTCACGGTCATCGTGATCGGCGTCATGAGAAAGCGCGCTCGATCGCGCGACGGACCGCCGCGGCGCGCATTTTGCGCGCGCCCGGCCCCATCCCGGGGGCGACGCGCTCGAGCGCCGCGTCCACCAGGTCCGGGCTCGCGGCCCGGGCACCGCCTTGGGCTACCGCGCGCGCTACACCGTCGAGCGCCCTTGGCGCGCCGTGGAGAGCGCCGGCATACAGGCGGGCGAGCCTGCGCTCCGGATCGAGCAGCAGCGCCGCGGACGCCTCCGGAAACTCTCCCGTCTTGCGGCAAAACTTGTAATAACCCCAGGCGGCGCTCGCGCCGAGCTTCGGCACGCGCACGGCTTCCAGAATCTCGTCGTCGCCGAGCACCGTCGCGAAGGCGCTCTTCATGAACTCGCCCGCCGGCACTTCGCGCCGGCCACCCTTCCCGGCCAGGAGTAATTTGGCGTCGAGCGCTGAAAGCGCGAGCGGCCAGTCGGCCGCCGGATCAGCATGCGCGAGGCTGCCGCCTATCGTGCCGCGCGTGCGGATCGCGCGATACGCGATCGTGCGCGCCACAGCCGCAAGGGGCGCGCAGCCTGCGAGCGGCCGGTCCTCGAGCTCAGCGTGCGTGACCCCTGCACCGATGACCCAGGCATCGCCTTCATCCCGAATTTGCCTGAGGCTTTCGATCCTGGCCAGATCGACGAGGACCTTCGGTCTCGCGAGCCTGAGATTGAGCATCGGCCCGAGCGACTGCCCGCCGGCGAGCGGCTTGGCATCGCCTGGCATCGAGGCGAGGGCCTTCACTGCGTCGGCTACGTCCCTGGCGCGCCGGTATTCGAAGGCCGCTGCTTTCATGCGGCCTCCCTCTTCTCTTTCTCCGTGCGCGCCCTCTCGATCGCTCCCAGCACTTTTTCGGGCGTGAGAGGCGTCTCGTTCACTTCTACGCCGAGCGGATCGAGGGCATTGTTCACCGCGTTGAAAATCACCGCCGGCGGGGCGATAGCGCCCCCTTCGCCCATGCCCTTGATGCCGTACTGCGTGTAGGGCGACGGCGTCTCGAGGTGGTACACGCGAAGCGCCGGCACCTCGGTGGGGCCCGGCAAGAGGTAGTCCATGAACGTCGAGGCGTTCGGCTGGCCGTTTACGTCGTATTGCTGCTCCTCGTAGAGCGCGGTGCCGATGCCCTGCGCCACGCCGCCCATCGTCTGCCCTTCGACGACCATCGGGTTCACGAGCGTGCCGCAATCCTCGACGATCACGTAGTCGAGGATCTCGACGTGCCCGGTCTCGGTGTCGACCGCCACGGCGACCGCGTGCGACGCGTAAGTGAACGCGCCGGTATCGACTTTCGGCTTGAAAGCCACCGACGCCTCCAGGCCCGCGCGATCGACGTCGGCCGGCAACCGCTCCGGGCGCATGTACCACGCTTCGGTGATATCGGCGAGGGTTGCGCGGCCCTTGGGGCCGACGACTGCGCCTTCCTCGAACTTCACCTCGTCCTGCGAGCAGCCCAGAAGGTGCGCCCCGATGCGCATGAGCCGCGGGATCAGCTCCTTGCACGCGTTCACTACGGCGCCGCCGGACATGACGATCGAGCGCGAAGCGTAGGTCCCCGTGGAGAACGGCGTGGTGCCCGTGTCGCCGTGGACGACCTGAATGCGCGCGACATCGATACCGAGCACCTCGTGCGCAAGCTGGGCAAGCGTGGTCTCCATGCCCTGGCCGTGCGAATGCACGCCGACGCGCACTTCCAGGCCGCCGCCCGCGGTAAGCCGCACGGCGGCCTGGTCGTAGCCCGGCGTCATCGGCAAGCCCCAGGCCGCGAACACGCTGGTGCCGTGGGCAGTCTGCTCGCAGTAGCTTGCGAAGCCGATCCCGATCCGTCGGCCGTCGGGCTCGCCGCGTTTCTGGCGCTCGAGCCATTTGTCCGCATCGAGCTTCTCGCGCGCCATTTTCAGGGCACGCGGATAGTCGCCGCTGTCGTAGTGCTTGCGTGCGACGTTGTTGTACGGCATCTGGTCGGGCCGCACCAGGTTCTGCAGGCGGACCTCGTATGGGTCGCGGTCCACGGCCCGGGCGATCGCGTCAATCATCAGCTCCATCGCGAAGCACACGCCAGTGCGCGCGACGCCGCGATAGGGCAGGAAGCCGGGTTTGTTGGTCGCGACGCAGAACACCTTCGACCGGTAGCCGCGGAACTCGTACGGTCCCGGAAGATTGCCGAGCGCCTGCCCGGGCTCCAGGCCAATCGTGAAAGGCCAGTTGGAGTAGGCGCCGCCGTCTACGGTCACCTGCGCGTCCAGCGCAAGCAGCCGGCCTTCCTTGGACGCGTATGCGGTGAGGCTGTAGTGGTGCTGGCGCGAATTCGCGCCCGCAACGAGATGCTCGCGCCGGTCCTCGATGTAGCGGAACGGGCGCCGGTACCGGAGGGCGAGCCAGCACACCACCAGGTCCTCGGGAAAGACGATGCACTTGTAACCGAATCCGCCGCCGACGTCCGGCGAGACGACACGCACTTTTTCCTCGTTCAGGCCGAGAAAGCGGGCGAGCCCCACGCGCAGCAGGTGCGGCGTTTGCGACGAGCTGTAGACCATGAGCTGGTTCGCGCGTTCGTCCCAGTACGCAAGCGTCGCGCGGCACTCCATCGGGTTCATTGACTGGCGCGAAAGCGCGATCTCGCGCTTCACCACCACGTCCGCGCGCTTGGCGCACTCGTCGAACCCGTTGTCCATCTGCAGCGTGAGATACAGGTTGTCGTCCCACTGCTCGTGTACACGGACCGCCCTGTCCAGCCGCGCCTTGGTCGAGTCCACCAGTGCCGGTAGCTCGTCGAGGTCGAACTGCACGAGCTCGCAGAAGTCCTCCGCTTCGGCGCGTGTCCGTCCCACGGCGCAGGCAATCGCCTCGCCCACGAAGCGGACCTTGTCATGCGCGAGCGGATGTTGCTCGGAAAGCTTGAAGGTCGGCAGCGTCGACGGAGCGGCGATCGCGGCGATCTCCGGCATGTCGG
>Ga0070741_10003885_pt1 | contig 35898 bp, 33 predicted proteins | sample Coa_R1_4_FD_66440 | JGI IMG/M metagenome (GOLD analysis project Ga0070741, IMG submission 66440) | Surface soil microbial communities from Centralia Pennsylvania, which are recovering from an underground coalmine fire - Coalmine... | ecosystem: Environmental > Terrestrial > Soil > Unclassified ... | reverse complement strand
TGAACTTTGAGCAAGCGCGAAACCAGCGCTCATCGCCAGTACCATTCCTAGTCTGTACAGGTTCTTCTTCATTCGTTACTCCCTCTGATGTGAGTGATTTGTTGCCTGCTCAACGAAGCGCGCGGTCACGCGGCCGATAGACAAAAGTTTGGTGACAGCAGGCCATTGGTCGCAGTTGTTGTGATGGGCCGGGTGCACGGGAGGTTGACAGCATTTTGGAAAATTCGAGAGCTGCTGGCTGTGAGGTTGCTTTGCCTTTTGTTTGCCGGCCAGTGCAGAGGCTGTGGACACAATGGGCGTAAGTCGACCAGTTAGACGCAAGTGGACTGGCTGCAAGCCTTAATCGAACTCACGCAACTCTTCGCGAAAACCGTGTTTGTACGGGTAGGTTCGCCGGCGAGCCTGCTAATCGAGGAGGAAGCAATGAAACGTACCATTTTGGGAATAGCACTTGTGGGGCTGATGGGCGCCGGCTCGCTGATGGCGCAGGATCGAGACGATTGGCGTCCGAATCGCGACGTTCGCCATGACTACGCGGATCGCCGCGGCGACTATCGCGACATTCGCAACGATCAGGCCAAGATCGCACATGATCGCTGGGAGCTCAATCGCGACCTGCGGAACGGCAACTACGCCGGAGCACGTGAGGAACGCCAGGAGCTGCGCAGTGAATATCGCGACATCAGTCATGACCGGCGCGATGTTCGACGTGACAGCCGCGATATCCGCAACGACCGATTTTGGGGTTGGCGCTAAGTCGTTAACGGGGACGAACAGCGCGAGAGGGGCAGCCCTGGACGCTGCCCTTTTCCTACCAGGAGCTGCTCGTCTGGGTTATCGCTAGTTACGACTCGAGTGTCGCGTTCATCGTGATCTTCGTATTCAGGAGTCGCGAGATTGGACAGCCGGCTTTCGCATCGGCTGCGGCCTTATCGAATGCAGCTTTGTTTCCGCCTGGAATGCGGGCTTTTACGTCGAGATGACTTTCAGTGACTGTGAATCCTTTGTCCGTCTTTTCAAACGTGAGCGTACATTTAGTATCGACGCTCTGCGGGGTAATGTTAGCTTTTCCCAGTTCGGCGCTGAGTGCCATGGAGAAGCATCCGGCGTGAGCGGCTGCGATAAGTTCTTCCGGATTGGTTCCCGCACCGCTTTCGAACCTCGTGCTGAATGAGTACTGCGAATTGGAAAGGACTCCGCTGGCGGTCGAAACGGTGCCTTTGCCATCCTTCAGTCCGCCTTTCCACTGCGCGCTAGCCGTTCTCTGCATGATCTTGCTCCTTGATGAGTCGAAATGAAACTATTCAGCATAGCAGGTAGAGAAACGCTGTCGGCTTGGACACAATTGTTCGGCGGCAACGTTGCGAGTTTTTCGTGATGATGAAGAACAGCAGTTCCCCCGCTCCGCAAAATCAAGTCGCGGGAGAACTCGCAGTTATCGCGGCGGAGCGAGGGATGACAGTACCTCAAATCGTGACAGCTTGTGAGAGTGTCTCAGTAAAAATCTGAGCAGCTCAGATAGAAGCCGCAGGTTTCGCACACAAGCTTGCAGCGAGAGTCAGTCAGTCGAGAAGAGCAGTTCGGGCAGTACGCGCTGGCATCCTGCTCTCGTTTCTGTTCGCGCGATTTGTTCTCGATTTTCGTTTCGCCGCTCATTTTTGCGAAAGGCGAACCAGCACCACACCATGGCCAGGTACGGTCACAGTGTAGTCCGACTTCCCTACTTTCACGTCCGAGTGCGACCAAAGCTCTCTCGCCCTCTTGGGCGCAGATTTCAGTGCCAAATCGGACCACTTGACCGTCATCGGCGCATCGGATGTTGCGCGGTTGAACAACGCCACTGCCGTGGCTCCTCCGGTCAGGGGACGCGACCATATCTCCTGATCGCCGTTCTTCGACACGCGCTTGGCCTGATGGCCTTCCGAATCCTGATCGATCGCAATCACCTCCTTATTGGTAAGAATGTCATGAATCGCCGGAGTCATGTTGCGCAGATCGTTGCCTGCGATCAGCGGCGCTGCAAGCATCGACCAAAGACTCATGTGCGTGCGATATTCCGTGTCGGTCATACCTCCGTTTCCAACCTCGAGCATGTCAGGATCATTCCAGTGGCCGGGAGCCGCATAGGGCGCGAGTTCGTCCTGATTGAATCCGATTTTGCTCATCGAGTCCCACGAATCGCGGATGTCACCGGTCGTGCGCCACAGATTGCCGCCGACATCAGGTCCCCACTTCCAGACTTCCTGTCTCCCATATTGGCACAAGCTGTAGACGATCGGACGGCCGCTGGCCTGCAGCGCGTCCCCCATCTTCTGATAGACAGCCTGCATTTCGTCGTCCTTATATATGTTGCGCGCACCGCACCAGTCGTACTTGAGGTAGTCGATACCCCATGCAGCATAGGTCTTTGCGTCCTGCTCCTCGTGTCCGTAGCTGCCCTCGTAACCCGCACAAGTGTTCGGACCTGGCGAGGAATAGATTCCTATTTTGAGACCTTTGCTGTGGACGTAATCGGCCAACGCCTTCATGTCAGGAAACTTCTTATTGGTCTGGATATTGCCTTCGCGGTCGCGGTCAGCCTCCCATGTGTCGTCGATGTTGATGAACGTGTAACCGGCATCTTTCATGCCGCTGCTGACCATGGCATCGGCGATGGATCGTACTGTTGCATCGTCGACTCGGCCGGCAAACTTGTTCCAACTGTTCCAGCCCATCGGCGGAGTCTTCGCGAGTCCGTTGTAAGGAACCTTGTGCAGCGCAGGCGGCGGAATGCGCGCCGGCATGGCGCCTTCACCTTCCGGAGCACGATGTGCCACCACTTCCGTCAGCGGAGCTTCGGGACGGCGGCGAGTTGACATGTGCAGCTCATCGCCAACCAGCCTGCCTTCGTATACAACATGGCGCTCGTTGTTGCCGTCCTGCATCGTGCACGTCAGAGTGAAGTTCTCTGCAGTGCCGGTGCTGGTGCAATTCGGATAGTAGAACTGACCCGTGCGGACGTGTCCGGTAATCTGCGAACCCTCCTGCTTCAGATCGAAGTAGGTCTTGCGCACGTAGCCATCGGACGATGGGTGCTCAGCCACCCAGTTGCCGGTTACGTCGGCTGCAAAGCAGGCCACAGCGCTCAACAGCACCACCAGGAGTGAACGAGATAGTTTCATCAGATAAAAGTCCCTCCGAAAAGGCGCACCATTCTAGAACATGAGCTGTGGAACATGGTTCTCTACAACGTGGCTCTCTAACATGGTTCCGTAGGGGATCTGAGATTGGTGTTTGGACTTAGTGGACATTTCTGGCTGAATGGACGTTTCCCCATGGACCAAGGCCAATGAGTCTCGAGGCGGTGCAGAGTTGAATCACGCGACCTGGGCTGCACATCCATAATTCTTTTTCGGAGAACAGTCATGCCAAAAATGCGTGCGGTGCAGGTAAGTAAGGCCGGTGGACCGTTCGAGATGGTGGAACGTGAGATTCCGCAGCCGGGTCCGCGACAGGTGCGGGTAAAGGTGCAGGCGTGCGGATTGTGTCACAGCGATTCGCTTACCAAAGAAGGACATTGGCCCGGTATCACCTACCCGCGCGTTCCCGGACACGAGGTCGCCGGAGTGATCGACGCGATCGGTCCCGACGTGCCGCAGTGGAAAGTCGGCCAGCGTGTGGGCATCGGCTGGCTTGGTTCCTATTGCGGATACTGTGAATCGTGTCGCCGTGGCAGCTTCGTCACTTGCGCGAATCAGAAGATCACGGGCATCACCATGGATGGCGGCTATGAGGATTACGTCCTCGTGCCCTTCGAAGGGCTGGCTTTGATCCCGAATGAGATCAGTCCTGTGGAAGCTGGGCCACTGATGTGTGCAGGCATCACTACGTTTAATTCTTTGCGCAACAGTGGCGCGCGTGGCGGAGATACGGTGGCCGTGCTTGGTATAGGTGGTCTTGGACATCTTGGTGTCCAGTTCGCATCGAAGATGGGCTTCCGCACCATCGCAATCGCCCGGGGCAAAGAGAAAGAGCCGCTGGCAAAAGAGCTCGGCGCGCAACACTACATTGACAGCGCAGCCACAGATCCTGCTGCTGAATTGCAAAAGCTTGGTGGCGCGAGAATCATCCTCGCGACAGCCACAAGCGCGCAAGCAATGGCCGCGACTATCGGCGGCTTGTCACTGGACGGGCGTCTGATCGTCCTCGGCGCCGACTTCACGCCGATGCAACTGAACGCGGTCAGCTTCATCGGAAAGCGCTCAGGCCTCTATGGATGGCCCTCCGGATCCTCAATTGACTCCGAAGACACGATGAGGTTTTCGGCGATGACCGGTGTGCGTCCGATGATCGAGACTTTTCCGCTCGAAAAAGCTCAGGAAGCTTACGACCGCATGATGAGCAATAAGGCACGGTTCAGGGTGGTAATCACGACGGGAAGTAGTTAGCTTATTTTCACGATTGACGCTTCATCGGAGTTCGAATCGGAACATAATGCGTGGTGCTGGTGTCTGCAGGAGGGGGTTCCCATGCTCGAACTTCGTCATGTTTGCAAACGATTCGCGGGAATTAGGGCTGTCGAGGATGTGACTTTCACAGCGCATGCCGGCGAGATCACGGGCTATCTCGGACCGAACGGGTCGGGCAAATCCACGACCATGAAGATGATCACTGGCCTGCTGGAAATGACGTCGGGCGAGATACTCTTCGACGGCGTACCAATTCGCAGCGATCTGACTTCGTACAAGCAGCGCATGGGATATGTTCCCGAAGAGCCTTACCTATACGCGCATCTGACTGGGCTCGAGTACCTGGTCATGATCGGACAGCTTCGCGGCTTGCCCGAAAAGAAAACCGCGGAACGGATCCCTGGGCTGCTGAAGCTGTTTGCTTTACACGGCGAGCGACATTCACCTCTGTCCTCTTACTCGAAGGGCATGCGCCAGAAGATTCTTATCACTGCAGCCCTGTTGCACAATCCCGATCTGGTTCTGCTCGATGAACCATTTTCCGGACTCGATGTCTCTTCCGCACTGATCCTCCGAACTCTGATTCAAGAGCTTGCTGCTCGCGGAAAGGTGGTCCTGTTCAGCTCGCACGAGCTTGAGACCGTCGAGCGCGTCGCCTCACGTGTCGTGATCCTGCATCGCGGCAAAATCGTTGCCGATGATTCGATCGAGAGCTTGCGGGCTCTGATGGCAGCGCCGAATCTCGAAGCGATTTTTTCGCAGCTGGCTGTCGAGCAGGACACGGCATCGATCTCGCGGCAGATTGCCGACCTCATACAAGCCTGATGCTTTCAACTGTAGAGAAAGTGCAATTTCGCGTGCTCTTTCGGCAGTTTCTGTTTCGGGTTGTCGATTTGGAGCTGCTTGCTCCTGAAGGCGATCTAGCAAAGCTGTTGGGGCATTTCGCATCTTTGCTAGTGTTCTTCAGTGTGATTATGGCGCTCGTCGCTCTGTTCACGGGAAATCCGCCGCCGGGCCCCGCGGGCACCGCGCAATCCTGGACGATGGAGCATTTCCTAATCTCGACAACCATGCTTGTGGTCGGCCTCTTCGCCGTCCTGAGCTGGGACTCGTCGTTTCCTGATCGCCGCGACATGTTGGTATTGGCTCCGCTCCCAATTCGCGTTCAGACGTTGTTGCTGGCGAAAGTCGCCGCCGTGGCCGCTGCGCTGGGCGCTACGGTTCTGGCTCTGAACATTTTCAGCGGCATCTCGTGGCCTTTGTTTTGGATTCCTCCGAATGGGGACGCGATCGGTTTCCTTCGAGCCTTGGTCGCCTATTGGGCGACCACGTTCGCTGCAGGAGTGTTCATCTTTGGTTCCGTATTGGCATTACAGGGAGTGGCGGCCCAGCTCTTGTCACGCCGCATGTTCCTCCGCGCGTCGGCATTGTTACAGATTACGGCGTTCAGCCTTTTTATCTGCATGTATTTTCTCGAGCCGCATTGGGCGTATCCCAAGGCGATGACTGCCGAAGAAAATCAGGCGCTTCTGGCGTGGCTGCCTTCCTATTGGTTTCTTGCGCTCTTTCAGATGCTCAATGGCTCCATGCCACCTGCCCTTCTTCGATTGGCTGAGCGCGCGATCATCGGCGTCTTCGCCGCGACGGTCGGAGCAACGGTGGCTTTTCTGCTTTGCTATTTCCGCAATCTGCGCAAGATCATCGAAGAGCCGGATATCGCGCCGGCTCGGAAAGCATTCACATGGCCTTTTAAGCTGGGCAATGCAACCAGCACCGCAATTTCTAATTTCAGCATTCGTACCCTGCTGCGCAGTCGCCAGCACCGCGCCATCGTCTGCTTTTATCTCGGAGTGGGCTTTGCGGTTGTGTTTTTGTTTCTCAAATCCGGAATTGAGCGAAAGACAATACACGATCTCGGTGCAGTCAATTCGGGGCAGGCCGGCGTGCCTTTGCTCGCTTCAAGCATCATCATGATCTGTGCTGCGGTCCTGGGAATCAGAGTTGCTTTTTCGATGCCCGCTGATGTGAGAGCGAATTGGATCTTCCGCATCATTCCCCTCCCCAGACCATCTGACTGCCTCATTGGTGCTCGCCGCGGACTTTTAATTCTGGCAGGCGTTCCGATTTGGGTTGGATCCGCCGCCTTACTTCTCTCGATGTGGCCGTTGAGGATGGCAATGCTTCACCTCGGCGTTTTGGCGCTACTCGGCGTCGCGTTGACCGAAGCATCGATGTTGAGCTTCCGCAAAATTCCATTTACGTGCTCCTATCTTCCCGGCAAAGCGAACGTGTATCTTGCATTCTGGACCTACACCATGCTCGGCGTGCCGGTGCTCGACCTGTGCACCCGCGTGGAATGGCGCGCGCTCCACAGCGTAAGGAGTTCTGTTGCCATCATGGTCATTCTGGCCGTCATCGCTGCGACTCTCGAATGGTGGAGTTCGTTTCTGAGCAAATCGCGTGAAGCCGAACTGAAATTCGAGGAATCACCCGAACCTGCTGTGTTCGCCTTGGACTTGCACCGCGATGGAGAGCTGATCGATACCGTCAAGCAGTGAGTCGGACGTTTCCGCTCAGACATGTGGCGCCTCAAGCTGATTCTATAAATCAGCGGCCGTGGAGTTCTGCTCGCGACAAGCGAATGTCACCCTTGGTGCCACGGTCAGGTGCATTTCGGATCCGCTCAAGAAACCGTCGCCTCGCGCTCGCCGCACGCTTTCTGCCCTTTATAGCGCGCTCAATCGCGTCCGTGATTCCTCGTGTCATCAACTTGATTCCCCTCAAGCCTCGCAAAAAGGGCCGAAGCAAGGCCCGACGGATATTCACTATCAGATTGATTTGAGTTGACACGTAAATGAGTATTACATGATCGTGCTTGCCCTTTGACGTAGCATGCCCGTTGTGTTGTCAATAGCTGCTTGGAACAGTCGTGCACCCTCGATGATGTTCCCGCAAGCAAAGGAGAGCTTGATGCGATTGATTATTGTGTTGCTGTTATTGAGCACGATGATGAGCTTTGGACAGAGCCGGGATACGGCAGAACCGCAGACGATTCCATTGTGGGGGCAGGGCGCACCGGGAGCGCTCGGGCACGCCGATGAGGATAAGCCCACGATCACACTATACCGGGCGAATGGGACCGGCGTTCGTACCGCAGTCATCGTTGCGCCGGGTGGCTCCTATGCACACCTTGCCATGAACCATGAAGGACGACAGGTGGCGAACTGGTTCAATGCGCTCGGGTTTACAGCGTTTGTTCTCAAATACCGGCTGGGGCCGAAGTATCACCATCCCATTGAACTTGAGGATGCGCAGCGTGCGATCCGTCTGGTGCGCAGCCGTGCCGAGGAGTTCGGTATCGCGCCCGATCGCGTCGGCATGATGGGCTTTTCTGCCGGAGGACATCTCGCTTCAACTGCAGGTACGCATTTCGACAGTGGGAAAAGCGGCGCTTCTGATCCCATCGATCGCGTCAGCAGCCGTCCTGATTTCCTCATTCTCGGATATCCGGTGATTACGATGCAGGGACCTTATGCCCACAGCGGCTCGGTGAGAAATCTGCTTGGAGATCATGCCGATCCGAAACTGCTCGAAGAACTCTCCAACGAGCTCCACGTCACTCCACAGACGCCTCCGACATTCTTGTTCACCACCAGCGAAGACAAGACAGTACCCGCAGAGAACAGCGTGAACTTCTATCTCGCACTGCACAAAGCAGGCGTACCCGCAGAGCTGCACGTGTTCGAAAAAGGTCCGCATGGAGTCGGGCTCGACCTGTCCGATCCTGCGCTGGGCGAGTGGCCGACACTGCTCGCGAATTGGCTGCGCGAGCGAGGACTCGTTGGATCACACTGACGCAAAGAGGCAACCTCGACCTCTCGTGAGCGACTCCCATCCCAAGGATTTCGAGGAGACGACGAATGGCACGAGATACGTTCTGGAGCGGATTCCGATGGGGCACTTTGGCCGGAGCTGCTGCTGGTTCGGCTGCGTTCTGCTTCGCGAGCGGACGTGCGTCCAGTTATGACCGCCGCATCCTGCGCCTGGAACGCAGTATCCAGATCGGTCGACCTATGGAAGAGGTTTATAGCGCATGGTCCCGTTTTGAGAACCTGCCGGAGCGAGTTGCACTGCTGCGCGAGGTTACGGTTCGCGGTAATGAGTCGACCTGGCGGATGGAGATCGATGGCCGTCCCTTCGAGTTTGACGCCGTTACATCGCAGTTGATTCCCAATCAGGCAATTGGATGGAAGTCGGTTAGCGGCCCAAAGCACTCGGGCCGGATTAACTTTGCGCGGCTGGGCAACGACACGCTTGTGCATGTAACCATGAACTACGCTCCTCCTCTAGGACATCTTGGACGATTGCTGGCGCCGGTCACCGATCATCTCGAGAGCAAGATTGAAGAAGCATTGCGGGACTTCAAACGTTCGCTCGAAGAACCCGAAGCTGCAGGACGCGAGCGCTCTGCAACCGACCTTGCAGTTGACCGTTGGCACGGACGTGCGCCAGCCAGCGCGGGATGGGATCAGCCCAACGCGCAGCGCGCTACAGGAACAAATGGCGCACGGCGAAGAAATCCTGCCGGCACTCCCGGCACGCATGTTGAAGATGCAAGCGGTGTGCGAACTCCGGGAGCCGTCGATTACACGCGTCCGCCGGAGAATCGCTGATCACTTTGGCGCTTCTTCCTCTTGCGGGAATGATTTCATAGTAATTTCACGCGATTTCGCGGCGACCTGACCTGCCTCATCCTGATCGTACTGCTTGAGCGTTCCGCGGATGATCCAGTAGCCTTCTTTGTCAGGCGTCTTAGCGTCTCCTCGATTCACGTCTCCGGAAAACTCATACCAAGTGCCATGAACTGGCTTCGTGGTGAAGTCGATGTGGTTGCCGGCGAGCGACCCTTTGCTGAAGAACTGATCGAGAAAGGCGTCGCGGTCGCTCTCGCGCTCGCCGTAGCGCGACACAAAGCCTGATAATTTCCCATTCTCCACCGTGATCTGCACAAACTCGCCTTCACGCAGGAAGGTGTACATCCCGGAGATCTCGTCAGGAACGGTTGCTTGCAGCGCAGGAGCTTGAGTGGACGATTTGGTCTTCTTGTGACTGGTTTTTTGCGCGTGAGAATCAACACAGGAACCTGTTATGACGAACAGTAGACACCAGAGCAGGCCCAAACGGGCGGGGATAGGCGGGATTGAAGCGATTTTGCGCATCGTTTGACAGTGGTTTCGACTGTTTACCAAGGTATAATCCAGCTACTCGGTAAGCAACGGTTTTTCCATGTCCGCCCCTGGCAGTGCACAGCAGCAAGCGTCGACCTCAAGAGCTGCGAGCGCGCACCAACCTCGTCTGAATTGGGAACTGCCCGAGTGGTTTCCATCGTTTCGCGAAAATCTCTCTTCCCTGCTGCGCCACCAGCAATCAGCGCCCACTGGGTTCCGTCCGGGAATCTTCTGGAAAGATGTCTTCGTCGATCAGGAGCTGAACTGGAAAGCAATCACGCGCTCCTATGCCGGTCACCTGGTCTTTGCCGGGCTGGTGTATGTGCTGTCGATGCCGTACTACGCGCATCATTTCACGCTGGTTCAGTCGCACGATCGGATTACTTATATCAACCCCGATGAGGACATTCTTGTTTCGGAGCCTCCGGTCGAGCAGCCGGCGCCAAAGAAGCTTGCTGCGGTCATCAGCCGCAGTTCCAGAGCGCGTTTTGCTTCACAGAGCGATGCCGCGAAGCGCGTAGCCCTGGCAATGGCGGTCCCAAAATGGGCAGACAATACCACGCGCACGATTGTCGCCCCCGACGCCCCGAAAATTTACGCTACAGCTCCGATGCCCGACATCGTGCTGGTTACCCCAGTGCCGCAGGCGCCGCCGGTGGCCTCAGTCGCATCGAGCGCACCGAAGCTCGTGGCACCGCTTCTGGATGTAACTCCGGTGTCACCGCCTCCTGACGTGAGCCAGGCAAAGCTGAACATGCCGGCACTGCCTCAGGCTACCGCGATTGCTCCACCGGTAGACACCCACGCAGCCCGCAGCTTGGCAAATTTAAGGGTCGCGCCAATGCCGGACGCAATAAATGCTGAGCCGAAGCTCACCGTGGCGGCGAGCACCAAACTTCCCAATTTCGGAAACGTTGAGCCAGTTGCTCCGGCGCCTGACCTGAAGAACGCGGGCACGATTCAGCTATCGAAAGCCATTCCTGCTGCGGCACAGCCGATTGCCCCGCCTCCCGAAACACAGGCACTGGCGCATGCTTGGGGGTTGAGCGGAAATCTTCCCGCAGCCGCCGAGCCCATCGCCCCAGTGCCGGACATCAGCGGCGCCGGCACCGCAGCTTCGGCAGCCGGCTCAGTGATTTCCATCAATTTAAGTCCCATCGCAGGACCGCCGCGAATGCCGGATGGAACCAGGAGAGGTGCGTTCGCCGGAAATCCTGATGCGGGCAACGGCACGGGAATCCCGGAACGTAAAGCCGGTGGCAATGGACCGGGCGGCGATTCGCCTGTAGCTACGAAAGACGAGCTCGGCATTATCGCTGCCGCCGTGCCGCATGGGCTCGCCAACGGCGTTGCGGCAGTGACCTCGCCCCTATCGGGAGGTAGTCCGCTACGCAATTCGCTTCTGGCAATGGCGAGGCATCCCGGTTTGAGCTTGCCGCCTCCGCGAGTGACGCCGACCGATGACCCGCCGAACGCTGTGGATGAAAAAATCTTCCGCGGACGCAAATACTACACGATGGCACTCAACAAGCCGAATCTGACCTCCGCAGGCGGAAGCTGGATCTTTCGCTTCGCCGAGCGCGGCATTAACGCCGGCTCCGGCGACGTGACCGCCCCGATACCATTACGGGAAGTCGACGCGGCGTATCCGGCCGAACTCATGCGCGAGAACATCCAGGGGGTTGTGATCTTGTATGCGATCATCCGCGCCGATGGTTCGGTGGCGGAAGTGAAGATCCTCGAAGGCTTTGACGACCGCCTCGATGAAAATGCCGCTCGGGCCCTCAGCGCCTGGCACTTTGTTCCCGGCACGCGTGATGGCAATCCCATCGACCTCGAAACCGTGGTACGCATTCCGTTCCGCAGCAAGCGCGGCTTCTAAAGAATCAGCCCGAGTCGTCGTACTCATTGTCAATTCGACGCGCGAAAAGGGCGAGGCGCGAACACGTGAGTGGTCTTATCGAAAGCGGGCGTACAATGTTGAGTAACACCTCTTCATACGCAGATCCGCCCACTCGTTGATCTGTTTGCTTCGATTTGGCTCCTTTGCGCGTCCAGGTGCAGCTCAGTGACGTAACGACTGCGTTAAGGAGCGCCGATGGATTGCTCCGAAAACAAAGTCAAAGGCTGAATTGAGCAGAACAGACATCTCATCTCTTGTTGAGAACGCTGCTTTACAGCAAAGGACAGTCTTGTGGCTCCGCGAATTTTTCAGATCGCCTATAACGAAGCCCTCATGCGCGTTCGTGAGATGGTGCTGGTTCAAAATGGGTACTCAGTGGCCTCTGCTCCCGGGAGCGCTGAAGCGCGGCGGTTGCTCGTCCTGGAAGCGCCGTATGACGCTTTCTTAGTAGGTTGGTCAATGCCGTCGAATCAGCGAAAAGACATTGTCCTCTGGCTGAAGCAACACTGGCCAAAGGTGCCGGTCGTCGCAATTCACGACGCATTCCAGAGCCCGACGCCGGGAGCAGATGTTTGCACCGCCCACGATACTCCTGAAGAGTGGATCGGAGCTGTCAAAGCAGCTACGCAGAAAATTTGGGATGACAACACTTCAGCATAAGCTGTTGTCTTGAGCGGAACGAACGCTGAATACGTTCCTCAGGGTTGGGCATTTGGCATCCAAACGGCAAGTGCCCACTCAACGACAAAGAATTCTAAACGTAGCTAGGGACGAATCTCTCCTAAAGTCCCGTTCAGCCATTTTGGAGGGGGCCGGATACGAAGTGATACCGGCACTGACGATCCTGAACGTCCAAGCAGCCTGCGAGAACCAATCCTTTGATCTTGTGATAATCGGCTACGCCCTTCCAAAAGAAGAAAAGCGCCGAGTGATGCTAGCTGTGCGCAAATCCTGCGGGCTGGCGCCGATTCTGGAGTTGTACTCGCCTGGAACGGTTCCTGCGGATCAGGAAGCAGATGAGGAGTTGCCTATTGCAGGCGAAGCGGACGTCCTCCTGGCGAAGGTCAAAGAGCTACTTGCCAAAACCCGCAAGCGCCGCCAAGCAGCCCGCTGACCGACATGAAACCGCGCACAGACTGCGTAACGATTTTCGTCATGAGAGTGCCGGGATTTGTGCGGCCCGCACTCTGGAATGAATTTGGGTCGGAATTTAGAGCGCGGCTGCGCCGGTGGCGAGCGGTTTCTCGAGCAGCTGATAAATCTCTGCACTCACACACACCTCGTAGTATTTACGCCCAGTCCAGTCGCTAACAGTCATGCTGCCGGCATCGACGTGAGGGATGACCGATTCTCGGATGGCAATCTTGTGGAATACTCCAGCAGCAATCGGAACGGTTCCGCTAAACAGCTTCACTTTTTCCTTCGGCCAAATCGTGGCTAGCTGGCACGAGTGCTCTTTGAGGCTGATTTCCTTCGCGAGCTTTTCGAACGCCGCTGGGCTGATCATTACGCCGCCGATGTTGTAGCGGACCAGGAATTCGTCTGGATTCCCACCGGTGTCCCTGTCCTGCACAGTCTGCAGACTGAACACGTTAAAGGGTGTCGTTTTGCCGGCCACGAACTTGCGTGCGCCCTTACTGCAGGAAGACAGGCGATCGCTTTCATTCAAAGCGCGCGAAATCATTATTCGCTGTGGGCCGTACATCAAGTACATCGGCGGAGAATCCTGATAGGAAATTCCGATACCAAGTTCCAGAGCGGGAAGGCCCTGTTTTTGTGACTGCTCGTTATAGGCGCTCACGATCGCGATCATCTCTTTCGCCAGGACGCAGGCGCGCGCCACTGCCAGACCGGTTTCACCTTGGCGTTCGAACAGCGCGAGGATCATCGCGTCGCCTTCAATAAAAACGGTGGACGCGTCGTACTTCGGTAAGAGCTTATTGATCGGCTCGTAGAAGTTCAGGCTGAAGTACGAAGCGGGATTGAGTCCTCGCTCGAAAAGCGTGCGGGTCAGAGTAGTCGATTCGCGAATGTCGGCCTTAAGAATTACGTGCCGAAGCACTTTTTCTTCACCGGTTTTTTGCTCATCCTGGGGCATGAATTCGTAAAGCGTGTTGTTGATTGCCGAGAGTTCGCGGAGCCGTTCCGTGGAAATAACGTTGATTGCGTCCATCGCAGCGCACACTGCTTCAAAGCGGCGGAAGTCGCGATGATAGCGAACGAAATCGGCAAAGAACCGGGCTGCGAGCTTCGCGCGCTCACCTCCTTTCCAGGACTCAAGCTTTTTCACTGCCGCGTTTAGATTGTCAGGAGAGATCTTTCCGTGCTCCTGAAGCAGGCTCTCAACACGCGAGCGTTCGGTCTTCGAAATCAGCGCGTTCTTGAGTTGCTGCGGATTAATCGGCGGCGAGTACTGTGCCAAAAGAGGAACCGCTTCGTAGGACGCAATCACGTGATCGAAGACGTTCTCTTTCTCCAGCATCTCCAACCAGCCATTCAGGAGGGCGCGCTGGGCTTTGCCCTTGGGAAGGCTCTCGACCGGAGAACCGCCGGCAAAAAGCTCATGTGCGTTCTCGGGCTCGTTCAGCAGAAGATCGATGCCTTCCTCGTTCTCCATGCCATCAGGCTGCAAGGAGCGCAAGAAGTCGCTTGCGATTGCCAGCATGGTTTCAAAACGATCCGGATCGCGGTCGTAATTCCCGAGCATCACGTACTGCTCGGCGTTTAGATAATCGTCGCGTCCGTCTTCGGTATAGAGGAGGCGGTTGAGGAAAAGATCATAGGCAACGCTCTCGGTGTCTCCGAATAGCGAACGTCGCATGCGCGACAGTGATTCTTTCTCAATATCACGAATGGTGACAAACAGATCCTGACCGACTTTTCTGAGGATCGCCTTTTTGCTGATCTGAAAATCGGCGAAGCGTTGCCGCAACTCCACCCCTTTGGCAGCAAAGAGCTGGCGCGGACCTTCGTAGGATTTGAGTTTCGTGCGACTGCGTTCAAGCGCCAGCGAGAATTGCGCGGGCATTTCATTGCGCTGGAATTTCACGGCAGCAAGGCGGGCAATGAGGTCGATGGAAACGTTGTTCTCCGCTTTCGCTCGATTCAGGGCGGAGACATGAAGATCCAGCAGAGCGCGTTTGAAATCACTTGCTTCTGGCAACTTCGACGCACCTACGGAGTTGCCGATTGTGGGTCCAGCAATTCGAGGAGCGGGCCGCACATTCGCAGCGGGATCTTCGATTAGCGTTTCGATACGTCCGTGCTTAACGATCAGCCGGAAGATGTGCTGCCGCGCTGTTTCCATGAAGCGCGAGCTGAGCGCCACGTCATGGCGGATGTTGTCGACGCCCCGCACCAATCCTTCCAGATGAATCGCGGGCTCATAGGACGAAAGCTGCACCTGGCGAGCATGGGCAGAGAGCGACCCGCGTTGTAGAAAGCCAAAAGGCATCGCGTTTGGTCCGGCAGCGAGAAGGACTCAAACTCAGCGACGGCAGCTCGCCTTCAGGCAACTTGCACACACAAGCCGGGATTGTGCAAGTGTAGTGCGCTCGATCGGGATAGCAGGAGTGGGTGTTCACCTTACCCGACTAGTTACGTTAGTGTTGGGCCGCACAGAAGACAATTAAGCGATAACGATGGGGCAAAGCGGTGAGATTCCTTAGGCGAGATAGATTCAGAGGCTCCTCGCCGACATGCCGGCATTTCATCATTCATGCCCGCGACCGCGGACTAGTTTTTTGCGCTTCAACCAGCTTTGAATTCGGCAACATCTTCACCGGCGCGAAAGACCGGGTGCTGCTGGTGAGCGGCATCCATCATGGAGAGCTTGATGTTAATCTCTTCAACGTCCTTGCGCGACCATCCCACGCTGCTAACCTCGATTTCACCCCCGCGATTGATCAGAAACACACTGGGCACATTCGTGAGCTTGTATGCATTCGAGACGATATAACGTGCCGGATCGTCCAAGGCGATGGAGAACGTGACGCCATACTTCTTGACGAAATTGGCTGTGTCCTTCTCATTGTCCTGGGAGATGCCGATGAAGGTTACGGCCTCGGTTTTGTGTACCTGCCACAGTCGTTCCAAATAGGGAAAGGCATATTGGCATACGGGACAACTCACTTTGAAGAACGCCAGGAGAACCGGGCCATCGTTTAGCAGTTTGGAAAGAATGAACGATTTTCCAGAAGTGCTGGTAAGCGCAAATTCAGGAGCTCGAATGCCGCATGCAAGTGCCATCTATCTTCCTCTGAGTGATTCGGGACCGAAACCTCACTCCACTTGATTCTAAGCAAGCAGCTTAAGCTTCCGCAAAATCTTGCGCGTCAATCCTGTCAGTGGCAACGTGCCCACCTGCGCCAGTGGAGTCCACTTCAGCGAGGTGCTGCGTTCCGGGTCTCCGGATTCGAAGACTTCGACAGTCCAGTCTGTCGTTGTGATTGAGTGTTTGACTTTCAGTGTTGCGGGACCAATGGGAGCAGACTTGAGCTGTGGCAGCTCCCACATTCCCGGCATGAGACACTCTCGTTCCGACCGCCGCCGCAGCAGGAGCATGTCGCGCAGACGCCGCAGTAGCAGGAACGCAGCGCGTTCTTGCCGCTGTTCGCGCGCTCTCGATTTCTGAACGGTCCGGCTCTCAGAAGCGCAATGGCTGCTGATCGGACAGCTCTCACAGAACGGAGCTGTTGGCGTGCAGATCGTCGCGCCCAGTTCCATCATTGCCTGGTTGAAGTCGCCCGGATTTCCCCGATCGAGCAGTTGCTGCGCAGCAGTCCAGAGTCGTTGGCCTGAGAGGTCGGCGCGCATCATCCTGTTCAGCACGCGTTCAACATTGCCGTCGACCACAGCAACGGACTCGCCAAACGCGATGCTGGCAATGGCGTTGGCTGTGTAGCGTCCAATGCCGGGAAGCTGTTGAAGTTCGACTGGAGTTGTCGGCACCCGACCATTGCCTTCCGTCACGAGTTCTTGGGCAGCTCGGTGCAACATGCGCGCCCGACGGTAATAACCGAGGCCACTCCAGGCTGCGAGTACGTCCGCTTCATTTGCTGAGGCGAGATCATGAACTGTTGGAAAGCGCTTCAAGAACTTCCGGTAGTGCTCCAGGACGGCCGCCACGCGAGTCTGCTGCAGCATGATTTCGGAAACCCAAATGCGATATGGATTGCGGGTTTTACGCCATGGCAACTCGCGTCGATTTGCGCGATACCAGGAGAGTATCTGGCGACGGAAAGCTGCCACCTGTATTGGATTATTGAGCAGCCGAGCAGCGGGCACGTTGAGCGGATTCTATTTCATTCGTCAGAATCGATCACGGGTTTTCTGATGCGTTCTAGCTCACGCTCCCCCGCAAGACATCCGCCGTAGTGGGAACGCGCATTCCCCGCGCCTGTGACTCGGCACCATCATCGATGCGATCACCTTCGCCTGGGGCAAGGAACAGATTCTGTTCCAGTCCATGTTGCTTGGTGTAGAGGTCGAAGTAACGGCCACCGAGAGCGTAGAGTCCTTCGTGGGTCCCGCGTTCAATGATCTCGCCGTTTTCGACGACCAGGATCTGGTCGGCCCTCCGGATGGTGCTCAGGCGATGCGCGATGACGAACGTTGTGCGCCCGCGCATTAGAAATGACAAGCCTTCCTGAATCAGCGCCTCGGATTCGGAGTCGAGGCTCGAGGTAGCTTCGTCGAGGATTAAAATTCGGGGATCAGCAAGGATCGCACGGGAAATTGAGATGCGCTGACGCTGGCCGCCGGAGAGCTTTACGCCACGCTCACCGACTATGGTGTCATATCCCTTTTCGAAGCGCTCGGCGAATTCATCTACCCGAGCGATGCGGCAGGCGCGGAGGATTTCTTCTTCCGTTGCCCACGGCCGGGAGAAGGCCACGTTCTCGCGAATGGTTCCATCGAACAAGAAGGATTCCTGCAACACCACACCGAGTTGCGTACGGTACGAATCGAGTCGCACCGTGCTCAGATCAATGCCGTCGACGAGAATGCGTCCGTTCTGCGGCTTGTAGAAGGCTGCGAGTAAGCCAATGATCGTAGACTTTCCCGATCCGGACGGACCGACTAGAGCCGTCACCGTTCCAGGCAAGGACTGAAACGAAATTCTGTGTAGCACCTCTTTGCTTTGCTCATAAGCAAAAGTGACATCTTCGAATTCCACCGTGCCGGTAATTTCAGGAAGCGTGACGGTCCGCTGCGGATCGATGTCTTCCGGCGACTCGTTCAGAACTTCGTGCACGCGCTCCAGCCCGGCCATGGCTTCAGTTATCTGCGTTCCAATATTGACCACCTGCAGCACCGGAGCGATAAGGAATCCCATGAACATCGTGTAACTGAAAAATTGGCCGACCGTGAGCGTGCCGGCGAGCATCCTCTGCGCGCCTAAGTACATGATCGCGGCACTAACAATGCCCAGCAGCACCGTCGAGGACAAACTCATCACCGAAGTAGCGGTGAGAGTGCGAAGAACGTTATTGAGCAGCCTTCCTACGCCGCCGGAGAAAACTTCGTGCTCCCGATGTTCGGCGTGATAGCCCTTAATCACGCGCACGCCGCCTAACGACTCGGTGAGGCGCCCACTCACTTCCGCGTAAATCTTGCTGCGTTCACGAAAGATCGGACGAATGGTAGTGAATGCTTTCTTTAACGCCACAGCGAAAACCGCAATGCAGACGAAGGCGATCATCGTCATCGAGACGCTGATGTGGATGAGCACAATAAACGCGAGAATCGCGGTAAGAAGGCCGCCGAGAAAATCAACGAGTCCCGTGCCAATGAGATTGCGAACGCCCTCGACGTCCGAGAGGATGCGGGCGACCATCGTTCCCGTTTTGGTCGCGTCGTAATACGCAATCGGCAGACGTCCAACGTGCTCCTGGATTTCCCGACGCATGTCGGCGATCAGCCGCTGAGCAGCCTTGGAGAGCAACTGAGTAAGAGAGTACGAGGTGATTCCCTGAATAACCGTTGCCGTAATTACCGCAATGAGTATCTCGTGAAGAATCCACACGTGCTTTTTTACGATCACGTCATCGACCAGATACTTGGTCGACGCCGGCAGCACCAGCCCTGCGACTCGATTGATCGTCATCAAGAGCAAGCCGACGCCCATCAAACCTTTGCGCGGGCGGATCAGCGACCAGAGTTCAGGCAGAGCTCCCCTGATCTGCTGAATAGCAGGCGGCTTCGGCTTTACCTGAACGGCGACAGTGGCCATTCGCCTAGGGTACAGGGGAAATAACCCGGTGAATAGCTAGCCGTTCAGGCAGTTCTTGACCATTCAACCAAGATTAGCTAAATTAATTAGCTAATGTATACCGTCCATGAAGCCAAGACGAACCTTTCTCGCTTGCTCGAAGAGGCCGAAAGCGGCAAAGAGGTAATCATCGCGAGAGGCAAGACTCCGGTTGCAAAGCTTGTTGCAATCGGTCAAACGAAGCGAAAGCGCACGCCCGGTAAGTACAAAGGCTTGATCAAAATTCATCCTTCCTATTTCAAACCGATGACGAAGGAGGAATTGAAGGACTGGGGAATCGAGTGAAATACCTGCTCGATTCCCATGTTCTTCTATGGTGGCTGGAGAACGATCCCTCGCTCTCCGGCAAGGCGCTTCGAGCCATCTCCTCTAGTGAAAACGAGATCTTCATTTCAACCGTTACTGCCTGGGAATTGGCTATCAAAAATCATTCCGGTAAGTTGGAAATCCATAGATTGCTGGATGGACTGGAAAACAAACTCGTTGAAGAAGGCTTCTTCACCCTGACGATTTCGATGCGGCATGCCCTTCGTGCCGGCGATCTTCCCAGTCACCACAAAGATCCATTCGATCGCATGTTGATCGCACAAGCGCAAGCTGAAGATTTGTCCCTCATCAGTAACGATTCCATGTTCGATCGCTATGGTATTCGCCGGATTTGGTAGATGCGGGCGGGCTGCAGTTCAGGGACCCTCGCTTATCTTCTTTTTGTTGCTGAAAATCGTCCTTTCTATTAAAACGTATCAATACTAAGGAATTTACGATTCCTGAGACTCGCGAATGCGGTTGCCGCGAGCGGGCAGAGCGTGCCGAATGAGCGTGTCAAAGCTGCGTGTCTTAGCTGTCTTCGTCCTGGGACTCTGTTCAGCCGCATTTTCTGCCGAGCCGCTGCCGGCCACACCCTCTTCCCGCATTACGCTGGAGAAGAACTGGCATATTCAGTCGGGTTGCAAGCTGAGCGAGAGTGGAGATGTGCTGTCTCGGTCCGGCTACAACGATCAGAGCTGGCTGGCGACTACCGTGCCGCATACCGTACTCGGCGCGCAGGTCGATGCCAAGTTGTTTCCCGATCCCTTTTATGCGATGAATCTGCGCGCGATTCCCGGAACCACTTATCCGATTGGAAAGATCTTTACCAATCTGCCGATGGACGAAGACAGTCCTTACAAGTGCTCCTGGTGGTATCGAACCGAGTTTCGCCTGCCTGCAGAGTTCAAAGGAAAGAACATCTGGCTGCACTTTGATGGCATCAATTACCGCGCCAACATCTGGGTAAACGGGCAACAGATTGCGAAGTCCGACGAGGTGGCCGGCGCTTACCGAACCTACACCTTCAACATCAAGGAGGCCGCCCGAACAGGGGCGGAGAATGCCGTAGCGGTGGAAGTTTCGGCTCAGACCGAGACCGATTTGGGAATCAATTTCGTCGACTGGAATCCAATGCCCGCGGACAAACTCATGGGCCTCTGGCGCCCTGTGTACATCACATCCACTGGACCAGTTTCTGTCCGCTACCCGGCAGTAAGTACCCACTTCCCTGACGACACTCTCGAGACCGCGGACCTAACTGTAATGGGTGAGCTGCAAAATGGAACTGACCAAGAGGTAAACGGCACCGTCGAAGCGACACTGGAAGGCATTGGCGCCGTCGAGCAGAAGGTGACCCTTGCTCCTGGCGAGCACAAGAGCGTGGTCTTCGATCCAGCCCAGTATCCGCAGCTGCACGTCAAGAATCCGAAACTGTGGTGGCCGTATCCGCATGGACCGCAGAACCTCTATGCGATCCAGATGCGCTTCCGTGCGGCCGAGGGCATCTCCGATTCAGCCGGCGCCAAGTTTGGCATTCGCGAGATTACTGCCGACAAGAATCAGAACGGCTATGAGCTGTTTCACATCAATCACAAGAACATTCTGATTCGCGGCGGAGGATGGTCTCCCGACATGTTCCTGCGCATCAATCCGGAACGCATGGAAAACGAACTTCGCTACGTGCGCGATCTGCGTCTGAACACGATTCGCCTCGAAGGCAAGCTGGAGACCGACGAGTTCCTCGATCTTGCGGACCGATATGGGATTCTCATCATGGCCGGATGGTGCTGCTGCGATCACTGGGAGCACTGGGACAAGTGGCAGCCGGCCGATCACGAGATCTCGAAAGCGTCGCTCGCCAGCCAGATTCAACGGCTGCGCAGCCATCCCAGCATGTTGGTGTGGCTGAACGGCAGCGACAATCCACCGCCCGCCGATGTCGAAACCGACTACATCTCGATTCTCCAGGAGTATCACTGGCCGAATCCTTTTCTCTCTTCAGCAAGTGCCACTCCGACCACAGTCACCGGTCCGAGCGGCGTAAAAATGTCAGGCCCATACGATTTTGTGCCGCCTTCCTATTGGTTCGTCGATCCGGGCCATTGGGGCGGAGCTTACGGCTTCAACACCGAAACCAGTCCTGGACCCGCACCACCGTTGCTGAGCTCACTGCAGAAGTTCATTCCCAAGACGAACCTCTGGCCGCACGATGACGTGTGGAACTTTCACGCGGGCCTGGGGGAATTCAGGCAGACCAATCTCTTCGATAACGCGATGTCGGTCACGTATGGACCACCGACTTCGCTGCTCGATTATGAGAAGAAGGGACAGGCCATGGCCTATGACGGCGAGCGCGCGATGTTCGAAGCCTATGCGCGTAATAAGTACAACTCGACCGGCATCATTCAGTGGATGTTGAACAACGCGTGGCCGTCAGTGATCTGGCACTTGTACGACTACTATCTGTTGCCCGCCGGCGGATACTTTGGAGCAAAGAAGGCCAATGAGTATCTGCACGCGCAGTACTCGTATGATGACCATTCCGCGGTCGTGGTAAACAGCTTGTACCAGCCGCAGAAGGGACTCAAGCTGCGCGCTCGCGTCTTCGACCTGAATTCAAAAGAAAGATTCTCGGATTTGAAAGACGTTGACCTGGATGCTGACAGCGTGGCTCGCGTGCTGACGATTCCCAATATGGGAGCGCTGAACTCCCCATATTTTGTGCGCCTCGATCTCACAGATTCCACGGGCAAGAGCGTGAGTACGAATTTCTACTGGATTCCGCAGCAACTGGCTGAATTCGATTGGGAGAAGAGCACCTTCTTCACCACCCCCGCGAAGTACTCGGATATGACCGCACTGGCTGCGCTTCCCCCGGCCAATGTTGAATGGACCACTCAAACAGAGCATCGTGGGGAGGAAGACATTGTCCACGTCATGCTGCGCAATCCGGGAAAGAACATCGCTTTCCTCGTTCGCGCCGATCTGACGCGCGGCCACGGGGGAGACGATGTCGCTCCCGTGCTTTGGGATGACAACTACGTTTTCCTTTTACCCGGAGAATCACGCACCATCTCTGCCACGATTCGCACACGCGAACTGGCCGGAGCGGCTCCTGTAGTGAAAGTGAGTGGATGGAATGTGAAGGCGACCACGCCCTAGCGCCCCATGAGCAACAGCCCTGCACCTGCACAGAAGCCGATGGGCGCTCCGCAACTGCGGCGCGTGCTCACGCTCTGGGACCTCGTCTTCTACGGCATCGTTCTCATCCAGCCGATTGCGCCGGTGCCGCTTTATGGTGTAGCGCAGAAGCTCTCGAACGGGCACTTCGCGACCATCATCCTGATCGCGATGTTCGCGATGATGATTACGGCAGTCAGCTACGGACGAATGGCGGCGCTCTATCCTGCGGCGGGGTCGGCTTACACATACGTTGGACGCGGACTCAATCCCCATTTGGGATTCCTCGCCGGATGGGCCATGTTCCTCGATTATCTTCTGCAGCCGTTGATCAACACAGTCTGGATTTCGACAGCGCTGCACGAGCGCTACGTGAAATCTGTTCCGTTCTTTGTTTGGGCGGCGTTGATCGCCGGAATCATCACCGTTTTGAATCTGCGCGGGATTCGCTCATCAGCGCGCGCGAATAAAGTCCTGCTTTTTCTCATGTTCGTGGTTGTGGCGTTCTTCATTGTGCTCGCCATCAAATTCCTGTTTGGCGAGCAGGGATTTGCAGGCATGTTCTCGACGCGCCCCTTTTACAATCCGAGCACATTCGATTCGCATCGCATCTGGACTGCGACGTCTTTTGCTGCTCTTACCTACATCGGCTTCGACGGAGTCACAACCCTTGCCGAAGATGTGGAGAATCCCAAGCGCAACGTTATGCTCGCAACCGTGCTGGTATGCGTATTCACTGGGATCTTTGGCGGGTTGCTGGTGTACCTCGCGCAGATGGTTTGGCCGGACTGGCACACCTTTTCCAATTTGGAAACGGCATTCATGGACGTCTGCCAGCGTGTAGGCGGAGTAGTCCTCTTCAACGCCATGGGTGCGATTCTCGTCTTAGCTGCCTTCGGAAGTGGGTTGACCGGAGGACTAGGCGCTGCACGTTTGCTCTTCGGCATGGGACGCGATAACGTGCTGCCTCGCCGCGTCTTTGGACACTTGAGCCCGGGAAGCAGCACGCCGTCGTACAACATCCTCATCATTGGCGGACTTACCTTAATTGGCGCTGTCTTGCTTAACTCAATCGGAGATGCCTACGAGCACGCGGGAGAGCTTCTCAATTTCGGCGCATTTCTCGCCTTCATGGGAGTGAACTTCGCAACCTTCTGGCAGTTTGCCGTGCACAGGCGAACCGGTGAACGCCTCCGAGTGCTCGCCGATATCGTGCTGCCTCTTGGCGGGTTCGCCTTTTGCGCATTGATCTGGTGGAACCTAAACACGCTGGCGAAGGTAGTCGGCGGTATCTGGTTCGCAATTGGATTGATTTATGTCGGGTTCACAACGCGAGGATTCCGGCAGGCTCCCGCAATGATTGATTTCAGCGAATCGTAGATCAAAAGAGAACGCAGGACAGATTCATCCGGCGAGCCGTTTCATTTGGGGATTCGCGAACCCTGAACTCAACCCACAATTTACAATCTAGGACGTAAAAAGGAGCGATCGCTTGAGATATCGCAAGCTGGGGCGCACCGGATTCGAAGTAAGTGAGATCGGACACGGATTATGGGGAATGAGCGGCTGGAGCGGCTCCGAGGACCGCGAGTCGCTTGAAGCTATGCGGCTCTCCACTGATCTGGGTTGCAACTTGTTCGATACGGCCTGGGCTTATGGCGAAGGACACAGCGACGAGCTGATCGGCAGGATTCTCAAGGAAAAATCGGGAAAGCGCCTCTATGTCGCTTCGAAGGTGCCGCCGAAAAATCGGAAATGGCCAGCTTCGAGTGAATACGCGTACGAAGATGTATTTCCTCGCCAACACGTCCTCAAGCATGCGGAGAAGATTCGCAAAGCGATCGGCGTGGACACCATCGACCTGCTCCAGCTCCACGTGTGGGACGATACCTGGACCGACAAGCCGGAATTTCGCAGCACGGTTGAAGAGCTCAAGAACAAGAAGCTCATTTCCCACTTTGGTCTGAGCCTCAATCGCTGGGAGCCGGAGAACGGATTGAGGGCTTTACAGACGGGATTCGTCGACTCCGTCCAAGTGATTTACAACATCTTCGATCAAGCTCCCGAGGATGAACTCTTTCCAGCCTGTCGCGAGCTGAATGTCGGGGTTATAGCTCGCGTGCCGCTCGACGAAGGAAGTCTAGGCGGGAAGATGACGCTGGAAACCAGGTTCCCCGCGAGCGACTGGCGCTCAAGCTACTTTGGACCTGAAAACCTGCCTGCAACCATCGAGCGCGTCGAACGTCTAAAGGGATTACTGCCATCCGGAATGACGCTTCCCGAAATGGCATTTCGCTTCATCCTTTCGCACCCGGTAGTAAGCACGACGATCCCAGGAATGCGGAAGCCGCAGCACGTACGGCAAAATATCAGCTACAGCGACAAGGGCCCGCTCTCGCGGGATCTGCTGCAGGAGTTGCGCCAGCATCGCTGGGAGCGAAGGCCGAAGAAGTGGGCTGCGTAAAAATTCTGGTTCGAGTTGGCACCCGACCCCGCATCTGTCAGTAGTTTTGACTAGAATTCCAAAAAGAGCGGGCGAATGGGTACACGCGCCAAAATGTCGCAGCTGACTGTCGTGATCTTGCTGTATGCCGCGTCTGCACTAGCGCAGAGTTCCAAGCCGCAGCACGCGCACATCTCGCTTATCGCAGCTCCGTCCAATTCTTCCGCAAGCCAATGGATCGGACTCCGGTTCCAACTGGATCCTGGCTGGCACATTTACTGGACGAATCCCGGCGACTCTGGTGAAGCACCGAAGTTGACCTGGAAATTGCCTTCCGGATTTCAAGCCGGAGACTTGCAGTTCCCTGCCCCACACCGCATCGCGGATCATGGCATGACCGACTACGGATACGAAGGTGAGGCTGTGCTGCTGTCGAAGCTCACCCTTTCTCCCGGTGCAACGTCGAATAAGCCTGAGATTGCCGCAGACGTGAGATATCTCGTCTGCCGCGAAGTCTGCATTCCCGCAAAGGATCATGTGTCGCTGAAGCTCTGCGATCAGAACGCCGGCGCTGCAGGCCTGCTTCATGCGGCTGAGACGAGACTGCCCAAGAGCTTGCCTCATGGCGTGCATGCGCGTGCAGTAGCGGGAGTGGAAGCGTTCCTGCTCTCTGTCGGACCGAGCTCCAGAATAGGACAGATCACTGACTTCATCCCTTCCGACGCACAGGTGATCGACAATTCGGCTAAACCTCAGATCACAAGATCGGGAGTGACCACACAGGTACGGCTTAAGAAATCAGAGCAGCTCGATCATGCGGTTCCAGAGCTGCGCGGTCTGCTTATTACCAACGACAAGGCCTACACTATCGTTGTGCCGGTCACGGCAACGAAGAGTTCCCAGAAGATCCCGGCTCCAAAGCACAGTTAAAGGAGTTTACTTGCTATGAAGAGAACGCGTATGTTTCTTCCCGTTTTAGCACTGTTCTCCCTCTCTGCTTTTGCGGTTAAGGTAGGCGATCAGGCTCCGGACTTTACCGGAACCGATAGCCACGGGCAAACGCATAAGCTCTCCGACTATCGCGGCAAGTTCGTAGTTCTGGAATGGCACAACAATGGCTGTCCGTTCACAAAGAAACACTACGAGAGCGGCAATATGCAGCATCTGCAAAAAGAATGGACTGACAAAGGCGTTGTCTGGTTCACCGTGATCTCCTCCTCCCCAGGTTCGCAAGGCTACGTTACCGCCGATCAGGAAAACGAATACCTGCAGAAAATGCATGCTGTACCGACTGCGGCCATTCTTGATCCAAAAGGCGACATCGGACATCTTTACGGCGCGAAGACCACGCCACACATGTTCGTAATTAACCCGCAGGGACAACTGATTTACAACGGCGCCATCGACGACAAGGCTACGACCGATCCCTCTGACGTAAATGGCGCGAACAACTACGTCTCAGACGCCTTACAGGAAGCGATGTCGGGCAAAGCCGTAGCGGTTGCGACGACCCGTCCATATGGATGCTCAGTTAAGTACGCTGATTAGAATTGACGTTTTTAGGACGAAACGGCACTCGGCTAGCGAGTGCCGTTTTAGCGTTGACAGCTCTTAAGGCCATAAGTTCCTTTGGGAAACTTCCCTTTGGTAACTCTCCAGTAGGTGCTTTCTGTTTATTGCCGGTCGATTAACCGGCAATATTTCCACAGTCTCTCCCCTGCAACTCCCAGGAAAGCTACAGAGGATGTTTCCATATGTCTAAGCGCAGTTCTGTTCTGGCACTGCTGATCCTGACGGTCGGTGCTTCGGCTTGCCTTGGCCAATCGAATCCGTCGACACTGTCGCTGCGGATCCCTGACAAGGGCTTCAGCTCATACACCAACTTGTCGCAGAGCTACGATTCCTCCGCGAATTGGACGAGCACTATTGATTCCACCGTCAGCTATAGCTTCAACAAGGTGTTCGGGTTTTCCGTGGGAGCGCCGTTTTATCTGGCTTACAACCAGCCGCTCTTCTCCTCCGGCACAACAACGCAAACGACAACGACAACTCAAACTGCTCCCATTTCGGGGTACAACGCCGTGGGCGATTTACGCATTGGCCTTCGTTTTGCCACGCCAACTCCAGTGCTGAAATACGTTGTGACCGTAACCGGAACTGCACCCACTGGCGACACTTCGCTCGGCCTCAGCACAGGACGCTTCACTGGAGATTTCAACAATCATCTGGAATTCGACCTTTGGCGCATTTCCCCACTGATTGAGCTTGGACTGGCAAACACCAGCGCGCTTGTGAGCGCGGTTAAGCGTCCTTACACGACGTTGGGTATGCTGTCGCACTATAAGGCGGGACTGGGAATTCCCCTGGGCAAGCGCCTGAATTTCGAGTTCTCTGGTTATGAGAACTTGCCGCTCGGCCTGCAAAAACTGTACAGCGAGTTCAATCGCGGACCAGGCTCGAGTCCAAGCAGCAACGGCAAAGGAAAATCTCAGCCGATCTACGAGCAAGCTGCGGCGATAATCGGCAACGGTTTCACTGAAGATAACGGCTTCAGCACCGGGCTTAGCGCCGATCTCGGTCACCGGGTGGACATGGGGTTCACCTATGACCGCAGCGCCCGCCAGCAGCTCGATACCGTCGAATTCAGCATCGGATTCCGCATCGGGCATGCGCCGGCACACTGATACCCCTGTGATCTAAAGCGAACGACAAGAATTGCGGCTCGAAGCTACGCTTTCGAGCCGCTTTCATTTGTGGAGCTATTGCGAAGTGCAGACCTCTCCGAGATAGTCGCCGCTGGTCGTTCCTTCCACTGGATTGAAGTCTCCGCGCAGACGGATCTGTCCTGTCGCATTTGCCATCGAGCCGGTGCCGCCCGTGAAGGTGATCAGTGAAGCGAAGCCTCCCTTTCCGGGAGGTAGATCAATGGTTCCCGTATCAGTGCCGAAGAGCTGGTCGCCATTTTTTAGTGAAACAATACTGTGACCGGTGAAGAACATGATGGTTGGAACTTCCGGCTCGCCATTGGGAATGATTTTGTCCATGGTGAACCTGTACGCGCCTTGAACGCCGCCCCATACCCGTCCCGCAGTACAAAGCGGGCCTGAGCAGGTATCCGCCGGTTGCACGGTCGCTTCGAAGCTTCCAACTACCGGCTTACATTGCTGTGCGGCATTGGCGACACCTGCACAGCCGATCGCTAGTACCGCGAGAATCGCTGGCCGAAACGAAGTCATAGATTTCCTCCAGTCTGGTGAACTGCACGCTTAGGACCCATTGTCGAATGGAACGGAGAGTGTCGAGAAATCGAGTATTTTCAGTAAGAGGCGCGTTGGCCGGCTTCCCCCGCAACTAACCGATTGGTTAATCAAGATCCAGACCTGAACGATTCTGTTCTTTTCGAGTCTATTTTCCTGCGAATAAACGCGTTCGTTTTCAGAAAATCACCGGTTTGCCTTCGAGCTACGCTTTGGCCGCATACGTGCAACGCCTCTTGGCGGCAGAGGTTCCCTCGTGAACCGGTTCAAAATGGAACTGAGTCGGTCACACCATTCCGCCACGCGGGGAGTCACGACAATGGCGAAAATCATTGAGTACTACGTACCGTCCAACCACAAAAGCCAGGAGCACTGGGTGCCCCCTCGGCTGCGAGGACGAGTCCTCGACTTCCAGTCGAGATTCGAGTATCTGCAGCGCATATATGAAGAGCGCCTGCGTGTAGTGTCAACGTTATCGCGCAACGCTGGATAGCTGCTGTCTATTCGCTGATCCCAACTTGATTCAGGACGAACGCGTAATCGAATGCCGCCTCGTGCAAGCGATCGTAGCGTCCAGAGGCGCCTCCGTGGCCAGCTCCCATATTGGTCTTGAGCATCAGCGTCCCGTGGTCGGTGCGCGTGGCGCGCATCTTCGCAATGTATTTTGCAGGCTCCCAGTACATCACCTGGCTATCGTTGAAGGAGGTCTTCACTAGAATGTTGGGGTAGACCTTGTTCTCGATATTGTCGTAAGGCGAGTAGGTAATCATGTAATCGAATGCGGGCTTCTCTTTGGGATTCCCCCACTCTTCATATTCAGTCACGGTGAGGGGAAGCGACTCGTCGAGCATGGTATTCATTACGTCCACAAATGGAACTTTCGCAATCACGGCTTTGAATAGATCCGGACACATATTGATCACCGCTCCCATCAGCAGACCGCCAGCACTCGCGCCTTCAATCACCAGCTTGTCTTTGGACCCATAGCCCTTGTTGAGTAGGTGCTGGGCACAATCGATAAAGTCGGTGAAGGTGTTCTTCTTGCGCATCATGCGACCGTCGTCGTGCCACGTCTTGCCCATCTCCCCACCACCACGCGGATGCGCGATCGCGCACACAACGCCGCGATCCACCAGGCTGAAGATATTCGAGTTGAAGCTGACGTCCACTGAAATTCCATAGGAACCGTAGGCATAGAGATAAAGAGGGCCAGTTCCGTCGAGCTTCTTGCCTTTCAGGTACACGATCGAGATCGGAATATTCGTACCGTCCGCTGCCGGCGCGAAGATCTGCTCCACCTGGTAGCGGCTCGGATCGAAGCCACCAGGTACTTCCTTCTGTTTGAGCAAGGTCGAGCCGCCGTTCGCCATGTCGTATTCAAAGATCGATTGCGGCGTGACAAACGACTGGTAGCTATAGCGGAATTTCGTGGTGTCGTACTCGCGATTTACGTACGCCGACGCCAGGTAAGCCTGTTCCGGAAACGGAATGCGATGCGAATGGCCGGAGGCAAGGTCAGCGACAGAGATCTGCGGCAACCCATGCTCGCGTTCGTGAACGACGTAGTAGTTCCGAAAGAAGTCGGTGTCGTCGAGCATCACGTTGGCGCGATGCGGAATCAGTTCCTGCCAGTTCGCGCGCGCCGGAGCATTCAGTGGCGCCTTGACCAGCCGAAAGTTGCGGCCGGTGTCGTTGACGCGGATGTAAAAGAACTCGCCGTTATGATCGGGAAAATACTCGATATCCTGCCGGCGCGGTTCAATCAGCTTCCAGTCGGCGCGGGGCTGGTCTGCGCCGATGTAGCGCGCTTCACTCGTGGTATGGCTTCCCGAAACGAGAAACAGATACGCTTTGCTGCGGGTTCGGAAGACTTCAATGCTAAAACGAGCGTCCTTTTCCTCGTAGATCAGCTCGTCCGGCCCGCTAGTGCCGACTGTATGCCGATACAGCCGGTATTGTCGCTTGGCTGAATCCTCGACGGTGTAGAAGAGCGTTTTGTTATCGCTCGCCCAGGCGACTGAACCGGTCTTCTCAATGTGATCAGAAAGTAGCTGGCCCGTGCGCAGGTCTTTCACTGCGAGCTTGTACTGGCGAAAGCCGGTGTCGTCGGTGGAGTAGGCGAGCAGGTTGCCGTCATCGCTTACCTGATAGACGGCGACCGCCATGAAGCTCTTGCCCTTCGCCAGTTCATTTAAATCGAGAACAACTTGTTCGGAAGCCTCCATACTGCCCTTCCGACGACAGCGGATCGGATACTGCTTTCCCGCTTCGGTACGAGAGTAGTAGAAGTAATCGCCGTACTTGTACGGAACTTCGACGTCGGTCTCTTTAATCCGACTAAGCATCTCGTGATAGAGCTTCTTTTGAAGGGCCTCCGTCGGCCTCATCAGCGCATTGGTATACGCATTCTCGGCCTCCAGATAGGCCTTCACTTCAGGATCGCTTTTGTCTCGCAACCAAAAATAGTCGTCGACCAACGTGCGTCCGTTGATTTCCGTGATCTTCGGAATCTTCTTTGCGATTGGAGGGGCTGGTACGGCCGACGCACTGTCGGCGGCTTCGAGCGGGAACGTTGAGTAGGCCACAACTAAGACTACAAGAAGGCATGCAATCGCGAGGAGGTGCTTCATCCCGTTTTTCAACCTTACAACGTAAGTTGTTGTACGCGGGCAGCATAGGACCAAAGCTGCCCACCAGCAGGAGATTTCTCAGTATTTCCCGCCCTGAATCAGGGAAGGACTGCGAATGTCATTCAACCGGAGTAGCCACAAAAATCCGCTTGAGACTTCCACTGTTCTCCTGAAACGGGGCTATAATTCCGGCCAATAGGGCGATTACTCCTTCCACTGAGGCCCTATGCGGTCCGACCCGGCCGAACGCTCCGGGCAACGAATTCGCGAACCAGATCGAACCCAGTTGAGGTGAATATGTCTGGACTATCGCCGATGATCATGTTGCTCATCCTGTGGGGCGGAATCACCCTGGTATTGGTGGTTCTTCTCATTTACCGCAGCACGCTCAGCATGCACGAAGACGATCAGCTCTTCTTGAGCGAAGGCGAGACGCAGCTCGCTCAGGAGCAGCTCGACTTGCAGAGGAGAATGCACAAACTGCAGCCGATTGTGCGCGCCTGCGGCGCATTATCCATCGCGCTGCTGGTGGTGCTGGCAGGATACGGTCTGTACGACATGTACAGAAGCTTCTGAGGCTCTGGCCAACAAAACTCATCCAAGAAGTGCTTCGGGACTAGTACGTCTATAGATGGCTAGAGCCGGAGTGCAGCTCTCCTCAATCGTCAGCTGCTGAATCCGTGTGGCAACGGGCGATGCGCTCCACCTTTCTTACTTAGCAGAATCTGCGCATCCTGAATACCCGGAGGAGAGGTTTATGCAACGAATTCTTACGCTACTCGCAGCCTGCCTTGTAAGCGGTGCGATGGCCTTTGGACAGGCGACAGCAACCGACCAGGCGCCCGCGAGCGGAACGCAACCGAATAGCAACACGGTAAACGCGACGCCGAACAGCAACGGCACATCGCCGTCAGCCCAACGCGGCGCTGCAGGAAGAACAGCATCAAGGCCAAACCAGGCGCTGCCTGGCAATTCCAATCCCGCGAACGCTGCTACGAAGGAAGGCAGCGCGAACGGACAAGCGGTAAATCCGAACCAAAACGGGACAGCAGCTGCGGGAAATCCTGGCGACAACAGCGACAACAATGGCATGGCGAAGGATGATACGGGCAACAACACCGCCAAGGGCCGCTCGAATACGATTACCAATCCGGGAACCGCAGGCACAACCCAGTGGTTCTGGATCGCCCTCGGAATCATCGTTGGATTATTCCTGATTGGGATTCTGGTGAGCCGTAATCGGGCTCGCGGCAACATCGACAGAACCGATCCTGCGCTTCGAGCGACCGATACTCACGTGCGCGATGAGCAGAAGCGCGATGAGCGTATCCGCAGAGTTGGATAGTCGTTAGACGGTCACGACCGCAAGCGGGAGAGAGATTTCGATCTGAAATCCTCCGCCTTTCAGGTTGCCGGCTCGGATCTTGCCGTTGTGGAGTTTGATCGAGCGCTCCGCGATGGCAAGACCCAGTCCGACGCCGCCGGTCCTGCGCTCGCGCGAAGTATCCACACGATAGAAAGGCTTGAACAGATTATCGAGTTCCGAATCAGGAACTCCAGGACCGTGATCCTGGACGACAATCCTTACCTCACTACCCTCGCACTTGGTGCTGATTCTTACCGACGTTTCCGGTTCGGTATAGCGAATCGCATTCCGCACCACGTTCTCGAACGCACTGCGCAGAAGCTCCTGGTTACCTTCGACAGCGCATTCCTGCATGCGCTCGAGCGTAATGGAGCAGCCTCGCGATTGAGCTTCAATCTCAACATCGGCTGCAATCTCGGCCAACAGATCGGGAAGGTGGACCATACTCGTCTGGGGCATCGATTCGCCTGCTTCCAAACGGGAAAGCGTGAGCAGCATCCCCACTAGGCCGCTCAACCGCTCAGCCTCGCGTTCGATGCGATCCAGAGTGGGCGAGAGATCGTTGTGGGTTTCACCGCGCGCCAAATCCAGCGCCAGCTTGAGCCGCGTTAACGGCGAGCGCAACTCATGCGAGACGTCACTAATCAAGCGCTGCTGCGCTCCAATGAGCAACTCCAGACGCTCGGCCATGTAGTCGAAATCTTTGACTAGCTGCCCAACTTCATCGAGCTGACGCGAGCCTTTGCCCGCCCGCGCTCTAAGATCTCCGGCGGCGATCCGCTGGGCCGCAGCCCGCAGGCGTGTAATCGGACGAGTGAGATAACGGGCGAGCAAAGCGCAAATGAGACCGGAAATTATGATCGCCAGCGCAAGCCGCTTAAAAATGGGACCGCGGCCCAGTGGCGGCTCAATACGACGCAGTTCAAAGACTGCAAAATAGCTTGCCGATTTCCCTTCCAGCAGACCGGTAATCCCGAAGCGCTGCTTTTCGATCGTCCTGAAATCTACCGCCCCAGGCTGTGGTAAGGGCGCAAGATTCATCTTGCGATGGCGCGAATCGCAGAGTACGTCGCCGCTTGCGTTGAGCAGATCGAGCGGCATGCGCCCAGGCTCCACCGAACGTTGACCCGCCAGCAGTGCGGGACATCCGCCGCTCTCGTATGCATGAATCAGAAGCTCAGCGTTAGAAAGAATGGCAGGGCTCAGGCCGCGATGGATGGCGGAACGAAGCTGGTCTTCGGTCGGACGCTGTGTAGTGGCGATAAACACGCCGAAGATCAGCACCGTGCAGAGCCAGAAGGAAGCGAAGATTTTGAAAAACAGGCTGCGCATATTACCGGAGCTGCTGCTCCTTTACCGGAACTCTGGCCATGGAAACGTACATGTAGCCGGTGTTGCGAATAGTCTTGATGCGCTCGCGGCCGTTGGGCAGGTTTCCGAGCTTCTTGCGCAGCTTGCTGATATGTACATCGATGCTGCGATCGAACGGACTCAACTCACGTCCCAAAACGGTCGATGCAATATCATCGCGGCTCACCACGTTGCCGGCCGACCTCAACAGCATTTCGAGCAGATTGAATTCAACGGTCGTAACCTCGAGAACTTTGCCGTTCAGCGTGATGGTGCGCGTGCCAGGATCGAGTTCCACATCGCCGACGTTGACCGGATGCTTGGGTGAATTTGTGGTGCGCGCGTTGCGCCGACCAATAGCGCGAATGCGCGCCAGAAGTTCGCGAGCATTGAAGGGCTTGGGCAGATAATCGTCCGCGCCGATCTCGAGGCCGACGATGCGGTCAAGCTCGTCTCCGCGCGCAGTCAATAGCAGGACCGGAACTTCGGATGTGGTTCGCAACTCGCGCAGCAAGTCGAAGCCATTCATGCCGGGAAGCATGACGTCGAGCACGATCAGATCGTAGCTGCCAGTGCGCGCTCGTTCCAGACCACGCGTGCCGTGTTGAACGCTGTCGACTTCGAATGCTTCTTTGCGCAGATATTCGGACAACATCTCGCAGAGCTCGGCGTCGTCGTCGATGATGAGAATTTTTTCCAGCATGTTGGCCTGTGAGAATTGTGTCATGTTTCTTTTGGCAGCCCGAAGAGTTTACCTTTCTTTACATCGAAGTGGCACGTTTTAAGCTTCATTCCCGCGGAAAAGGCGTCTTATAGACAGCACGGAAGCGGCATCCACATGCCGACTCCGGCTGGGCAATGCCGAGGATGAGCTCCAAAGCTTCACGGTGTCTCTCCTGGTCGTCCTCGGCGACGTGAGCGGAGATGAAATGCCTGATCATCTCCGCTCGTTTTATTCCAACCCTGCGCGGAGGTGCCGGTTGCATTCTGGCATTTGGCAACGACTCGCCGACGCCCTGTTCTGGATTCAACTATGTTGGGTAATCACCGGCTTCCTGCTGATGATTTACCTCGCCCTGAAAGTGATGCCTCGTTCCGAGGAACCGAAAACTTCCCGAATTGGGCAATATGATGACGATTTCTCCAGGCCGAGAGTTGTCATATTAGGCGGATACCGGTTCGACGTTACACAAGACGGATCAAGCACCCGTCCCAAGGTCATAGAACTTTATCCCGATCGTCTCGACGGCGCCCGCCGCATCAGGTAATCTCGCGCCAGCGCGCAACATTTCCGGCCAAAGATGTGTCTCAGTGGTAAATGGCTGCGGCGCCGCGACGGCGCTGAATCGCGCTATTCTGAAACGAGTTCGGAGGTTATGTGAGAAAACTTGCATTGCTGTTCCTGTGCTCATGCTTTGCCCTCGCCGTTTCCGCCCGTGCGCAACAATTCGATGCTCAGTTCGGAATTAGCGGCATTCATTCCCAGTCGGCATCGAATTTTGACATTACGAATCTCGATCATGCGGCGCAGTCGCTCAGCGGAGGCGTATATCCCAGCTTCGCCGCTGATTTCACTCTTCTTCACAACCTCGGTGTCGGCGGAGAGGTTTCATGGAAAGCATCGAAGGGTCTCTATCAAGGAATTCTGGATTATCGCCCCATTTTCTGGGACATAAATGGCGTGTACGCCCGCAAGGTGACACGAGTGGGTTTCGCGCTCATGGCAGGCATTGGCGGCCAGAGCACGCGGTTTTACCAGGACAGCTGCGTGAGCATCAATCCGACGACAGGACAGTGTCAAAACTTCGTCAGCAGCAATCATTTTCTTACTCACCTCGGCGGAGCGCTACGCTTGTACGCAACTCACTCGATCTACGTCGCTCCCGAAATCCATTATTACTACGTTAAAAACAACGTCGAGTTCACATCTCCCAATGTGGTCCGCTACAGCTTGAACATCGGGTACACATTCGGGAAATAAGTCTCGAGTAGGGTCTCCTCTATTCCATATTGGTGAGGGCGCGCGGCTTTTCAGGAAGGACAGGAATTCACGTTAGCCGATGGTCCGACGGCGGGTCTGGGAAAGCATTCAGGACCGCCAACCTGTCTTGCTGAAGGCCTTCTTTTGGCCGAAGGATCTCCGGGAGTCTTTCCACCTGCAATGCTCTGCCTGGCTCTCACCAAAACCTCACGTTCACGGGCTAAGAGCCTGGAAAGCGCATTTCGGTTCGAGACATTCCGGGAGATCCTTCGCGCAAAAGAAGCGCTTCAGGATGACAGACGCTGAGAGCGTCGTGGACGATGAATTTCGTCATACGTTAGCAGTAATCGGAAAACAAAATCACACTCCCGGAATGGAACCTCACAACATTTTTTCTCGTATTCACTAACGACAGCAGCCCCAGGCCGTCTATAGATGCGAGAGGAGATACGAAAATGTTCGACGCAAAGTACAACTCTTTGATCGACAACACGCTGTTCCGGATTGGGATCAATTGCGCGCTCTTCCTG
>Ga0070741_10003884_pt1 | contig 35904 bp, 44 predicted proteins | sample Coa_R1_4_FD_66440 | JGI IMG/M metagenome (GOLD analysis project Ga0070741, IMG submission 66440) | Surface soil microbial communities from Centralia Pennsylvania, which are recovering from an underground coalmine fire - Coalmine... | ecosystem: Environmental > Terrestrial > Soil > Unclassified ... | reverse complement strand
CGTGGTGATCGCGTCGATCCATTCGCGCTTCAACATGACGAAGGCGGAGATGACGCGGCGCATTGTCCGCGCGCTGCAACACTCGAAGGTCCACATCCTGGGACATCCGACCGGGCGTCTCATCGGCAAGCGAGACCCGTACGCGGTCGACATGGCGGTCGTGATCAAGACTGCGCGCGATTACGGTGTGATGCTCGAGATCAACGCGCAGCCCGACCGGCTCGACTTGAACGATGTCCACATCCACATGGCACGAGAGGCGGGCGTCCGGCTCGTTGTCGGTACCGATGCGCACCGGATCCAGGAACTTGACTGCATGCGGTACGGCGTCGATCAGGCCCGTCGCGGTTGGTGTGCGGCAAAGGACATCGCGAATACGTACCGGCTATCAGCGCTACGCAAGCTGCTCGACAAGTGAGCGTTGAATCATGGTCCCCGACATCGTGCTCCTTGGTGCTGAATGGAACCCGCGCACGCTCCTTCGGGCACAGCTCATCGAAGAAGGCTTCGAGGTGTTGGCCACCGACGACTGGCCGACGACGAGACGGTACCTCAGGCCGGGCTCCACGCCGAAGCTTCTCATCGTCGATCTGAAGGGTCTGCCTGAGCCCCGCCAGGTGCTCGACGATCTTCGCGTGTTGATGAAGCCGGAACGTGTGCTCGTCTTCGGGGCGACCGCGACGTTGCCGCCGACCGAGATTCGAGCGATGGGATTTCGGACGATGGCGCGGCCGGTCTGCATCGCGGATATCGTGGCTGAAGCGAACCGAACGGCCGGCGCGGAGGCGCGATGATCGTCGAGGCCCGTCGGCTTCGACGGCCGCTTCGCCGGCGACACGAACGAGCTGCTCGGTGAGCAGTCGCTCGCCGGCTGACAGGAGAGCCACGAGGTAGCGGCTGGCGTGGAATGCGCGCAAGCTCCCGCCGGTGTCCCGAACCATGCAGCCTCTTCACGAGTTGCTCAATCGCATCCGATGGGACCCCGCGTTCGCGAAGGGGAAGTTCGCGCTGGGTTACATCGATCGAGTGGCGCAGGAGGAGAAGGTGGTTTCTCTCGGAGCGATCACCGTCGACGAGCGCGCGGGAATGTTCTCGTTCGTTGATGACGAGGGTATGGCTCGGCGAATCCCGCTCCACCGCGTTCGCACCGTTTACGAAGATGGTGTGATCGTGTGGCGGCGACCCGACCCGAGAGGATGGCGTCTGACATAGCCGAGCGCGGGATTCAAAGCTCGGCGAAGCTTGCGCATCAACTGCCCGCGATCGACCTCGCATGGCCACGGATTCAGGAACTGTTGATCGAACGCCTACCGAAGACCGTCGCCGATCCTGCAGAACTTGAACGAACGTTGGACGATGCCCGACGGAAGGGTGCCTCTGCGTCGATACCGGTTTTCTGATTGAGCGGCTGGGGCCGCACGTCTGTGGACCCTTCACGCCCTCTTGCGTCCTTGCTCAAACGTGCTTGAAAGCCTCGGCGATCCGCTCCAAGGGATAACTTCTGTCGATGACCGGTCTGAGCGTTCCAGCCGGGGCAAGTTCTGCGATGATGTCGGCACCGAGAGCCCTCACCAATTCGACGTTCGCGCCTCGCTCGCCCTTACACATGATTGCGCAGCATCAGCTCCTTCGGATGCGGCTCGAGGTACACCTGTCCGGCCAGATACGCCGCGTCGTGCACGCGGACGTGATGGCGCATCAGCGTGATCGGCACCACGAGCGGCACGAGCTCGCGCACGTAGTCGTCGATCGCCCCGAGCAGTTCCGCCTTTGACGCCCGATCGAGCGGCTCCCTGATGTAGCCGACCATATGCTGCAGCACGTTCGCGTGGCGCGGGCGCGTCGCGATGTTCGAGAGCGCCCCCATGAAGCGTTGGCTGTACTGGCGTTTCAGGTCGTGCCGTCCAAGGGACGGGCCTTGGGCTACCAGGCGTCCCAGTTCCCGGTACGCGGCAGGCGAATGCGCCATCAGCGTGAGTTTGTGCGCCGTGTGAAAGCGCACGAGCGCACCCTGGTTCCATCGACCGCCAAATAGCGCCCGCAGCCTCCCGTACGCAAACACCCGTTCGACGAAATTGTCTCGCAGCTGTGGATCGGACAACCGACCTTCCTCCTCGATGGGCAGGTCCGGACAGCGATCCGCCAGCATCGCAGCAAACAATCCTCGTCCGGACTTCGTCGGAGCGGTGCCCCGGCCGTAGATTTTGACGCGCTCCATGCCGCAACTGGGCGAATCCTTCTTAAGGACGAAGCCGCACAAGTCCTGCTCAGCCAGTTGGGCGACACGATCGTCCGCATAGCGGATGAGCCGATCTGTCCGGTCTACGCCGGTCTTGACCGTCACCAATCTGACTCCGTCGCCCTCGCGCACCAGCCGCATGGATTCCCGCGGCGTGCCAAGGCCGCACTCGACCTCGGGGCAGACGGGCAACCATTCGACGAAGCGGCCGAAGGTGTCCGTCAGAAACGCATCGCGCCTGTGGCCACCGTCGAACCGGACCGCTTCGCCGAGCAGGCACGACGAGATGCCGACTCGAATCGGCCGCTGAGCGAGCCATGCCCGGTTCATCGTCGACGATTGCTCAGATCGTGCGGCTGTCATAAGCCCAGTGGAGCAGTGCCTGACGCTGCCTCCGACGGCACTCGAGATCGCGTGTCTCGCAGTGCGTCCGAATGGCGACCGCGTGGCGCGCCATCGCTCGCCATCGCCGGATCTGCCGCGCATCGTCGGCGGTCCGTCGCCCCAGGTAGTACCGGCAGTACCACTGAAACCAGCCACGCGGATCCTGCGGACGGATCCAGCCGTTGCGCCGCCACACGGCCAGCGACTGCGACGCGTTAACACCGAAGTAATTGAGGCGGGGATCGCGGCGGGCCGGCGAGAGCTTCGCGCGCACAAACCAGCTGGCCGGAAATTCCTGGCGGCAGTCGGTCAGGTACTTCCCGCCGAACACGCCCAGTTGCAGCATCTGCTTCGGCGTCAACTGCGGACGGAACTCCAGCGCGAAGTGTCGCCCGACCGGCTCGGTGCGGTAGTACACGTATCCGTGCTGCATCCGGTCGTGGACCACGACCCTGCGTTTCATCGCGCGTTAGTCGAGGTGTGGCGTGTCATTACCAGCCGATCGGTTTCGAAGCCGTTGGCGCGCGCCGCGGCCAGGGCGGCCTCGAGGCGAGCGGGGTCGAGCGTGCGAGAGCGCGCCAGTATCCAGAGATAGCTGCGATCCGGCGAGCCGACGACGGCCCATGCATAGTCGTCGGCGAGGCCGACGATCCAGTAGTCGCCCCACACGAACGGCAGGAACGACAGGACGGCGGGCGCGAACCGCACTTTCAGCTTCGCCGACGTGCGAGCATCGACGACCCGCGCGACGCCCTGCGCCTCGATGAGATGCCCATCGGCGGCGCGGCAGCGGTTGACGACGTCGATGCGACCATCCGACCGCCGAGCGTAGGTCGCGCGGACGTCGCCCGTGCAGGCTCGCTGAAACCGATTGGGAAAGCGCGCGATCTCGAACCAGTCGCCGAGATAGCGATTGAGATCGACGGCGTCCACCGTCCGAACGGGCGCCGATTGCAGAGAAGCGGCCATCATCAGGATCGCGAAGAGCCCGAGTGTCATTGCATCACCCGCAGCCGCGCGGCGTACGTGACGCCGGGCGCGCCGACTCGCCGGCGCAGCGCGGCGTCGCGGGCGTCGGCGAATGCCGCGCGCACGATCTGATGGCGCCGCGCGAACATCCGCGCCAGCAGGTGACGGACGACGGGATCCGCCAGCCGCGCGACGAGGCGGCCGCCCCGGATCGCGTACTCGACGCGGTCCTCGTAGAGCGTCTGCTCGGTGCCGACCGCCACGAATCGGTGGGTGTGTCGCCAGACCCTGAAGGGTCCGCGAATCTGCTCATCGCAGAAGCGCTCGCCCCGGATGTACCCGTAGTGGCGCGCTTCCCAACGCATCCGAAGGGACCCGATGCCGATCGAGAGTGCGACGCTGCCGCCATCCCGCAGGCCGCCGGTGCGTCGCTCGATCCGAACGAATCGACGCGACGGCAGGAGATCGAGCAGCGCCTCGGGGCGTTCGTGCCAGCGGAACACGTCTGCGGCCCGACCGGTCACGATCGATCGGTACGTGAACACGTCGGACGGGTGCGACGCGGCGGCATCCACGGCGCGCCGCGCGATGCGTGCGAGCAACCTGCGGAACATCACCGCGTGCAGCGGGAGGCTGAGATACCAGTACGCCCGGCCGAGCAGGCCGCGCGGATCGAACGTGGCGGTCTGCCGGATCCGCGAGCGCGCGGCGCCGATCGGCGTGACCTCGAACTCCAGCCACCCCCGGCCGGGCCGCTTGATGTCCGCGGAGAGCCGGAGCAGACGATCGGGTTCGTAGGCCTCGACCGTCCATCCGTCGATGACGTCGCCGACGACGCATGATTCAGCGTCGCGACGTCCGCGGCTCATTCCCACGCCGCCGAGGCATCGATCGAGCCATCCGCGAGCGCTCCACAAGACGCGGGCGTCCATGACCGTTACCGCTCGGTCGGAAGGATGACCGCGTCGATGACGTGAATGACGCCGTTGGTCGCGGCGATATCCGTCTTCACGACGTGCGCGTTGTCGACCGTGACGCCGCCGCCGTGTGTCGCGATAGCGATCGAGTCGCCGCTGACCGCTGTGGCCGAGTGCAGCTTCACGACGTCAGCCGCCATGACCCGTCCCGGCACGACGTGATACGTCAGGATACGCGTCAACTTTGCCCGGTTCTCCGGCTTCAGCAGCGTCTCGAGCGTGCCGGCCGGGAGCTTGGCGAACGCCTCGTCGGTCGGCGCGAACACCGTAAACGGCCCGGCGCCTTTCAGCGTCTCGACGAGGCCCGCCGCGTCGAGCGCTTTCACCAGCGTCGTGAACGACCCAGCCGCAACGGCCGTGTCGACAATGTTCTTGGTGGGTGCGTCGGCCGCGGTGGCGTTCGACGCAGCGACGACTATTCCCAGCACTGTGGTTCCGATGGCGAGCATGTTCAACATGATCAACTCCTTTTCCTTTGACTGATGCGGTTAACGGGCGTGCATCGACGCGGGCTGCGCCCAGCGGGTCTGCACGCGCTTCCAGAACAGCGCCTGATACGCGGCGGCGAGGCCCACCAGTCCGTACACGATCGCGCTCAGCGGCGAGACCTCGCCGAAGCGCATGCCGAACAGCGCCGCGACCAGGTCGACGCGGGCGATGGCGACGACGCCCCAGTTGAGCGCGCCGACGACGACGAGAACGGCGGCGACGATGTCGATCTGTTTCATCACTTCCTCCCTGTCTCAGCGCCCGGGGTTGTCCGGGCGCCATGCAGACTTTGAATGTAGTGCAATAAAAAGTGCATACAAGTAAAATCATCGCCGCTCGCAAAGTCGTGTGAGCCGTAGGACAAAACCGCCGCGAAATGTGCGTGTCAGGAAAAACGGGAGGGGCCGATGCTGTCGGCGACGCTGAAGACGGGATTGAGCGACTACGAGATTGGCCGCAAGATTCGCGCGCTGCGCCTCAAGAAGAAGATGGGCCTCGTCGAACTCGGCCGGCACACGGGGCTGTCGCCGGCGCTCCTCTCGAAGATCGAGCGTGGGCGGCTGTTTCCCACGCTGCCGACGCTGCTGCGGATCGCGCTGGTCTTCGGCGTGGGCCTGGAGTTCTTCTTCGTCGGCGCCCGCCAGAAGCCGCTCCTGGCCGTCGTGCGAAAGGCGGAGCGTGTGCAACTCCCGGATCAGCCCGGTGCGCGCGACATCTCGTACCGGTTCGAATCGCTCGACTATCGGGCAACCGAGCGCCGGTTCAACTCGTACTTCGCGGACTTCCTGCCGGTGCCGCCCGAGAAGATCCGCGTCCACCAACACTCGGGCGTCGAGCTCATTTATGTGCTGCAGGGCGCGCTCGGCGTGCGCGTCGGGGAGGAGGAACACGCGTTGGCGCGCGGAGACGCGATGTACTTTGATTCAACCGTTCCCCATGGCTACCGGAGCCGTGGCCGCGGGGCGTGCAGCGCGATCGTCGTGACCGCCGCCTGACGCGAGCACCGGGGAGAGACATCAGGCGCCTGAGGTAAAACAAACGAAGAACCAACAGGATAGACAACCAGCGTCCCCCCGCTACGCGGAGCGTCGTCTTGCGGGCTAAGCCGCAGCCCAGCAAAACTCCAAATACAGTCGGCTGCGTTCACGCGCTTGTTCTTGGATGAGCCGCATCTCGCCGCGCCGGCAAGCCGGACATCACCATCGCCGGCACGGCGCACCAGCTGTCGGCGGGAGAGATGATTCTCGATCAGCACACGCACTGTCGGCGCGCACGCCCTTCAAAATGCTGCTGACGATGATTCGGTCGGCGTGACGAGGGGGATCATTCGAGCGGCTCGACTTCGCCGCGCGATGCGTCATTCGTCCCTCCGCGCTCGTCGGCATTGGCGATCTCGCTGTCGTCGAGGTTGGCGCCAATACGGTCTTCCGCAATCGGGATCGGGAGCGCTGGCAGACCCTCGTCGTCCAGTGCTGGAACATTGCGGTTCCCAAATTGCTCGTCGTCAGGCCGATCACCCTCGATCGCGCCTTTGTGGATGTCTGGATCGTCGGATGTTTTCGGTTTCGTCATAATGCGTCGGCCACTCGGGGACGTCGCTCGGAGGGCGGCGATGCCGAACACGACGCCCTGCAAGCTGACAAGTACGCCCCTCACGACCAGTCTACTCGCTGGACGCTGCGGGCTCTACCAACTGCGCCGCCGCTCGAGCTGTTCGTCGACGATCTCGCCCACCAGGATCGCCGCTCGCCGCAATGAGGAGCCGCGCCGCGAAGTTCGTCAACGTCGCGCGAAGTGCGGCTCGCTCCTCGATGTTCTCGCTCTCTTGGTAGACGTGAACGCTCAGCGAGTCCGTGATGTTGTCGGCCACCGCGACGATCACCAGCGTCGGGCTGATTGTCGGATTCGGCGGCAGTCGAAGCCGTCCGCCAAAATGGGACCGCCCTGCGCCGCAACGCGATCCTGGAATGGGGTTGACGTTCAAAGGCAACTGACCGCGGTGTCGCTGCGTTTGTCTCGCTCCGCGGAGGCCTGCGCTCCGATCACCGTCATGAACGCAACTCTCGCGCCCCTGGACGAGCGACGACGCCAGAGAGACCCTTGCCTTATCCGACGGAAATCCGTCATGGATCTCGCTGCATCATACAGGGCCGACCTGTCGCCAGAACGGGCCGTCGATGGGTACCGCATTTGCGTTCTTCACATCAGGAAAGAAGATGACCTCCTGGGGCTCACGGCTCCGATTGATGTTGGTTACCGTCGTCACGTGTTTGCTCGTTGCTCCGTACCGGCCGCAGACGGCGTCAGCCCAGGAACCGGTGAGAAATTATTGCGTGAACTGCCATCTGGGGGAGATAGGAACCCGATCGCTCGTCGCCCTCGCCCACACGGACGAGTGGTTGACGTCGAAGCATTCCCTGGCCGGCGTCGACTGCGAAAAATGCCACGGTGGTGATGCGACCGCCGCCGACCCGAGCGTTGCGCATCGAAGCATCAAGGCCAGCGCCGACCCGTCGAGTCCGGTGTACTGGATGGCGCTGCCGAAGACCTGTGGCGGTTGTCATCCTGCCGAAGCCAACGCATTTGCGATCGGTCCGCATCAACAGCCGCTGGCAGAAGGCAACGCCATGGGGCCGACCTGCACCTCGTGCCATCGCTCGATGGCGGGGGACGTCCTGTCGCCCACGGCGGTTGAAGAACGCTGCCTGCAATGTCATCGCGAGGATCCGCGGGGGCGCGCACATATCGCACGGCGCCAGCTCGAAGACCTGGCGAGTCTTCACGGGCGCATGGAACAAGCCGACGCCGCAATCGTGGCGGTGATCGATTCGGTTCACCGGCGATCGCTCCGTTCGGCGTTCGACGAAGCGGCGATCTCGATCAAACGCTGCGGGGAAGGGTTCCACTCGTTCGATCAGTTGCGTACCGGCGACTGTCTCGCTGCTGCTCGCGTGCAGATCGATCGCGTGATCGCGGGGGCCGCCAGCCCGTAACGAAAGACGCCTATTGGAGCTGTGACGCATTCCAGCCGCCGCCAAGCGCCCGAACCAATTGCACGCTGGCCACGAGCTGTTGCGACCTGAACGCGACGGCCGTCTGTTGCGCGTTCAATAACGCCGTCTGCGCCACGATCACGTTCAGATACGGATCGACGCCCGCGCCGTAACGCACGTCGGCGAGCTGCAGGTTTCTCCGCGCTGATTCGACGGCGGCGCCCTGCTCGTCAATCACCTGGGCCAGAATGCGCAGCGCTACCAGGTTGTCTTCGACCTCCTGGAACGCCACCAAGACGGTTTGCCGGTACGTCACGACCGTACGATCGTACGCGGCCCGATACTGCTGCACGGTCGCCTTGCGGAGCCCGGCGTCGAAGATCGCCTGGGCGATGGTCGGCCCGACCGACCACACGCGGCTGGGCCACGTGAGCCACTGCGCGATCGACACCGCTTGAAAGCCTGCCGAGCCGCTCAAGGTCGCAGTCGGAAAAAACGCCGTTTGGGCGAGACCGACCTGCGCGTTCGCCTGGGCGACCGCGCGCTCCGCCGCCGCGATGTCGGGACGTCGCTCGAGCAGTTCCGACGGCACGCCAACAGGAATCGCGGGCGGTGTCAGCGGTCGTGTGTCAACGGCGACCGAGAACCTCGACGGCGGTTCGCCGATCAGGACGCCGATCGCATGTTCGTACTGCGCGCGCAAGATCCCCAGATTCGTGTCCTGCGCACGCGTCGCGGTCAGCTGCGCCTCCGCCTGCGCGACCGCTTCGTCCGATTCGAGCCCGGCCACATAACGGTCTCGCGTCAGATCGAGCGCGTCCTGGTAGGCGTTCACGGCGGTGTCCATGACCTGCTTCTGCGCGTCCTGGGCTCGCAGCTGCACATATTCGACGGCGAGCTCCGCTTGCGCCGACAGGCGCACGTTCTCGAGATCAGCGACGCTGCCTTGTGCGGCGATCCTGCTGGCGGCAACGGTGTTGCGGATGCGACCCCAGAGATCCGGCTCCCAGGTGGCTTCGACTGGCCACGCGTAAGCGGTATAGGTCACGCCGAGCGTTTGACCAAACCCTGTCGCGATTCGCGCACTCGTCACACCAGGATTGGTGGTGACCGCCGGGAAGAACTGGGCGCGCGCCTGTCGAACCAGCGCGCGGGCGACCTGGACGTTCGCGGCGGCAGCCGCGACGCTTTGATTGTTCACCTGCACGCGCTCTTCGAGGTCATTCAGCAGGGAATCGTTGAAACCTGCCCACCAAGGCCCCCGATCCGCCGCGTCGCCGGGCTGCGCCGCTTTCCAGGGCGATGTGCCACCACTTGCCTGCAGCTCTTTGTACTCGGGCGGGACCGGTGCCGAAGGTGTCGTGTACTTGGGACCGATCATGCACGCCGCGTTCGCGGTCGCAGCGATGGCGAGGAGCAGCCGCAATGCTGGACGGTAAGCTCGCGTCATCACTATTCCCCGATATACACATCGACCAGCTGACCGGCGTAAATCGTCGCGGCAGTGGCCTGCGCGATCCGAAAAATGATCGGGAGCACGCGGACGTCGACGCGTTCGAGCCGTTGATCGGACAATTCGATCTTGGGTGACACCAGCGGCTGCGTGCGGATGTACGTCAACGGAATTCTGACATCGGACCCGCGGATCGACATTTGGGCTTTCATCTTCCCTGGCGCGGGCAATCGGGGCACGAGAATCTCATCGACGTAACAGCGGACTTGCAGCGCCGCGGGTCCCGTGCCCAACACCAGCACTGGCGTCATCCCCTGGGTGTAGCTGTCGTACGCCCCCTGTCCCGAAACGAACGCGCCGACGGACGCGTGCACCGCAAGGACCCGCCCGGCTCGCGGTGCGACCAGGCGGTACTTCGACAACAGTGCGCTGGAGGCGACGAAAGACTTGTGCAACGCGGCATACTGTCGTTCCTGGTTGCGGATGTCGTAGATCCAGGCACCGGCTTTCGTCAGGTCGCGCTGCTTCCGAGCGACGTCGACGTTCGCACGTGCGGTGGCGGCCGTGTTGGCAGCGGCGTCGAGTGCATCCCGGCTGACCGCCTTGGCGTTGAGCTCGAAGGCGGTCTGCTGCTTCTGCAGTGCGTCCTGCGCCGTCTTCAAGGCGGCTTCGGCGGCTGACACCTGCGCCTCCGCCACCTCGAGCGTCTCTTTTCGCGGCTGGGCGCGCAGTTCCGCGAGCACGGTCAAGGCCGCCTGCGCCTGCGACTGCAACTGCTCGACGGTCGCACGCTGAATCGATTCGTCGATCAGCAGCAGCGGCGCGCCGACCTCGATCGAGTCGCCTTCGGCGACGAAGATCTGCTTCACGGTGCCCGCCACTTCGGGATAGACGTTGATGTTTTGTCCCGACGGCTGCTCGCTTTCGACGATGCCGTTCGCGTAGATTCCCGTCGCGTAGGGGTTGGTTGCCGGATGAAAGGCCGGCGGAAGCGGTTTTTCCGTAATGCCCGACACGTACGCCACGACGCTGGCGGCGAGGAGTCCGGCGCACGAACACAGAACGAGCAGTTTTCTCATGCGGCCTTGCCTCGTTCCGCACCCGTCAGCCGACCGTCTTCCATCTTCAGGATGCGGGTGGCGAAGTCGTAGATTCGATCGTCGTGCGTGACGATCAGAATCGATCGTGTCTCGTTCAACACGTGCTCCTTCACGAACCCGACGATCGTGCGACCGGTGTCGCCGTCCAGCGATGCGGTTGGTTCGTCCATGATGAGAATGTCGGGCTGGCTCGCAATGGCGCGCGCGATCGCGACCCGCTGTTGTTCGCCGCCGCTCAACTTGACCGGAGGGAGGTCGGCTCGATTCTTGAGCCCGACGATGTCAAGGTAAGTGTGCGCGTCCTTCAACGCGTCGTTCCAGGGGCGCCGCTTGAGGATCAAAGGAATCGCGACGTTCTCGGCGGTCGTCAATCGGGGAAACAGATGGTAGTCCTGAAAGACGAACCCGATTTTCCGCAGCCGGAAGTCGGCGAGCCGATCGCCGTCGAGCTGCCAGATGTCCGTGCCTTCTACGCTCACGCTGCCGCTGTTGGGCCGCAAGATGCCGGAGAGGACGCTCAACAACGTGGTCTTCCCGCTGCCCGACGGCCCGACGATGTACAACATCTCGCCCAAGTACGCTTGCAAGCTCACTTCTCGTAACGCCATCGTTTTCGCGTCGCCTTCGCCGAACCACTTGACGACGCCCGTCGCCGTAATCGCAGGCGCCGCCATTTCAGCTCCGAAAGATCTCGAACGGCTCGATCCGCAGCACCCGCCGCACACCCATGTAGCTGGAGAGGCCGGCGATGATGACGACGACGACGAACGCGACCGAGAGATTGCCGAAGGTGATCAGGGCCGCGTAGTCCGGTTTGCGCATCCTGGCCAGCGCGATCACGACGGCGCAGAGTCCAACGCCGAGCCCATAGGCCGTCAGCGCGGTGAAACTGGCCTGAAACAGGATCATCTGAATCAGCTCTCGGCTCTTCGCGCCCATCGCCTTCAACGCCCCGAACTTCTCGAGGTTCTCGATGACGAACGTGTAGAAGGTCTGCGCTGAGATCGACAGGCCGACGATGAAGCTCATCATCGTCATGATGACGATGTTGATGCCGACGCCGGTTTGATATTTGTAGAAGTCCGAGATGCGATCGACGAACTCGTCTCTCGTCAACGCGAGGTACCCGAGCGCCGTCACCTCACGTTTGATGCGCGCGACGTCGGATGCGCTCTTGGGTTCGACCAGCACGTACGAGATCGTGAACCGAGGGTTCGGCAGGTATTGCAGCGCGCGGCCGTACGTGGTGTACAGCGTCGGCACCCCGAACAGGCCGCTGCTTGCGACCTTGGCGATGCCGACGATCACGCCGCGATGATCGTTGACTTGAAATTCCGTCCCGATGCGAGGGTTTCCGAGCTTGGGGAACTCCGGATCCTTGACGACGATAAAGGCGTTCTCGCCGTACACGTCTTCGATGCGGCCTTCAAGGAGCCGCGGCCGGCCGAACAGGCTCGTGTCGTCCAATCCGAGGACGGTGACCGCCTGATACGTTCCGTCCGACAGCTTCGCGAGCGCGCCTCCGGAGTACAGCGGCACGGCGTAGTTGACGCCCTGGATGCTCCGCACTGCGTCCAGCACGTAGTCCGGCATACCGATCGTGCTCTGGACCGTTTGTACCGCCGGATCCATGACCCACATCGACGCACCGATGTTGAAGACCGTGGACGAGGAACGATTGAGTACGCCGGCGAACATCGCCAGCATCTGCACCATCAGGAACACGGCGAACGTCAACCCAACGAGAAGCGCACTGAATTTCGTGCGGTCGTTGACCAGCAGCTTGTACGCGAGCTTCAAGATACCAGCCATGGTCCTGTTTATGAGGACGGCATCGCATCGACGGTGAGTTCGTTGTCGACACCCGCCGCGCCGGAGACGCCACGCGCGAGCAGTCCGGCGCGGTCCTTGTCGGCCTCGCAGTCGACGACGCCGAGCAACATGATGCGGCCGTTCCTGACGATGATGTGAATCGGGTAATCGCCGGCCGGCTCAGTACCGAGAAAGCGAATCGGACCGAGCGGCATCAGATGTCCAGTCGGAAACGTGTGTGTGTGGCCCCACAGCGTGCCGGCGCCCGGCGCGTAGCGGGAAAGAAACGAGTCGCGATAGATCGCGTAATACGTGCTCCAGCGGACGTCGTTGTCTTCCTGCGTGATGGGCAGCACGTCGATCTTGTCGACGATCGAACGGACGCCCGATGCTCGGCCGACCGCGCGCTCCGCATCGATGGGCAGCGTGGGTGTCGACGCGTATCCCATGAGCGTCACCGTGCCGTCCTGATACGCAAACGCCAGGAAATCGAAAACGCAATAGGTCGGTAGCTGAAGCAGCTCTTCTCGGACCTCGTCGACGACCGACTGTGGCTGCGCGGTCTGAGCGCGGGGCGCGCCACCGTTCGCGATCACCAGGAGCAATATGGCCGCGACCGTCAATCGGAGCCGATTCATAGGCTCACTCGCTTCCTCGCTCGCTTACTGATTCATTCACGTACGAACGAACGGTGCGATAGCCGTGATACCTGCAAACAACGGCCCGAAGATGCAAGGGTCGGTTTACGACAGCGGGGCCGTGCCTTTGCGCGACATGCGGATCGATTCCGGGTTTTCGGCACTGCTGCCGACAATCTGACGACGGTCGGCCAATTGGTCGGATCGCGATGGACGGCGCTTAGCGCGGAGAACGCACATATCCACGCGATTGACTTATGCAGTCGTGCTGGCCGGACTCCTGGCGGCACTCATCACAACTGACGAAACGGTCGGATGCCGGTGCGGGAGGGCGATCGTTCGAGCGTTGGATCGGCTCACGCGAGCGGCTTTCCGAAAACCGCGTTCAAGCACGCGACGCGAGCGCTACCATCGAACGACACGCTGTACGCGGACGCCTCTCCGCTGTGCCGTCACGTCGGCAACGTCTCTGCCGGCGAAAAAGATTCCGATGCCCGCGCCGGCAGCAGCCACGCCCGTGTACATCATGACGAGGTCGCTATCTTTATAGCTGCACGGGCGTGAACGGTCGACACAGAACGGTGAGGTCGTGGACCGCAGTACCGTTGCGCTGATCACCGCCAATGCGGCGCCTCCGCCAATCATCACGATGCCGATCGTTCGCGCCCGCGCCGCGTGCACATGTGTTGTCGTCTGCGCCGAAAGCTGCGTCGCCTGCCCCGGAATACTGTCACGGATCGGCCCTGCTACCGCCGACGTTGCGAGTGTTCCCAAGACGATTGTGAATCCGATGATGCGACTCATGTTCTCCTCGCCAGTTGTCGTACGGGCATCATCCATGCCCGGTGGCAGCGCGCTGCACATTCGCGCGACGTCGTGTACCGCGAGGGCGACTCACCACGGTGCGGATGCGTGCGCCGGATTTGCCCAGCGGCGAATGTCGACGAACTCGATAGGCGAATCGCAGGTTCGCGTAATGGCCGCCGGGTATCGGCCAGAGCCTTGCAGCACTCGTTTGCGATCTCGGTCCGAGGCCACAGGAATGGTGCCGAATGTCCGGCGGTCCCTCCGCGCTGGTCTTCGAATCCTGGACGGGGAGTGTGAGAATGAGCGCCAGCGTGTTGCGGTCCCCGACCCCGCGTTGCGCCACACGGCCTGCGGCGTGCCGGCAGTCGGCGCGGGGCAGTCGTCGGAATCTCTTTCGGACTCTACCCGGCGCGCAAGGCCTCTCGGTTCGATCCGATCGAAGCGCCTCGGTACGAGTGAACGGCGTATCCAGGGGGAAAGGCGATGACCAAAGTGCTGTTTGTGGCCAAGAAACGACAGGACCTCACCGATGACGCGTTCATCAGCTATTGGCAACAGGTGCATGCGCCGTTGGTGGCACGGATTCCTGGTGTCCGCCGCTATGTCATCAACGCCGTCATCCCAGACGACTCGTTGACGAAATCAGTCTGTGATGGCATCGCTGAAGTGTGGTTCGACAGCCGGGCCGCGCTTCAAGATGGCGTGGCCTCCGCAGCCGGCCAGGCGGCGGTCGCTGACATCCCGAACTTCTGCTCGCCGGCCAGCGGCACGGTCGTCGCCGAAGAGATCGACAGTCCTATCAGCCGAGGTCGATGAATGACCGCTCACATGACGAATGGGTGCCTAATCATGAATCCTCGTCCGAAAGGCTTGATCCGGGCAGGGCTCGCGATCGCCTTGCTCAGTGGTCTGTATTTCGGTTCAGTGTCTCCTCTTGCTCAAACGTCGAAGGGCGCGGTGGTTTCGACGGCCATCGTGAACGGCCGGGCCATCTTCCGTCAGTACTGCGCTGTCTGCCACGGCGCACACGGGACAGGGCATGGTCCCGCAGCACACGCACTGACACCACGGCCAACGGATCTCACCAAGCTGACCAGGCGCGCCGGGACGTTTCCCGCTGCGCATGTGACTGCGGTCCTCAACGGGACTGCCCCGGTCGTCGCACACGGCGTCCCCGCCATGATGGTCTGGGGCACGTTGTTCCTGGCGGATGCCAATGGCAGCCGGGTGGCGGCCGATGCCCGTCTCAGCGACGTCGTTCAATTCATCGCGTCCATCCAGGAGAACAACTAGGCATAACTCGTACGCCGGTGTTCAAGCGCGGCCGATCGGTGCGGCGTCGGAGCGTGGGTGGCGAATGACGGATCACGACGCGAGCGGCCAGCGGCACTCTCGGATCGAACGCATCTCCTGTTCCATAGCGGCGAATGTCTTCACGATGTTCGATGCGGCGCTCGGTGAGCGCCTGTTTCACGTCCGCTGCACGCGTCCAGAGTTGCTGCGGCAGCCGATCGATCGCACTGCTCGGGAAGCTTACGCACCGACACGAACCCCCGTTTCGACGGTGTTCGCCGGCGAGTCGCTGGCCGGAAACGTCTCGTCGATGATTTCGTCGAGGTCCTCGTCCGCCTTGCGTTTGGGATCGGAAGGCACCGAGGCACGACCGTGGTGCGCCGCGTCGAACGCGGCCGACCAGGCATCTGACGCCGCGGTCCCAGGGAACATTTCGTAAAACACTCGGCCGCGGTGGGCGAGTTCTTCGAGATCGTCGAAGCATGGAGTTGACATGGTCCCTCACGAACAGCGCGCGCACGCGCCGCGGCGTCGGTAGAGACCGTGCGGGTCGCGCACCAGAAATCCGCCTTCCGCCAGTTCACTCAACGCGGCGTTCGCCTGTGGCGCCGTCAAGGTCCAGAAGCGAGCTGCCTGCGGCAGCGTCAACGTCAGCCCGGGCATTTCGACGAATTCGGCTCGAATACGCTCCAGCAGCGGACCTGACCGCGTCAGATCCAGTGCTCGGTGGCGAACGCGATCGGTATCTGTCGCAGAGGTCGTGGCGATCATCGTTTTTCCTCCTGGGTCACCGCGCGATGAATCTCGGCGAAGAGATCTTCGACGGCGACGCCGTAAATGACGCAGGCTTCGCCGATCGTCTCGAAGGGCGCGATGTCACAGCCAACACAGTGCATGTGGTGACGGACGAGGATGCGCGCGGCGGCGGGATACGTCGCCAGGACCTCGGCGATAGTGGTGTTGGGCGCCAGCTGCATGTCGGTCACGTCCTGCCTTCAACCATTCCGGACGATCCGCTAGCCACAGCATCGCTCTCCGGACGCGTCCGATCGTTGCGCCGGCGCAAAGAGCGAGTCGAACGGATCAGCGAGACGGCAGGTCTTCCGCGATCGCGACGAGCGCGTGCGGCTTGGTGAGGACGATGTGCTGGCGGCCGCTCTGGACGATGCCTTGCGCCTCCCAGGCGCTCAAGAGGCGGCTGACCGTGTACAGCGTCGTGCCGGTCATCTCCGCGATGTCCTGACGCGACACGGCAAACGTGATCTCGACGCCGCTGTCGACGCGCCGGCCGGCCTCGCGGACCAGGCGCAGCAACGCGCGCGCGACGCGGCGCTCGACGCGTTCGGTCATCGCCTGGCGGTATCGCTGCTGAAGGTCGTGCAGGCGGCTAGCGACGAATCGCAAGGCGTTCACCGCGATCGTCGGCTCTGTCTCCAGCAACTGTCGCATCGTCGTGGACACCCACGCGAGCGCCACCGACGGCTCGACGGCCTCTGCGCCGACCGGATAGACCGGTTCGCCGAAGGCGCCGACGCCGCCAAACGCATCACCTGGACCGATCAGACGGAGCACGACCTGGTGGCCCTCCGGCGTCAGCTGTGTCAACTTCACGCGGCCACTCGTCAGGACGAAGAACGCCTTCGCTTGATCGCCTTCGCTGAAGAACAGTTCGCCGGCCTGGAGAGACTTCGCGTGCGCGAGGCTGACGATCCGCGCGAGCGTGTCCGCCGATAGACCCGTGAAGAGGGGGACGTCCGCCAGCCGTCTGGCGATCTCAGCGTTCTCGCGGGGAGCCATGCAACTCGCATCGTGCCACAGTCGGGCCGGGATCCGGCTGTTTGCGCCTTCGCAAAGACGAGGCTGGACGTTCAGACCTACCATGATCCGCAAGCCATGACGACGACCGATCGGCTGCCGACGCGACTGCTGCCGCTTCTGTACCTGGGGACGGCGCACGTGTCGCTGGCCCTCGCGTTTCTCTTCGCCGCGTGCTGGCCGCACGCGGTCGCCGGGTTCTTCTATCACGCCTGGCTCATCGGGCTCGTGCACCTCGTGACGCTGGGCTGGATCAGCTTCTCCATCCTCGGAACGTTCTACATCGTCGGCCCGCTGGCGCTGCAGATGGAGATGCCGCCGCGCGCGTGGGACTACGTCGCGTACGGATGCGCGACCGTCGGCTTGATCGGCATGGTCGGACATTTCTGGATTCAGCAGTACGCAGGCATGGCGTGGTCGGCCGGAAGCGTCGCCAGCGGCGTGTTGTACATGACGGCGCGGATCGCCTGGTGCGTGCGGCGGGCGAAGATTCCGGCGGCCGTGAAGGCGCACATCATCCTGTCGTGCGTGAATTTCTGGCTCGCGGCTGCCATGGGGTTGCTCATCGCGATCGACAAGGTCGTGCATGTCCTGCCGGGGTTCGTTCTGTCGAACGTGTTCGCCCACGCGCATCTCGCCGCGCTCGGGTGGGCGACGCTGATGGTGGTCGGCGTCGGCTATCGGCTGCTGCCGATGACGTTCCCGTCGAAGATTCCGACGGGGCGCTCGGTCTGGGCCAGCGCCGTGCTGCTCGAGACCGGCGTGCTGGGGCTCTTCGCGACGCTCCTGCTGCGCAGCGCCTGGGCGATCGCGTTCGGCCTCGTCATCGTCGCCGGACTCGCGGTGTTCATCGCGCACGTCGTCTGGATGCGCCGTCATCTGGCGGCCCGGCCGCCCAGCGCGCGTCGGATCCAATTCGGCGTGTGGCACGCGGCGAATGCGGGCGCGTCGTTGATCGTCGCCTGCGCAATCGGCGTCGTGCTGCTGGTGGTGCCCATGTCTCCGAAGAGTCTTCAGTGGGCCGCCGCGTACGGCGTCCTCGGTCTCATCGGATTTCTGGCCCAGATGGTCATCGGCATGGAAGCGCGGCTGCTGCCGATGGTCACATGGTTCTGGGCGTACGAGGCGAGCCGCTTTCAGGTGCCGCCACCGTCGCCGCACGTCATGCGCGACCAAATCCTGCAAGCGCTCGTGTTCGGCGGATGGACCGCCGGCGTGCCGGCACTGGCGGTCGGCATGTGGGCGGCCTCAGCGCTGCTGGTCCGCGTCGGCGCATGGGCGTTGTTTGTCGCCGTCGCGCTCGCGACGCTCGACAGCGCCCTCGTCGTCGCGCCCGCGCTCCGTCCATCCCTGGCCCGGTCGAGATCGGCAGCGTGACGACGATCGCCGCGCGTTTGCGCTCCCGCAAAGACGGGGACTCGCCGCTGACGCAAGATGGTCATCGAGAGGAACGCTCGAGCGGATCAGGAGGTTTCGATGGCGCCACACTTCAGGCTCCGCCCAGTCATGCGGCAGGGGACCGCATCCAGCATTCCCGAGACGTGGACACACTACGGCTCGATCGAAGAGGCACGCGCCGGAGCGAAGCACATGTATCACGACGACCGGGTGTTGCGTGTGATGCTGATCGTCGACGGAGCCGGGACGTTCGTCGACTGGATCGAGCGCTGAGCGGAGGCGCAGGCCCGCCTTCCGAATCGTCTGACAACGCCAGCACGGCGGGACAACGACATGATCGCATTCGACGCAGCCCATGCGGCGGTCCATCATCCTTCTGACCGCCGCTTCACGATTTGGATCAAGCCGGCCGTGCTCACGACCGCCGCCACGTTGTTGCTCGTGGCGATTGCCGCCGCGTGGATTCAGATTCGCGTGTGGGGGGTGCCGGTCATCGCACCGGTTCCTCAGGTCAATCCGAACAACCTGCCCTCGCCACACGGATTCCCGCTCTGGGTGCGCTACGGCCATTTCTTCAATTTCCTGTTCGTGATGCTGCTGATGCGCAGCGGGCTGTCGATCCTGATGGATCACCCGCGCATGTACTTCAACGATCACTGCACGCCCGGCAGCGAGTGGATCAGGTTCACGCCGATGACCGTTCCGCGCGACCGGCTCTGGACGGCCAAGGACGACGCGCGCTACATCTCACCGCTCGTCGCCACGCCTGGGTACCGCCACACCGTCGGCATCGCGCGCGCGTGGCACTTCATCAACGTCCACGGCTTCATCATCACGGGCGTGCTCTTCGCGGTCCTGCTCGTCGCGACGGACCAGTGGCGGCGCATCGTGCCGATGTCGCCGGTGGTGCTCGGCCAGGCGTGGAACACCTGGGTGCACTACGCGACCCTTCACATGCCGTCCGAACCGAACGGCTTCTACGGGTACAACGCGCTGCAGCAGATCGCGTATTTCTCGGTGTTCTTCATCTTTGGGCCGGTCGCAATCCTGACCGGCATCGCGATGTCGCCAGCCATCGTGAATCGGTTTCCGTTCTATGCGCGACTCTTCGGCGGCCGGCAGGCGGCCCGGTCGATCCACTTCCTGACGATGGTCGGGTTTCTCGCCTTCCTCGCCGTGCACATCACGCTCGTGGTGATGACCGGGTTCGCACGGAACATGAATCACATCGTGATGGGAACCGACGACACCAACACGGCCGGCATGGTCTGGGGCTTCGTTGGTGTCGGCGCGGTCGTCGCCAGTTGGATCGCCGCGCACTACGTGTCCTGGACGCATCCGCGCGCGCTTCAGCGCACGGTGAATCGCGTGACGTATCCGATGCAGCGCATGACCCTGAACCTGCTGAATCCCCACCAGCGGTATCGAGAGGGCGAGGTCTCACCGTTCTTCTGGCCGAACGGAAAACTCCCCGCACGAGCGGACTGGCGAGCGCTCGCGGCAGAGGGGTTCCAGAACTACCGTCTGGTCGTCGGCGGCCTTGTGGAGCATCCCATTGCCATCTCGCTGGCCGAACTGCGACACCTGGGGACTATCGAACAGATCACGATGCACCACTGTATTCAGGGCTGGACCGGCATTGCAAAATGGACCGGCGTGCCGATGTCGGCCCTCATTCGAGTCGTGCGACCACTCCCAGCGGCACAGGTTGTCGCGTTCTTCTCCTACGGCGAATCTCTCTATGGCGGCACCTACTACGATACTCAGCGAATCGACAACGTGCTCAAGCCCGAATGTCTCCTGGCGTTCGAGATGAACGGACAGCCGCTGCCGATCGTGTACGGCGCGCCGCTCCGCCTCCGCGTCGAGAACCAGCTGGGCTACAAGATGGTCAAGTGGATCGAACGGATCGAATTCGTCGAATCGGAGCGGCAGATCGGACAAGGTCAGGGTGGGAAAAACGAAGACGACGAGTACTTCGATCTGTTGCCGAACATCTGAAAATGTGAATCACCGGAGGGGAACATGTCAGACGCGCGAGAGACAAGTGCCGAACATCGGCGCCCACATCCACAGTCCATGGCTGCGCCGTACCTCGAATTCGATCTGGCCAGAGAAATCGAGCAACTCCTTCACGAGCCAGACTGGTCATCGGGGCAGAACGCAAAGACGCTCGTGAAGTACGATGATCTCCGAGTCGTGCTCATCGCGCTCCGCGCGCGCGCACGAATGCCCGGCCATCAGGCAGAGGGTCGCGTCTCGATCCAATCTCTCCAGGGTCATATACAAGTGCGAGCCGAAGGTCGGACGTTCGATCTCCGGGCGGGAAGTCTCATCGCCCTGGATCGTGGCGTGCCGCACGACGTCGAATCGGTCGAAAACAGCGTGCTGCTCCTGACGATCGCGTGGCCGAAGCGGTGAACGGACCCTTGGCGCTTGCGTCGGGCAGGTCGAGGTCTGCGCGTCCCGACGAACGGTAACGGGAATCTGACGCTCAGTGCCGACGAGTCGGCATCCCGTGTTCGACTCTGAGCGCGCACTCCTCGCGCTCGCATGCGAGTCATGGCACGTCCGATGCTCATCATCCGAGTATCAGGAACGGTGCGATATGGATCGACATGCGCGACGGTTCGCATACGCGTCCTTGTCGGCGTTTGCGATTGCCTTCGGCTGGATCGAAGGAACGGCAGTCGTCTACTTACGCGAGATCTACGCTCGCGAGCTCTCGGCCAACGCGTCGGCGATCGGGAATCTGCCGATAGCGCTCGTCTCGCTGCCCGGATCGCTCGTGGCCGTCGAGATGATGCGCGAGGCGTGCACGATTGTCCTCCTCGCCGCCGTTGCGTGGCTCGCCGGACGGCACATCGCCGACCGCAGCGGCGCATTTCTGTTCTCATTCGGCCTGTGGGATCTGACGTACTACGTGGCGCTGCGGGCGATCGCAGGATGGCCGGATCACTTGAGCACCTGGGACATCCTCTTCCTCATCCCGTCGCCATGGGTCGCTCCTGTCTGGGCGCCCGTGGTTGTGGCCAGCCTCTTCGTGATCGGCGGAACGTACCTCTACTGGACGGCAGGTCGCGACCGTTGGTACCGCTGGATCGACGGCGCAGTGCTGACCGCGGCGGCACTCGTGACGATCGCCGCGTTCCTCTTTGGATCGACAGCGGTCATCGATCATCGGATTCCGGACTCGTTTCCAACCTGGGTCTTCTGGGCTGGTATCCTTTTGGGCGCCGGCTGGTTCGTCTGGATCGAACGGACGAGCGTCCGTTCCGATGACCGCCTCGACGTCTTGCTTCACGACGCGCGCGACCTGGGCGAACGCTTCAATCGATTCGGGCACGACCTGTCCACTCATCCCGATCGCGTAATGGTCGGCATGCCTGATGTTCAAGTCGCCGCGCTGACCGGCGAGATCCATCACCTGTGCGATGAAGTGAAAGACCTGGAGGAGCGCCTGACTCTCGCCGGCCACGCAACCGTCGTCGAACAACCAGACGGGCACGTTCATTAGACCTGGTGGGACGCGCGATCGCACCGACGCACTTTCGCCGCAGAGCGAGCCGTCATTCAGGCGAGCGTCGAATCGTTGGAGCCCGTGGCCTCGAGCATCGCGCGCGACGTGTCGGTCAGCACAAGAATGACGGTTCCGACGGCAAACAGCACCACGAGCGACAAGATCGCCTGACGATACGAGCCGGTCGCGCCGGCTACGAGACCGAACATCAGTGGCCCGATCCAGGAGGTGCCGCGCTCCGTGATCTCGTAGATGCCGAAGAATGCCGCCTCGTGGCCGGCCGGAATCATCTGCGAGAACAGCGATCGCGAGAGCGCCTGCGAGCCGCCGAGCACGACCGCCAGCACGGCTCCCATCACCCACGCCTGCGCGACGGTGTGGAGAAAACCATAGGCGTAGACGACGAGCCCCATCCAAATGCCAAGCGACAGGACGATCGCGTGTTTGGTGCCGATGCGGGCCGCGATACGTTCGAAGCACAATGCGCCTGCGAACGCGACGAACTGCACCATCAGCACGAGTCCCATCAGAAACGATTCGTCCGCGGGGACGCCGCGCGAGACGAACAGCTCCTGCGCGAGGAACACGGATGCGATCGAGATCACCGTCTGAATGGCATCGTTGAACGCCACGCAACCAAGAAGCGCCGGGTGTGCGGCAGCTCCCGGAGCGCGGCCCAGAGCCCGCGCAATTCGGACACGCCGATCGCCACATAGGACAGATCGGCGGGGCGGCTGCGCGCCGGCGCCCGGGTTCGCAACCGCAAGAACGTAATCGCGGCGAAGGCGCCCCACCACGCCCCGGCCGAGAGGGGTGAGATCCGCACCGCCAACGTTCGCGAGATGCCGAGCCGCTGTGAGAAGCTCACCAGAAGGAGATTCGCGGCCAATAGCAGCCCGCCGCCAAGATAGCCCACGGCGTAACCCTGGCTCGAGACCGCATCGCGCCGATCCGCGGTGGTGATGTCGCTCAGGAACGCGTTGTACAGAACGATCGTGACGCGTAGGCGAAGTTCGCCGCGATGAGCAGGAGCCCGCCCGCGAGGTATCGCTGGCCGGTCACGAAGAACAACAAGCACGTCGCGACGACACCGATGTAGCAGAACGCCGCCATCCGGCGCTTCTTCGCCCGGCTGTAGTCGGCGATGGCGCCGAGGAACGGCAGTAGCACGACCTGAAGCGCAACGGACGCCGAGATGCAGTACGGGAACAGCGAGAGAGCCGTCACCGATCCGAACGGGCCAAATGTCGCCACGACGCCGTTGCGTCCGACGAAGTGCTGCGCCATCGCGGTCAGATACGGTCCGGCAAGCGCCGTGATCACCGTCGTCTGAAACGCGGAGTTGGCCCAGTCGTACATCAGCCAGCCCGCGATTTCAGCGCGATCGTTACGTCCGACCCGCGGCTCACTCGACGTCGTCATCACAGGGCGCGGACCGGCGATCGCGACTGCTTCGGAAACTGCCAAGGGGCACCAGTCCAAACTCGGATCGCTCGCCGTACCAGGCATCGACGCCCGTACGGCGCGCATAGGCGATGGCATTGGCAACCGCTGCGTCGCGGGTGGGATACGCGATCTGATCGCCTCCGCCATTGATATGCATCACGTAGACGAGGTGCGACTGTCGCACTTCGGGGATGACGACGACGTCGCCATGGAGCGAAACGTCAAGTGCAGACACGAGAGCCTCCGCGATCGATGTCGAGCAAACCTCGCTCCGGTCCTACGCCTGTGGCGATGTCGAGGTGAATCGATCGTGCAAACGCCGGTGCCGGCACGTCACTCGCAACCGAAGCCGAATGATGGCTCACTCCGCCGGATTGCCGGCGGATCTGCGGTCCGCGAGCCGAAGTTCCGCACTTGGCTCGACGGCCGCGGATCGATGGATGCTGCGCCGCGTCCAGGCGTCGGTGTCGAAGGCGCGCATTCAGTTTCAGCTCTGGGACGGATTCGAACTGAACCCCACGGCTGGATATCCGATCGGCAGACTCCGGTTCCTGAACCGCTCGGCGCTGTACCGGCTCTTGTGGGATCCCGAACTGAACTTCGGCGAGGCGTACATGGCCGGTACGCTCGCGATCGATGGCGATCTCGCCGAGGTCCTCGAGGAGATCTACCGCACGTTCGGTGATCCGCGACGGACGTGGCGGCACCCGTACCGGCGGCACGATCCGCGAGCGGCTCGCGCGAACGTGCACTCCCACTACGACCTGGGCAACCCGTTCTACGCGCTGTGGCTCGACGAGGCCTTGGTCTACACCTGTGCCTATTACGCGACGCCGGAGTCGACGCTCGAGCAGGCCCAGCGCGCCAAGCTCGATCGCGTGTGCCGGAAGCTGCGACTCGCGCCAGGGGAGCGCGTGATCGAAGCGGGATGCGGCTGGGGCGCGTTGGCGCTGTTCATGGCGCGTCACCATGGCGTCCGTGTGCGTGCGTTCAATATCTCGAAGGAACAGCTGGCGTTCGCCCGCGAACGCGCCGAACGCGAGCGGCTCGGCGATCGTGTCGAGTTCATCGAGGACGACTACCGCAACATCAGCGGTACGTGCGACGCGTTCGTGTCGGTCGGGATGCTGGAGCACGTCGGCGCCGATCAGTACGACGTCTTCGGAACGCTAATCGGTCGTCTGCTGACGCCCAACGGCCGCGGCCTGCTGCATTTCATCGGCCGCGATCGCTCGGCGCCGCTGAACGCCTGGATCCGCAGACGCATCTTCCCGGGCGCCTACGCCCCAACGCTCGGCGAGGTCTGCGACCGCATCCTCCAGCCCCACGCCCTGTCGGTGCTCGACGTCGAGAACCTGCGTGAGCACTACGCAAGGACGCTCGACCACTGGCGATCGCGCTTCGACGCGGCCGAGCCCACCGTCGCGTCGATGTTCGACGAACGGTTCGTTCGCGCCTGGCGGCTGTACTTGGCCGGATCGCAGGCGGCGTTCGCCTCTGGGTGGATGCAGCTGTTCCAGATCGTCTTCGCGCGAAGCGGCAGCGTGAACGTCCCGTGGACGCGTGCGACGTCGTAATCGTCGGCGCGGGCCCGGCCGGCTCGACGTGCGCTCGCGACCTGCGGCGGCGCGGCGTCGACGTCGTGCTGATCGACAAAGCGCGGTTTCCACGCGACAAAGTCTGCGCCGGGTGGATCACGCCCGGCGTGATCGACGCGCTGCAATTGAACGTCGAGGAGTACCGCCAGCAGCGGACGCTCGAGGCGATCACCGGGTTTCGTATCGGCGTGATCGGTGACGCCGCGATGTGCGACGTCGACTACGGCCGGCCGGTCAGCTACGCGATCCGTCGCTCGGAGTTCGATCAGTACCTGGTCGATTGTGCCGGAGGCGCGCGGACCGGCGAACACGTCCGAACCATCGAACGCCGCGGCGGCCGATGGATCGTCAACGATGCGATCGCCGCGCCGATGCTCGTCGGTGCGGGTGGTCATCGCTGCCCGGTCGCGCGAATTGTCGACGACGGCCGCGAGCACTCACCGGTGGTCGCCGCCGCGGAAATCGAAGTCGACGTGCGAGGCGACGGATCGAACGTGGTTCGCGATCGCCCCGAACTCTTTCTCGCGCGCGATCTGGCCGGCTACGGGTGGTGCATTCGCAAGGGGGACTACGTGAACGCGGGCTTCGGTCGTGTCGGCGGTCACACGCTCGAGCACGAGGCGTCCGAGTTTCTGCGCTTCCTGCGGCAGACCGGCAGGCTGCCGGCTGACTGCGCTCAAGCGTTGCGCGCGCACGCGTACGGCCTCGCGCCGTTCCATCGATCGCTCGTGACGAACGGTGCGCTGCTGGTTGGCGATGCCGCGTCGCTGGCGCATCGGCTGAGCGGCGAAGGGATTGGCCCAGCGGTCGAATCGGCGCGCTTCGCCGCGGATGCGATTGTGGCGGCCGACGGCGACTACCGGTCCGAGCGGCTGCAGCCGTATGCCGATGCCATCGAGCAACGGTTTGGCCTGACGCGCAGCGATCGGCTGACGGCGTTCGCCGTCAGCTCGCGCCTGTGGACGGCGGCCGTGCGCCACCTGGTCACGCGCCCGTGGTTCGCACGGCACATCGTGCTCGATCGCTGGTTCCTGCAGCGTCACGAGCGACGGCGTCAACGGTGCCCCGATCGGCTTCACGTCACCGGTACGGCCTGACGGCTGTATTGCCCGATCAACTCGGCGTGGGCGAGGACATGGCCGGCCATCGCGCGCTCGACCTGCACGCGTGTGGCGCCGGGTCTCAAGTCGAGCCGCTTGTCGAGCGCGTACAGCGCGAAGTGGTAGCGATGCGGTGGACCGGGCGGCGGACACGGGCCGCCGTATCCGATCTTTCCGAAGTCGTTGCGGCCTTGATGTGCGCCAGAGGGGAGCGTCCCCTTTGGTGCGACGCCTTCGGGCAACTCGTGTTCCGATGCGGGGAGATCGTACACGAGCCAGTGAAGCCATGTCTTGCCGGGCGCGTCCGGATCATCGGCAATCAGCACGAAACTCTCTGCTTCCGCCTGCGCCGCCGTCCACTGGAGGCCGGGGGAGACGTTGGCGCCATCGCACGTGAATCGGATCGGAATGTCCGACCCGTCGTCGAAGCCAAGGGCGTTCAGCCGCATATGTGCCCCGCTTACTCCGGTTCGACCCGTTTTCACCTGTCAGTCGTTCCCGCGAAATCTTTAAGCAAGTGCCGAGCCTTGCGCGGGAGTTGGACCCGTCGCCTCTTATGGGGCAGGTCTTGCACTTGTCAATCGAAAATGCCGAGCGTTGCCGCATTTTCGCCATTGTACCGGCGACGTTGATGAGGTCGCGCGGAGACGCGATCGGTGTCTTGATGGAGGTGTGAGATGGCCGAAGCACTGACGTGGTGGCATCGACCGTGGGTGAGGACGACGGAGAGCATTCTGGCGCACATCGCAGCCATCATCGTCGGCTTCGTGATGATGGTCATTGGGCTCGGGCTTGGCGTGACCATGATCATGTTGCCGGTCGGACTTGTCATCGGTCTGCTTGGCGTCGCGATCTTCGTCGGCGGGCTGTTCGCGCGGATCAATCAAGAGGTGTAAGCACATCGGCGCCAAGCGTCGTCGAGAAAATCGTCCGCATATCTGCCTCGCCTGTCTCCCTTCTGCCTCACGCGCCGATCGAGGAGCAGCCGCGTCCGACATGCGCGCTCACATCAGCACGTGGCCGCGTGTCAGTGACGCGGGTCGGACCGCTTGTCCTCCAACTCGTGGCGCAACGGAATGAGCCGCCGCCGATAGCCTTCCGCGTCGCCGTAGTCCAGGAAGTGACGATAGTGTTCGTGCGGTCCGCGGACGCGCGCCGCGTGGCGTATCGGACACCAGTACTGCTCGGTCCGGGCGGCGATCTCGCGCACGTACGCGAAGACGCCGTTCGCATAGCCGCAGTACATGCAATTGAGCTTCTCGATCGCATTGAGGTAGGCGAGATGCTGGCGATCGATGACCACGTATTTCGACCGTTGCACACGCGCGATGCCGTAGGCGCGGAAGCAAATCGCCTGGTAGAGGCTGATCCAGAAATCCAGCAGCGCGATCGGAACGACCAGCGAATAGATCACCGGTGCGGTGAGCAAATTGGCGATGCTGCTTTCGCGAAGGAAGCGTGGAACGCCCTGCTTCAGTCGCTGATGCGCCAGGTGCACATCGCGTGCGAAGCGAACGCGACCCGCCTCGATGCGGTACCGCCATTGGACTCGGCTGCGGTCGAATTCGGCCTCGAGCTCGCGTTCCAGCCTGGCGATGTGTTCGAGCAGATCGTCAATCCGTGAAGTCATCCTGCAGATGATGGGGGTTGCGAACCCCCACAATCAAATGCCGAGCCGCCTGGCACGACGACCGCTCCGTCTCCGACGCGAGCGGCTTGCCGATTCCGCATAGCGGCCACCGCGAGCCGACCGCTAGAGTCGGGTTGAGGCTTGCAGGGGGCACCCATGATCAGCGCACGTAAGTTCGTCGCTCACCTGACCGTCGTCAGTATGCTTGTCTCTCCGGCGGCGCCCATGGCCGCGGTGACAATGCCGAAGCCCGCGCCGCCGCCGGCCGATGGCGGATGGCCGCGCAACTACACGAGCCCGAGCGGAGCCCGCATCGTTCTGTATCAACCGCAGGTGGTGTCCTGGCCCGACCAGAAGCACATGACGCTGGCGGCCGCGGTGTCCTACCTGGCCAAGGACGCGCCGAAGGCGGCGCTCGGCACCGTCAAGATCGAGAGCGACACGAGGGTGGCGATCGACGATCGGCTGGTCAGCTTCTCGGAATTCACGATCACCGAGACGAACTTCCCCACGATCGCCAAGGAGCAGCTGCGCGACGTCGTCGCCGAGATCAACGCGTCGCTGCCGCGCGAGGAGCGCGTCATCGGCCTCGACCGCGTACTGGCGCAGGTGGATACGAGCGAGGTGAAGCCGAAGAACGTCGACGGCGTCAAGGCCGATCCGCCGCCGATCTTCTACAGCGAGTCGCCGGCGATCCTTGTCAACTTCGACGGCGAGCCGATCTGGAGCCCGATCCAGGGCGTCGATCTGAAGTTCGCGGTCAACACCAACTGGGACGTCTTCCAGTACGCAACCGCCAACGAGTACTACCTCCGCGCGAACGACCGGTGGCTGGTGGCCACGTCGGTCAAGGGCCCGTGGAAAGCGGCTCGCAAGCTGCCCGGCAGCTTCAAAAAACTGCCGGACGATGGCAACTGGGCCGACGTGAAGGCGAGCCTCGCGAAGAACGAGGCCAAGACGTCGGCCACGGTGCCGACGGTGTTCGTCAGTACGGTGCCGGCCGAGATGATCCTCGTGACAGGCGCGCCGACGTACGCGCCCGTCGCCGGCACCCACCTCCTGTGGATCAGCAACACGCCAAGTGACGTGTTCCGGCTGAAGGCGAATGGCCCGGTCTTTTTCCTTGTCGCGGGCCGCTGGTTCTCGGCGCCGTCCTTCAGTGGACCGTGGACGTTCGCGACGCCCACACTCCCCGAGGATTTCAAGAAGATTCCGCTCGAACATCCGCGCTCGCGCGTGCTGGCGTCGGTGCCGGGCACACGGCAGGCGCTCGAAGCGGTACTGCTCGCGCAGATCCCGCAGACGGCGAAGGTGCCGCGGACCGGCCTGCAGGCGCCCGCCGTCGCCTACACGGGCGAGCCGGTGTTCGAGCCGATCCCGCAGACGACGATCGCGCGGGCGGTGAACACAGACAAGGACATCCTCAAAGTCGGCGACCTCTATTACATGTGCTTCCAGGGCGTCTGGTTCCGATCGGCGACGCCCAAGGGACCATGGGAGGTCGCCGACTCGGTACCCGCGCAGGTGTACGACATTCCGATCAACTCGCCGGCGCACAACGTGACCTACGTCACCGTGAACGAGTCCCACGACGACTGGATCGAGTTTGCGTCGGCCGCGGCTTACACCGGGATGATGGTCGCGTGGGGCTGCGCGATGTGGGGCTCGGGCTGGTACTACCCGCCGTACGCCTACGGCGGCGCGTACTACCCGCACTATCCGACGTACGGCTACGGCGCATCGTACAACCCGTGGACCGGCGCGTACTCGCGCGGCGGCGCGGTGTATGGACCGTACGGCGGCGCCGGCTACGGCGCACGCTACAACCCGTCGACCGGCACCTACGCGCGCGGCGCGGTGGCGTACGGACCCGGCGGCGCGGCAGGCGCGGCGCAGGCGTGGAATCCGCGCACCGGCACGTACGCGCAGACGCGCCAGGGCTCGAACGTGTACGGCAGCTGGGGCTCGACGCAGGTGCAGCGCGGCGATCAATGGGCATCGACGTCGCGGGCGACCAATCGTCAGACCGGTACGACGACGCGCGCGACGACGGGCAGCGGCGGCGGCGGCGCGATCACCCGCAATCAGGCGGGGCCTGGCGGCGTCAGCGGCGCGGCGAGGACGGCAGGCGGCGACGTGTACGCCGGCCGCGACGGCAACGTCTACCGCAACACCGGCAGCGGCTGGCAGAAGTACGACAGCGGCGGGTGGAATTCGGTGAACAAGCCGTCGCAGATGCCTGCGGGCACGACGGGGCGGTTCGGCAGCGAGGCGTTGACGCGGCCGAGCACGCTCGATTCGGCCACGCGGAATCAGCTCAATCAGGATCGCGTCTCGCGCAGCGACGGTGCGCGGCGCACGAGCGATCAGAGCCGCTATAGCAGCAGCTCCGGGTCGCGCGCGCGATCCAGCGCGGGCAGCTACCGTCCGAGCGGCGGCGGCATGTCGCGCGGCGGCGGCGCGCGTGGAGGCGGCCGGCGCCGGTAGGGTCGGAGGTTGTGATGGGCGGACGAGGATGGTTCGTGCCGGCGTTCTACGCGGGCTTCGCCATCGCCGCCGGACTTCTGTTGCCGCGACTCGAAAGCCGGTTGCTCCCGGGGCTCGCGGCGGCCATGAGTGTCTCGGCGGCGATGGCGATCTACTCCTCGATCGCGTCGGGGATGATCGCGCTCACCGGCATCGTCTTCTCGCTCGTCTTCGTGATGGTGCAGTTCAGCGCCACCGCCTATTCGCCGCGCCTGGTGGCGTGGGTGGCGCGCAGTCCGCTGATCGCGCATGCGCTCGGCATCTTCACCGCCACGTTTCTGTACGCCATTTCCGCGCTCGCGTGGGTCGATCGGCGCGGCACGAATACCGTGCCGCTGATGAGCGGCGCGCTCGTCCTCCTGCTGCTGGTGGCGAGCGTCGGCATGCTCATCGGGCTGATCGATCGGATCGGCTTCCTGGCGGTCAACCGGATGCTGTCGTTCACCGGCGACCAGGGGCGCGCCGTCATCGAGTCGGCGTATGCGGACCGGATCGATGGCGCCCGTCCGATCGCGAGCGTGACGCCGCGGGCGCCGTTGACGCAGACGATCGTGTACCGAGGCCATCCGCTCGCCGTGCAGGCCGTCGACGTGGAGGCGCTGGTCAAGCACGCCCGCCGCGCCGACGCGTTCATCGAAGTCGTGGCGACGGTCGGCGACACCGTCTCGGCCTCGGCGCCGCTGCTGCGCGTGTTTGGGGGCGCCCGTCCGCTGAGCGAGCACACGCTCAGGCGCGCCGTCAAACTCGGGCGCGACCGCACGTTCGAGCAGGATCCGAAATACGCGATCCGCTTGCTGGTCGACATCGCGATCCGCGCTCTGTCGCCGGCGGTGAACGATCCGACGACCGCCGTGCAGGCGCTCGATCAGATTGGCGATCTGCTGATCCGCCTCGCGCCTCGCCAGCTCGAAGCCGGCGCCTACCGCGATCACGACGGCGTGCTCCGCCTCGTCGTGCGGCTGCCTGCGTGGGAAGATTTCCTGCGGCTCGCGTTCGACGAAATCCGCACCTACGGCGCCGGCAGCGTCCAGGTGATGCGACGCATGAAGGCGCTCGTCAGCGATCTCGCGGCCGACGTGCCGGCCGATCGACGCGACGCCGTCGTCGCGTGGCAGAACCGTCTGGATCGAACCATCGCGCGCACCTTCGCCGACGTCGAGGATCAGCGCGAGGCGTCCGTCGAAGATCAGCAGGGGCTGGGCGTACCGCGCGCCCGGCCGGCGGCATGACGCCATGGAACCGATCGACGTCGCCCTTCGCTTCGGCGTGCTGGCCCTCGAAAACGGCGGCACGGGCGCGTTGGCGGATCGCGCGTTCGCGAGCGTGCTGAAGAGCGCCGGCGTCAACGACGGCTTCGCGGTGTGGCGCCTCGACTCGGCGAGCGGGGGACGCACCTGCGATGGGCACGCGCTGGTCCACGCGGTCGGGCCCGTCGGCGTCAATCTGCGGCGCGTCTGGGAGATCGCCGCGCTGACCGATCGCGCGTCACGCGGCGCCGTGCCGTTCGATACGTTCGACGCCGAGATCGATCACATCGCGGCACTCGGCCCGTCGTACGGCCCGTGGACGACGGTCGCCGCGACGGCGCTGCTCGCCGGACTGTTCGCGAGGACGCAGAACGGCGACTGGGCGGGGTTTCTGATCGCCGCGGGCGCCGCCGCGGCCGGGCAGGCGGTGCGTGTGTGGCTCCTCGCGAGGCAGATGGCGATTCCCGCCGCGACGTTCGCGGCGGCCCTGCTCTCCGCGGTGACCGCCGCCTTTGGCCTGCAGTTCCGGCTCGTGAGCGACGCGCCCGGGACGCTGATGGCCGCGGTGATCTACCTGATTCCCGGGCTGCCGCTCATCAACGGCTTCTTCGACATGGTGACGCCGCGCTTTCTGGTGCTCGGCGCCCAGCGCCTCGCGAGCGCCGTCCTCATCGTCACGCTGACGGCGATCGCGGTCGCGCTGGCCGTCGCCGTCATGAGGTGACATGTGGAGCTGATGCTGGCGCTGCTGCCGAACGCGCTGTGCGCGGCGGGAACCGCCGCGATGCTGGCGGTCGTCTTCACGGCGCCGCCGCGCTACGTGCTGCCATCGTTCGCCTGCGGTCTGGCGGCGCTGCTCGCCCGCGATCTGCTGGCCGCGAGCGGCATGAACGTCCACTGGGCGACCGCGGTCGCGTCGGCCGGCGCGGTGATCGCCGCCGCGGCGGTGACGCCGGAGCATGCGGTCGTGCCGGTGGTGCTGATCGCCGCGGTGCTCCCGCTCGGCGCGGCGGTCGCCGTCTTCACCGCGATGATCGAATTGCTTCGCGTGTCGTCGGTCGAGGGCGCCGCGCTCGTCGATGCGTCGGTCAAGTTGAGCGCCAGCCTCGGCAAGGCCTTCACGACCTTCGTTGCGATCGCGCTCGGGTTGCAGATCGGCGTCGCGGCCGTCCGCGCCGCACGCCATGAACAGGACGGCTGATATGGCTACTGAAGTGTTGACCCCGCCGGCGGACGCGCCGGCCGTCGCGCCGGCGCCGCCGCCGGCTGTTTCGCCGGACACACGCGCGGCCGCCGGGAAGGCGCTGCGCGACACCGTCACCCGCGAAGCGCTGGGCCTGTGGAAGGCTGACAAACATCGCACCAGCCCGATCGACATCCTGAAGGCGTCCGACGCGGATCGGCTGCCGAACCTCGTGCCGATCCGGTACGGGCGGATGCTGCAGTCGCCCTTCACGTTCTATCGCGGCGCCGCGGCGGTGATGGCCGCCGATCTGGCCCACGCGTTCACGACCGATCTCCGCGTGCAGGCGTGCGGCGATTGCCATCTCGTCAACTTCGGCGGCTTCGCGACGCCGGAGCGCAACGTCATCTTCGACATCAACGATTTCGACGAGACGCTGCCGGCGCCGTGGGACTGGGACGTGCGGCGCCTCGTCGCGTCGATCGTGCTCGCCGCGCGATCGATCGGATTGTCGGACAAGCAGGGCCGCGACTCGGCGATCGCGTGTGCGCGCAGTTATCGCGAGCACCTGAAGGACTTCTCGGAGATGGATCCGCTCCGGCTCTGGTACACGCAGATCACGTCCGACGTTTTCCTCCAGAGCGCGCCGCAGGGCGAGCGCAAACGCATTCGGAAGCGCATTGACAAGGCCATGGCGCGCGGCGGCTCCGAACTGGCCTATCCCGAGCTCGCGGGTGTCGTCGGAGGGCAGATCCACATCAGCGAGCAGCCGCCGCTGATCTTCCATCCGGAAGAATCCAAGGCGCCCGATTTCCGGAAGACGATCGAGGACGTACTGCACGCCTACCGTGAAACGCTGGCCGACGATCGGCGCGCGCTGCTCGACCGCTATAGCTTCGTGGACGCGGCCATCAAGGTCGTTGGCATTGGCAGCGTCGGACGCCGATGCTGGATCGCGCTGTTGATGTCGGAGAGCAACAGCCCGCTGTTCCTGCAGATCAAGGAATCGGTTGCTTCGGTACTCGAGCCGTTCGCCGGGAAGAGCCTCTACCCGCATCACGGTCAACGCGTCGTGATGGGGCAGCGCCTCATGCAGCCCGCGTCGGACATCTTTCTGGGCTGGGTGACGGCCCCGAACGGTCGGCACTTCTACGTACGGCAGTTGCGCGACGCGAAGATCAAGCCGCTCGTCGAAACGTTCAATGCGGAACTGCTCGAAGCGTACGGAGGGGCCTGCGGACTGGTGCTCGCCCGGGCGCATGCGAAGGCGAGCGAGATATCGGTGACGATCAGCGCCTATCTCGGATCCTCGAGCGACGAGTTCGACGAAGCGATGGGCGAGTTCGCCGTCGCGTACGCCGATCAAACCGAGAAGGATCACGCCGCGCTGAAGGCCGCAGTACGGAAGGGGAAGATCACCGTGCTCGAGGAGGAGGAGGCGTGACGTGGACGAATTCCTCGCGCGCGGATGGGAACAGCTGACGGGCCGGCTCACCGGCCCGATGGCGTTCCGCTTCGTGATGCAGCCGACGATGGCCGCGATCCTCGCCGTGCGCGCAGGCCTGGCCGACGCGCGGAGCGGTCAGGGCGCGTACTTGTGGGAAGTGATCACGAATCCCGCCGAGCGCCGGCGCCTGCTCCGCAGCGGCGCGCGCCACATCGCGACGGTGTTCGCCGTCGCGTGCGCGCTCGACGTCGCATATCAGCTGTTCATGTTCCGCTGGATCTACCCGGGGCAGACGCTGATCGTCGCCGCGCTCCTGGCGATCGTGCCGTACATCGTCATCCGCGGACCGATCGCGCGTCTGCTTCGCGCGTGGCGACTCGTGCGTCAGTAGCGCCACCCGCGGCGCTTCGCTATCGGAAGCACGATTAACCAGACGCGGTTGTTCGCGAAACGCTCCTGCCCGTCTGCACTCACCGAGTTGCGCGCGAATCCTGCCAGGACGACCAGCGCGCGCGCATTGTTGCCGAAATCGCATAGCTCGCCCGACCGAGCTCCTTCACTCTTGAATCCATGAGCAACCGGCTTGTGACCAGCGCACTATGTGCGAGTGCGCTTGCGATATCCGTAGGTTCAGCGCACGCGCAAGAGCAGCAACCGCAGCCTCCCGCCACTCCCCTCGTCTGTGCATCCGCGGCGGGTGAGCGTCAGGTGTGTCCCGGCGACACGTCCGCCGGCGTCGCACTCGTCAAGTCCACCGGCACCGCCGCCTGCCTGCTCGGCAAGACCTGGGGCTACGACGACGCCGGCGTGTGGGTCGCGGAGGGGTGCAGCGGCGAGTTTCAGTTGGGGGAGATCGCAGCCGCGCCGGCTGGCGCGCCTGCTCCTCCCGCGGCGAAGCCGCCGTACGTGCCAGTGGAAACGTGGGGAGAGTTCGATCCCGGCAAAGGCTTCCTCATCGGACGAAGCGCGCTCGGAGAGCTGGACATCAGCGCGTACGCGTTGGTGCGCTACGTCAACCAGATGCCCGGCGAGCAGACGTTCAAAGATCATCTTGGGAACACGCGCACGGTCGACGGCCGCAACGACATCTGGCCGCACCGCGTCATGGTCTTCCTGAAAGGCTGGGTGGGCGACCCGCGGCTGATCTACGCGATCACGCTGTGGACCGTCCTCGACACCAACCAGAACGCCATCTTCGGCAACCTTGGCTACCAGTTCAGCCGGAAGTTCAGCGTGTATGCCGGTCTGAACGGAAACCCCGGGACCCGCTCACTCCAAGGCTCTCATCCGTTCTGGCTCGGCAACGACCGCGTGATGGCCGACGAGTTCTTCCGGCCGTTCTTCGGATCCGGCGTCTGGGCTCAGGGCGAACCTGTGTCCGGCGTTTGGTACAACGTGATGCTGAGCGATACGAGCAGCATCCTCGGCGTCAAATCGAGCCAGCTCGATCGCGTGTACACGACCGGCGCGTCGATGTGGTGGATGCCGACGACGAAGGAATTCGGCCCACGCGGCGCGTATGGCGACTGGGAACAGCACCAGCAGGTTGCGACGCGGTTCGGCTTCTCGTCGACGTGGAGTCCCGAGCAGCGCTTCACCAACACCTCCGGTGGCACCGACAACACCACGCTCAGGCTCGCCGACAGCGTGAACGTGTTCGACACGGGCGCGCTGGCGTCCGGCGTCACGGTGAACCAGGTCGACTACAAGGTCCTCTCCTTCGATGCGGGCGTGAAGTACCGCGGCTTCTTCCTGCAGACGGAAATCTACAATCGCTGGCTCGATCACTTCGAGGCGGACGGCCGCCTGCCGGTCAGCAGCATCCACGACCAGGGCTTTT
>Ga0070741_10003883_pt1 | contig 35905 bp, 34 predicted proteins | sample Coa_R1_4_FD_66440 | JGI IMG/M metagenome (GOLD analysis project Ga0070741, IMG submission 66440) | Surface soil microbial communities from Centralia Pennsylvania, which are recovering from an underground coalmine fire - Coalmine... | ecosystem: Environmental > Terrestrial > Soil > Unclassified ... | reverse complement strand
CCGTTCGGCGAGATCACCGACCCCGCGGACCAGCGCAGGTACTACGAGCTCCTGTTCGCCTCGATCAAGGGCGAACGGGTGGAGCCGCTCCGCCGCTACTACGGCGAGAGCTTCCTCGTCGACGAGTCGCTCTGGCACGGCCGCGTCGAGGACGGCCGCCCCTTCTTCTGCGACGGTCGGAGCGGTCCCGTCAGCTTCCGGCTGCTCCACGTGTTCGAGTTCGACAGCGGAAAGATCGGCCGCGAGCAGGTGTGGTGCGACCTGGCGGCGATCCAGCGCCAGCTCGGCGCCTAGCGTCCGTCGGTCGCGGCCTCGCCCGTCGAGTTCTCCGCCGCCCGCGGGGGTGAACGGTCAGGCCTCGAGCCGAACAGGCGTGAATGCGAGCACGCGCGCCAGCGTGTCGTAGTGCCGATCCAGATGGAGGACGGCAGCCTGATGCTGGTGGGCGCAAGCGGCGATCAGGAGATCCGGAATCGGTACACGATGCCGGCTCTTCGCCGCCAGCTCACGTTGAGCCGAGCGGGCGACTGCGATCGTCTCGGCATCGATGCGAAGCTCGTGGAAGGCGCTGAGCTCCTCCTCGAGCTGTTCGAAGGCTCGTGGCGAACGCGCGCTGTACAGGAGCTCGAACCTCGTGATCGCGCAGAGGCAGGGCTCCCCGAACGCCGGATCGAGGCTCGTTGCACGTACGAACGCGGACTTGTCCAGCAGTAACCATCGCTCGACCGCTGCCGGGGTCACCTCCAGGCGTCGTCCGCAAGCAGCACGTCGACATCCACGAGCGCGTGGACCCGCATCAGCGCGGCTGCCCTGCGCTTGCGCTGCTCCTCCACATCGAGGCGCGCTGGGTCGAGCCCGAGAGCATTCCCTCCTTCTTCAGCGAGCCGGAGGAGCAAGCTCTTCCGGTCGGAAACCTCGGGCCACCGCTGCTGCGCTGCATCCAGCAGCGCTTGGAGGTCACCGGTGTCCGTGAACGTGTAGCGCGGTTTTGTCGTCGGCACGGTCGTAGTGTAGCACCTCGCTAAAGGTGCGACACCGGCCGCTCCGACGAACCAAGGCTCAGCGCCCGGCCAGCGAGGCGACGACCGGGGCGAGCGTGTCTGCAGCGTTGGCGCCGACGACGACGTAGGAGAAGCCGATCTCCTCCCGCAGCCGCTCGATCTCCTCGGTTGCCGCCGCCGGGTCGGCGGAAAGTATGGCCAGCGACCCTACGGCGCGCAATGCGGCCGGGTCCGTGTCGGGCGGGGCCATGAACGGCGCGACCGCGTCGCCGACGACCGACACGTGGAGCGCGAGCTCGACGTCCCGGAGAGCGCGGACGGCACGGGCGCGCCGGGCGACCTCGACGCCGGGCTCGCCCGGCAGCGCGACGATGGTGACCGTGTCTGCCACCTCGGCGGCAAGTGCTCGGGCCTTCGGTGCACGCACGGCCATCACCACCGGTGTGTGCAGGTCGGGGCCGTCGAGCTCGCGGAGCTTCGCGACGGTGTCGCGCACCTGGGCGAGCCGCTCGCCTCGGGGAACCACGGGCAGGCCGAGCTCGCGGAGCTGGTCCTCGATCCCCGGCCGCCCGGTGCCGATGCCCATCTCGAAGCGACCTTCGCTGAGCACCGACAGCGAGTGCGCTTCCCACGCGGTCGTCCAGGCAGGGCGTACGGGCGAGGCGTACACCCAGGTTCCGATCCGTATGTCGGCGAGCTCCGCTGCGAGCGCCAGCATCGGGGCCGGCGCCGGCTGCCATTCGGGGACGTCGGGCATCAGCAGCGTCGAGTAGCCGCTGTCTGCGATGCGGCGGACGCGGTCGCGCCAGTCCCGCAGGTCGCTCGTGAGCGGGCAAACGACCCCGAACCGGAACGGTCTGCTCACGGGCCCGGCCTTGACGAACCTGCCGCGGCCGCGTTGATGCCGTTCGGTCGAACGCTGGATCGTGTCATTCGTTGTCCGCGCGCAAGACTGCCCAGACGCCGTCGGCGCCTACGGCGACACCCCACGGGTGGTACCGGAGGCCGATTCGAGTGGTGCTGTTCGTCTCCGGGTCGATCCTCCACACTGCGCGATCGTCCGGCACGGCGACCCACATGCCACCGGCGCCGGCGGCGATGGACGTGATCCCACCGGGACGAGCGTCTATGGGCAGGGAGATGCGACCCGCTCGGCCTGTTCCGGTGGCCGGGAGACGCAGAACGGCCGGGGCATTCCAATCGGCGACCCAGACCGCATCCCCGGCAACGGCCAGCGCGCCGGGATTCTTGGCGACGGATGCGAACGTCTTCGAGTCTTCGTCGTCTGCGTGCAGCCGCGTGACGCTTCTGTTCGCGAAGTGGGTCATCCAGAGGTCTCCGCGGCTCTCCGACCACGCCAGCGCGGAAGGGTGACGGACGAGCCGGATCGAGCGCCGCGCACCGGTCCGCGGATTCACCTGGGTGACGCCGAGGCGTCGGAAGTCTCCGGCTCCGCTGGCGTCCGCCACCCAGAGCGCTCCCCCGCCGTAGGCCGTCCCTCGGTAGTAGCCGTCTCCGGCCGGCACCGGCCATGTCGCCTCGAATTCGAGCGTCCTCGCGTCGACGCGCACGACGTTGGCGCCCTTCCCCGACGCGAAACAGTTCGCCACCCACACGTCGCCCGAGGGATCCGGCGCGATCCCACAAGGGGCAAGCCCGCCGCCGAGGACGCGCGCCTCGCCCGTCGAGGGGTCGACCCGGGTCAAGGTTCGGTCACCTGCGTCACGGAGGTAGTCGTCGTCCGAGTTCCGGAGCAGGCCGTGCGTGATCCACACATACCCTCCCGCGACGGCAACGAGGTCCGCCCTTGGTCCGATCGGGACGACCTGCGAGGGCTCGAGCGTTTTCGGGTCGAGGCGGACGACGCTGGTCGGGAGAACCTCGAGCGGACCCCGATCGGCCGTCGCGACGGCGAGCGCACCGACCGCGAGGGCTGCAAGCAGCAGGAGACCGGCGACGAGGCCGGCGACCTTCCGACGGCCGAACCGGGGCGGCCTGTCACCGGTCGCCGGGGACGACACAGGGCGCGGTGCGTCTGTCTCGACCCGACCCACCTCCGTGGCCGGGGCACCCGGCGAGCTCCGAAGGATCTCGAGATAGGCGGCCTCGGACTCGGCGGACGGGTACGCGCCGAGCTCATCGGCGAGGAAGCGTCGGCAGCGCTCGTAGACGCGCAACGCCTCGGCTGTGTTGCCGGCGGCAGCGTGAGCCTGCATGAGCCGGCGGTATCCGCTCTCGCGGAACGGCTCGAGCTCGACCACCTCCTCCGCGTACCGGACCGCCTCCGGGAACTCGTCGGCGCCGAGCGACGAGTCGCGCAGGCATTCGAGCGCGCGCACCAGGATCTCCCGGAGATCGCGCCTTCGCTCTTCCACCCAGCGCCCGTCCTCTCCGGGCAGGAAGCTTCGGCGGGCGAGCGCCGCCGCCGCCGTGCCGTGGGCGCGCGCCTCGTCGAGCTCACCCGCAGCGAGAGCGGCTTCCGCCCGCTCGACCGCCTCCGCCGCCGCGCCGACGTCGATCCAGGCCCCGCGGGTAGGACGAGCGGTAGCAGCCGAACGCGCTTCGGAGCGCCTGCTGGCCGTCGACGCCGCACTGCTCGAGCAGCGCCCGTAGCTTGCTGACGAGCACCGAGAGCGCCTTGTCCCATCTCGCCGGCGGGGCATCACCCCAGAGCACGTCGGCAAGCTCGTCCCGCGGCACGGCACGCCCCTCCTCGGCGAGCAAGTACGCGAACACGAGCCGTCCCTGGCGACCCGGGAACGACCGCTCGTCGAGCGTCGTCCCGTTCGCCTCGATCGAGACGCGACCTGTCAGGGAGATTCTCACGCCCAACCTGCTGTCCTTGCCGAACGCTTGCCGTCCCCTTGCCGACGCCTATCCGGAGGCCCGCAGTATCGACCGCGCCATGACCGACCACAAGATCGTTCGGTGCGACTGCGGCTATCGCTTTCGAGCCGACACGGAGGAACGCCAGGTCGCCGAGGTTCGCCGGCACGCCTGGGAGGCGCATCGCATCTGCTTCTCGACCGACGACGCGCTCGCCGTTTTGCTCCGCCTCGAGCTCGACGGGATGCCGGCTGACCCGGCCACGGTCGAAGACACCGCACGCGGAAAGGAGCGACGATGAAGGTTCTGACGACACTCGGAGTCGCGGCCACGCTGGGCGTCGCGGCCACGGCGGCCGCGGCCACGCACACGCTCGGCTCGGCAACAGCGGGGATCGCCGCGACCGGCAAGCGGCAAGTAGTGATGGAGACGCGAGAAGGATCGGGGGCGTCCACGTTCGTCCTCACATCCTTGGATCCGGGTTCTCTCACGTCGGATTCGGGGACGTTCTCGTCGAGGGTCTCGTAGAAGAACGTGGTCCGTGCCGGACAACCCATCACGATCTTCACCACGACATCGACCTGGAAGGGAAAGCGGGGAACGTTCGTGCTCCGGGAGCGGATCGAGGGTGTCGCGGCGGGCAACGGCTACTCGGTCGGCACCGGCACCTGGTCGCTCGTCGGCGCAAAGGGGAGCGGCCAGTATGCGGGCCTGGTCGGAAGCGGGTGGGAAGCCGGCGTGGTCACACCCGGGCGAGAGCACCGCATCTTCTTCCGCTTCGAAGGCTTCGTCACCACCCGCTGAGCGTGCTCGCGACGGAAGACCGTGGGTCGAGGCAGTCGAACCGAGCAGGGGTGCGAGCCGCGCGGCGCGTACGCGCACCCTTCGTGTTCCATTCGTGGGTCTGGCGGATCGCAGCGTCGACGAGTGCCCAGAACTCCTCATCGCCAGCGTCACGCTCACCCGCCGTCGCCTGCGCTCCCGCGGCTCGTCTCTCGCAGCGAACGCCGCCGCCGCCGAAATGGCCGCCGCGGCCCGCCACGGCACGTGAGGTACGAACCGGTCAGGGAAGGGGGCACACGGGGGAAACCGGCCGTTTCCCCCGTGAAGCGAAGCAAGCGGCCGAAGGCCGCCGACGAAGCGTTGGGGGCGGGAGGATTCGAACCTCCGAAGGCAGAGCCAACGGGTTTACAGCCCGTCCCCTTTGGCCGCTCGGGAACACCCCCAGGGACGGCGCATTGTAGCCCGCGCCCGCGCGGCGCCTGCTACTTGCAGAACCGGTTCACCGGCGTTCCGGCCCGCCAGGTGTAGCCCGGCGCCGTGACGCGGGTGATCGTCGTCCGGTAGCAGCCCTTCTTCGAGCGGAGGCGATAGATGGCGCGCCCGTTCGCGGCCGTCGTCTTGCGACCCGAGAAGTACGCGTAGCCGCGCCGGCGCACGAGCGCGGAGACCGACGCGCCGGCGACCGGCCGGCCGCTCGCGTCGACGATCGTCGCCGTGACCAGGATCGCGTTCTTGCCGATCCCGTACCGGATCGACGCGACCTTGACCTGGCCGGGCTTGACGGTGATCGTCGCGGTCGCCGAAAGCGGGCCGCTCGCGCCGGTGACCGTCGCCGTGACCTGTCCGGTCCCGCCCCGCGCCCCGGCGGTGAACGTCGTCGTCGGCCCGCTCGCCGGCTTGACGGAGCCAAGCGCGGGCGGGGTCACCGACCAGGTCGCGCTCGCCTGGACGGCGTTGCCGAACGAGTCGATCCCGGTGGCGGCGAGGGTCGTCGAGCCGCGCGCGGCGACCGTGAGCGAGGCGGGCTTGACGCTCACGCCGACGATCGGGCCGGGCAGGATCGTCTCCGTCTGCGTCCCGCTGGTCAGGCCCGCCGCCGACGCGGTCAGCACCTGGCTGCCGGCCTTCGTGTCCTGGTAGAAGAACGGCCCGGCCGCGTTCCCGCCGGCGGGGATCGTCAGCGTCAGGCTCGGCGACCACGGGCCGGCCGGATCGGTCGCGAACTGCCCGTTCGGCGAGCTCGAGGTCAGCGTGACGGCGATCGGGTCGAGCGCGGTCTGCGCGCCGCCGGTGCTGGTCTGCAGGCCGAGCGTGATCGGGCCGGACGGCGCGCCGGCCGGAATCGTCTGCGGCGGCGACGTGAAGACGACCACCGGCTGTGTCCACGTTCGGAACGACTTCCAGGTCTCGATGAACGCGGCGCCGGGAAGGTCGCCGCCGCACCAGACGGCCTGGCCGACCGGCCCGCAGGCGCCGCCGCCGGGGTCGGCGGGGTTCGTCTCGGCCGAGTCGCGGATCGCCGCGGCCAGCCGGTCGAGGATCGCCGCGGTCTGGGCGGTGAAGTCGCCGGACGGGATCCCCGTCGCGTTGCGCGGCTGCCAGGCGAAGCCCCAGTGGTCCTGCGCCTGGCCGCTCGCGAGGCTGAAGGCACGCAGCGCGTAGGTCTGCGCCGAGACGAACGCCTGCATCTGGTCGGCGGCGACCATCGTCCAGCCGTAGCTGCCGTCCCACTGCCAGGCCGCGTTGGCGAGCGGGCTGTACGTCGACTGGAGGAAGGCGCGAGCGGCGCCGATCGCCGGCGGCCCCACACCGGCGAGAACGAGCGGATGCTCGAGGTAGTCGACGAGGTAGTCGCGCCGGGTCGTCGGGGGCGCGCCCGGGACGCCGTACGACCGGAAGTCGGCGTAGACCTCCTGCGACCAGTCGCTGACGTAGGTGGACATGTCCGTCCAGAACGCCGAGTCGGTCAGCCAGTTCTGGAGGTTGTTCTGGTAGAGCGGCACCGCGGACGAGCGCTGGCCGACTCCGATCACGAACACCGCGCCCTTGACCGGGGCTCCCCCCTCGCCCGTGTACAGCCCACGGACGAACTCGCGGGCGTTCGCGCGATCGGATCCCGCGATCGCGCGCACCGACGACGGGATCTCGTTCAGCGCCCAGATGTCGCCCTTCGAGGTGTCGAAGCCGGCCGCGGCCATGCGCCGGCGCGCCTCCACCCCGGCCGCGTAGTACGTCGAGCCCGTGCTCGCCACCCAGCGGCTCCAGCCGGCCCAGTGCACCTCCGCCATCGCGTGGAAGTTCGAGCCGAGCGCCCGGATCCGCCACGCCTGATCCTTGCGGATCGCCGTCTTGTCGCCCGCCAGGGCCGGCACCGAGATGTAGTACTGGGCGCACGGCGACGCCTGCGCCGCCAGCCGGGTCGCGAGCCGCAGCCAGTCGGTCGCCGCATAGAAGACGGCGCGCAGCGGTCGGCAGTCGGCCGCGGCGCGAAGTCGCTGCGGATGCTGGACGAGCCGGCGCCATTCACGCGCCGTCCCGGCCGGGTCGAGCGTGGCGACGGGAGCGGCCGCCGCGCCGCGCGCGTCGACCGCGACCCCCCGCGGCGCCCCGCTTCCCGCGGCCGACCCGCACAGGGCGGCGGCCGCGATCGCGAATGCCGCGACCGCGTACACGCCTCTCTTCGCCCGCGCGTCCTTGCGCCTTCGGCGCCCAGCCACCACCGCGTCGACCCCCTCCGAGTCAGCTGCCGATGCTCAAAAACTACGCGGTCCGCGCGGCGGCTCCTTCCGGGCGCCGCGTCGCTCGGCCGCGCGGGCTGCGCGCGAGCCGCGCGGGCTACTTCCCGGCGGCCCGACCGCCGGCGACGATCACGACGAGGACGGCGAACCCGACGAGCGCCCACCAGGCGATGCTCAGGGTGCCGTCGTGCCAGGTGAGGACGTCCCACATGGAAGGGTGGTCTCCGACCCCGGCCACGCCGAAACCGCTGCCGCATCGTCGGCTTCCGTGTCCGATCCTGTCCTGTGGGAGCGCCCGGCAAGCGCCGAAGCGGCCGGGGCGCTCGTCCTCCTCCATGGCCGCGGCGGCAACGAGCACGACTTCTTCCGGCTGCACGACGACCTCGATCCGGACCAACGCCTCCACGTCTACGTCCCACGCGGCCCGATCCCGGTAGGCGACGGCCACGCGGTCTGGTTCGACCTCGAGCGCCCCGGCTTACTCGAGCACACGACGTCGGCGATGGAGAGCTGGCTCGACTCGCTTCCGTTCCCGCGGGAGATGATTGCGGTGGCCGGCTGGTCGCAGGGCGGCGCGATCGCCTTCATTCTCGGATTGTCGGCACGGCCGCCGCCGGCGGCGCTGATCGCCCTCGGGGCGTTCTTCCCGCTCTGGGAGAGGTGGGAGCCGAGCCTCGAGCCGCCTCTGCCGCCCGTCCTCATCGGCCACGGCACGAACGACGACTCGGTGCCGGTCGCCTGGGCGCGGCTCGCGCGGCGGCTGGTCGAGGGCGCGGGTGCGAAAGTGACCTACTGCGAGACCGGCGTCGGGCACGAGATCGACCCGAGCTGGCTGACCGAGGCGCGCGTCGTCGAGGGTCTCACGGCTGCTCGACGGTGATGGGTCGAGGTCTATCGACCACGCGGCTCGATGCGCGACCGGCGCGCAATCGTCCGAAGCCATGAACGGCTACCCTGACGCCGCTGCCCTCTTAGCTCAGTTGGTAGAGCACCTCCATGGTAAGGAGGGGGTCGACGGTTCGAGTCCGTCAGAGGGCTCTGCAAAAGCGCCGCACGTTGGCGCTTTCCTGTTCAGGTCGACTTGCTCCGAGTCGAACGTGCGGTGGGTATGGAGCCGTTTATGGAGCTTTCAAGCACGGCTCACGCCGCGCGATGCTCGAATCTGGTCGGCTCCTCGACACACGGAGCGGCAAGCCGAACGAAATACGGCTCGACCAGGAATGCGCGCAGAGCGACCAAATACCCGTCCTCGCCGTCTGCAACGGCGTCGTGCTCATGTGTGACAAGCGCCGTGACCTGAGACGAGCCGAGTGGTTGCCCACTGACCAGGTTTCGGAGCTCGTTGAACCGCAGTCTCCCCAGACACCCGACCTCAAGGGGTTCTGTGGATGAGCAAACGAGCGCGTAGTGCGATCGCGACGCGCGGCTCGTGACGCGGACGGTGTCGGGGAGGGTGATCCGGTCACCGGCGATCGTGGTCGCCTCTCGCCAGCGAACGACGCATTCCGGAGCGACATCCGCGGCACGCGGCCTGCTCTTGATCGGGCTGAACAGCACTTCCGGTGTCGCCGCCTGCTCGACGAGCGCTGCCATCCCTGGCGCGACCGAGTTCCCTACGCCCCAGAAGAACATGCCGTTATTCGCGAGTCGCTCCAGCTCCTTGCGGTGGAGGATCGCCCCGATCGGCTCGCCAGCCTCCGTTCCGAATCGGGTCCAGCAGAACAGAGAGGGAAGGTCCATCTGCTGCATACTGTTGAATCTATTGCATCAACCGGACGACCCAGAAGAAGTTCGCGAGTTCCTCGAGAGGGAGGGCTGTACCCAGAACGACCTCGCAAAAGCCGCCGGAGTTAGCCAGTCGACAGTCTCGCGCGCGCTCGAGCGGACCCCCCTCCGCAATACACGGGCGCACCGGAAGCTCATGCACTTCATTCGCGAGCATGCGGCTCCTCCAACGACCGCTGCTTCTGCGGTGATCCAGGTCTGGGATGGAACGGCGGAGCACGACGCAGCTCTAGCGGCCCTGATCTCAGCCTCGTCAGCGCTATGGCCGAAGATGGGGTCGAGACGATGACCGCTCCGCGTCGTGCGTCCGATCTCAGAAGAGAGCTTCGCGAGCTTGGACTCGCCGATTCGGCGATCGCCGCAGTTTGGCCAGCGTGGTGGAGTGAGGACGCTGACGCCTCGTCGTCCGCACGGGCAGACCTCGCCTTCACGGTCGCTCGCGGACTAGGCCTCGATCCGGCGTCGCTCATGCGCGGTGATGCGCCCCGCTTCCTCTGGAGGGCCGAGGCGCGGTTCAAGCACGTCGCAAACGAGGGCGATCTTGAACTCGCCGGCATCACGTCCTTCGGGCGGTCCGTCGCCGCCGCCCTCGTTAGCGCAACTCCTGAAGGACCAGCTCTCCCAACTACCTCACCCGCCGGGCTGCGCCAATGGATCCTTGCGAACGGGCGACCGTACGTCGACCTCGGTGACCTCCTGGCTCTCTGTTGGACCGTCGGAATCCCGGTCGCATACCTGCGGGTCTTCCCATGGCAACGTAAGCGCATGGCGGCGATGGCCGCCGCCGTGACGACGCGAAGCGCGATCCTCCTCGCCAAGGACGCGAGCTACCCGCCAGCGATCACCTTTTACGTTGCCCATGAGCTCGGACACCTGCTGCTCGGCCACCTGAGCGTCGACCGGATGATCATCGACCTCGGCGACCCTTCCGTCGGAATCACACCTGGTGACGACGACGAGGAACAGCAAGCGGACGCGTTCGCCCTCGAGCTTCTCACCGGAGCTGCGCGCCCTGAGGTCGCAGTCGAAGGTGCGAGCGCTAACGCAACCCGTCTCGCCCATGCTGCAACCGAAGCCGCGGCAGCGCGCCACATCGAACCGGGAGTCATCGCGCAGGTCTTCGGCTACGCAACAAACAACTGGGAGATAGCGACTGGTGCACTGAAGGTCCTCTACGGCGAAGGTCGTCCGATCTGGGCCGACGTCAACGCGGTCGCGCGGCGCTCACTCGATCTCGATCTGCTTCCGGAAGAGGCAGCGCGCTATCTCGACGCGGTGCTCGGTGCGGCCGAGCGCTCATGACGGACGCCGACGCCGCGATCGACGAGGCAGTCGATAACGACGTCCTGCTCAAGGCACTTCGCCTTGACTGCGCAGCGATCTTCTGGCCATCGTTGACCTCGATCGGTGTTCTTGGCACTGCGAGATTCGTAATCCGCGATCGAATTAAGCGCGGCAAGCTCATCGATGCCGATCCATCGATGGAATACCGCGCGGCCGCGTTGTTCGACGCCTTGTGCGAACTCGAACCAACGTCCGACGAACTCGACCTGGCCAACGAGCTCGAGCGCGAGGCCCAACGCATGGCGCTGCCGCTCGACGCAGGTGAATCGCAACTTTGCGCCATAGTGGTAGAACGTGGCCTGGCTCTACTTGCCACCGGCGACAAGCGCGCGATTGAGAGCCTCGAGAAGATGCGCGGAGCAGCGCCCTGGCTCGACAAGCTCGCCGGCCGAATCCGCTGTCTCGAACAACTTGTCGCGGCAGCGGTTGCCGACCCCGGGGTGTTCGCTGAGCTCTGCCGCCGGGTCTGCGCCGACACGAGTGTCGACAGGACACTCAGCATCTGCTTCGGCTGCCTAGGCGGCTCGTCACCGTCGAGCGCCGATGTCGCCGCTTGTCTCGGTAGTTACATCAAAGCCGTGCGGGCGAGCGCGCCGACGTTACTTCTGCGTAGCAGCTAGCGCACGAACACGGCGTACGGTTCAACGAGATCCGCGACAAGCTCGATCGCGACTGCCGTGTCGTCATCGTCCGGCCCATCCGTGACTTCGAGACATGCCTTGTCGACGTGCCCCTTGATGTAGCGGTCACCGCGGCGACCGGTGGTCGGCCCGATCGCGACCCGCGTCTGTGACAGTGGGAGCTCGAACGCTTCCTCCCGAAGGTTCGTGATCTTCAGGGCGTAGCGCGACCCGAGAACGTTGATCCCTCGAGGTACGGCATTCCAGGTCAGAGCGTCCGCCGAGTACTCCTCGGCGCGCGCGCTTTCGGCGCGGTGACGGGAGGTCATCGGCTGCATCACGAGACGGATGATCCCGCCCTGCTCCTGAATGCCCTGCGCGAACGGCTGCACCATCGAGAGCGGATGGCACGTGTTGCCGCCGTAGCCCCAGAGCGCGAAGCCCTCGTCCTCAATCTCTTTGCGCTTGCGCTCGAAGATCTGGTCGAACGGCTCATTTGCGTGCGTCCCGACCTTCATGAAGACGAGGCCGGCTCCCGGTACGACGATGTGGGTCATCTCTGCTCCTCCAAAAGCTCGAACTCATATTCGCTCTCGTGTGCCTTGCCGTAGTCGAGGCGCGGATGCTCGCGCACGTACCGGACACGTGGGGTCAGGTTCCGTCCGTAGAAGTGAGCGAGACGATCGGGATCCCGAATCTTCTCGCTCTTCACGGGGCGGGCTTCGTCGGAGAGAGCTTTCACAATTACGTTGCACGACCGGAGGTCAGGGTTGTCGTCGAGGTGGTAGCTGTGGACGTGGGTCGGCATGCGCTGAACGAAGAAGCCGGCGTCGAGAGCAGCTCCTTGGAGCCTGGCGAGCACGCGCTTCGGCCATTCAAGATCGGGATCGTCAGCGACGACCACCATGCCTTGGCCGCAGTAACCCGTCGCCTCCATGCCGCGTTGCATAAAGACCTTGACGCTCTCACCGTCGTTCGACGCCCCCCAGGGCGGGTTTGTGTAGAAGTGGTCGAAAGCGCTGGGTTCCGGGAAGTCGTCGAGAACGTTGTAGAGGCGAGACTTCAGTGTCTCCAGCCGCTCTTTGTCCGCGAATCGCTCGATCGCGTTGCAGATGCGTTGGTCGAAGTCGAACACGACAATCTCAGACGGACCGTACGAGAGGATCTCCCGATGGTGCAGATAAGAGACGCAGACGCTGATGGCATCGCCGTCGCCGATGAACGCGAGCCTTTGGCCATCGGCCCAGCGCGCCACAAACTCGCTCTGCAGCACCATGTCCGCCGTCTTCATGTAGATCTGGTCGAACTCGCGCAGCGGCCGCGGACGGTTCTGTACCACGTCCGACACCGCGTTAATTGCAGCGCGAAGATCGATCTCGTTGTCGGCCATCTGCCCTCACGCGCCCGCACGAGGCCGGGCGGTCCCGAAAGTCGGTCGTATTGTAGTGGGCCGATGTCTAATGTCACACTCGGCTCTTCCCCCTGCGTCCGCACCCGCGCTGGCAGGTTCGGGTGAGTGCCGCCGTCTACGTCTCAGGGCTCCCTGGCATCGGCAAGACGACTGCAGTCGTGCATCTCGTCCAGGCACGACCGTCCGAGTACGTCCGCTTAAGCTTCGGCGAGGCACTTCGGGAGATCATCGACCCGGAGGAGACCCATGAGGCGTTCCGCAGCGACGCGACGAGAACCGTCAGCCGCGTTGTCATCGAGAAGGCAACAGAGACGCTGGCACAGCGGATTCGCAACGAGCCCACACGCGTGGTGCTGATCGACTCGCACGCGGTTGCGCCAGCTTCGGACGGGCTCCGGGCGACACCGGACACCGCGGAGCGTGTCGCGGCATTCGGGTACAGCCTGATCACCCACCTCTCGGCCTTCGGCGTCGAGGAACGAATCTTGCTGAGCAGCGGCACCGAGGGCCGGAGGGCGATGACCGCCTCGGAGATCGCAACGGCGGAGATGATTCAGCTTTCGATCGTGACGCGTTACGCGAGCCTCTGCGATTGCCCGCTCTACGCCCTTTCGGCCGTCGGCAAGGTCGAGGAGGTGGCGGATCAGCTCGCACGGGCGATCGAAGCCGGCCTCGGATGGTCTACGCCACGCGCGTGACCGAGAACCCTGGCTGACGAAGTTCATTCGCGAGAACGCGTTGGCCGCTTGCGCGTTTAGTGCGACCACGAAGCAGCCACGGCTCGCCGCCGGCGCCGCCCATCAACACTGCTGAAGTCAGTTCGGCTCGACGACGCGGAGGATGCGCTTCGCGCGCAGCTCTGCGAAGTGCTCGTCGAGGCGACGGGGAATGTCGCCGCCCGTGACGACAAGGCCGAGTTCCATGTTGTGATCGAGGGCCGCAGCCGTGAGATTCGCGCTAGAGACGAGCGCGACGCGGGCGTCGGCTACGACGACTTTCGCGTGGAGCACTCCGGCGGCCTTCCCGTCTCCGCGCAGGTCGGCCGGCCACTCGAGCACCTCGGCCACGCCGGCCAAGGCCCGGAATGCGCCCGCGGCGTCCTCGTCGAGTCGGCCGCGTGAGCTCGCGGCGGATTCGAGTACGAGCCGGATCTGGACGCCGCGAGCCGCAGCAGCACCGAGCTCCTCGACGAGATCGTCCTGACGAAAGGCTGCGTAGCTGACGAGCAAAAGGCGAGCGTTCGCGCCGCGTACAAGCTCAAAGAGCACGGAACGCGTTCGGCGGAGCGCGACGGCCGCGGTCGTCGGGCCGGTCCATACGATGTCGACCTGCTCTCGCTCCCGCTCCGTCCGTGCTGCCGCGGCCGCGGTTCTCAGTCCGAGCGCGACTGCAACGCCTGGTATCTCCTCAGCAACGGACGACCACGCAGAGACGATCTCGTCAACCGTCTCTGCGAAGACATCGGTTGCCACGAGCGACCGTCCTCTGGAACGGACCCCTGGTGTCGGGCCGTCGGCGTGTGCGAGCAGCTCGGCGAGCTCGGCGAGCTGGTCATCGGGAAGCGTGCGCGCCGCACGGGCGACAGACGCGTCGAGTGCGTTGCTTTCAGACATCCGGGAAGAAGGCGAGCGCCGTCTCGCCCAGGACCGGCACGACGAGGGCGCGATCGAGGAACCGGTTGCCGCGCTCGCAGCTCGTCTCCGGCAAGAAGAGACACGAGTGACACGCAGCCGCGTGCAACGACTCCTCCTGGACGCCGGGGACATGCGTGGCGCAGAGCGGATCGGAGCTGCAGAGCTTGAGCCGCTCGAGAGCACGAGCAAGAAGCCGCTCAAGCTCGTCCGCCTCGCCGAGACGCATCAGCCCGCCGAGCGTGCCCTCCGAGTCCGGGGCGGAGGTATAGAGGAGGAACCCCGCCATCGGGCCCGCGGAGGCTTGCTCGTCGCGCGCGTAGACGCGCTCACGAACGGCGGCTGCGCTGTAGCCGGACTCGAGGGCGACCTGCTGAATTAGCGCGTGCGCGAGGCTGTGCACGAGCACAAGGCGTGCGCCGGGACCGACCACGCCGGGGTCGAGCCGCCGCCGCGTGCGCCATCGGCGCAGGCTCAGCTCGAGCGCGATCACCCGCTCGCTCTCGGCGACCCGCTCCTCCCACGTCGCGACAGCGTCCTCGTCGAGCTGGATGAAGATCCCCTCTCCGCGGCTTTCCGACGCCGGAACCCAGGTCGGCGGCCTATTCGCGAGCGCGGCGATTGCAATGCCGTCGGCGGCTCCGGGAGCGACTCCTTCGGGACTTTCGATCCGCGTGAACCCGCACAGTGCGGTCACCTCACGAAGTCGTTCGGCGACGACGACGCGGGCAAGCCGACCCGCGAACATCTCGGGGACTGGGCTTTCGCGCAGCCGGAAGTCCTCGCTCTCGATCGCCTTCGCAGGCTCGATGAACGTCTCCCACTCCGGTCGGAGGAGATCGCCCGGGTCGCCGGCGGGGCCGCGCGTTCCCTTGTGCTCGACGACCGCGGCCCAGATGCGACCCGGGTCGAAGCGCTCGAGCCGGCGACGGAGCGTCGGATTAAAGCGGAGTGCGCTCTGGAGGTCGTCGGGCGTCTTGACCTCCTCGAGTGCCTCGGCGTGCGCGTTCAGCACCTTCACGATCTCGTCGTGCGCCGTCGGGATCGTCAGGGCGGAGCAGGTCACGGGGAACCAGGTGTTCGACGCGCCGAGCAGCATCGCCCGCACCTGTTGGTCGCAGGTGCCGCGGGCGCGCAGATGCGGGTCGCGGCCACGGCAGCGTGGCATCGTTTGCTCCGCACGCTCGCCGAACGCCTGCGATAGGTGCTGCTTCTGGCCGCAAGTAGTGCACTGAACGAGCATGTCGGTCGAGCGTGTCCCGTCGCGTGCCTCGTACAGCTCCAGGACCGGATTCCCGGAGCAAGCTCGCGCCAGATGAGCGAACTCGATCCAGGGGAACTCATCGAGATGCCCCTTCGGACAGGCGACGTGGAAGCGAGCCGGAATCGCCGGCGGACTTCGTCGGCCGCGCTTCCGCGGACAGCCGTCGTGCACAAAGCGGATCTGGTCGACTCGCACCGCGTCGTTTTTGAGCGTGAAGGTGCCGTGCGGCCCGGTGTACGGGGCGAGCCGACTGCACTCGGTGCATCGAAGCCAACGCGGGAACGGGTAGACAGGAACGCCGACTCTCGCCCATTCGTCGAAGGGGCTCGACGTCTGCTCCATCCAGGGAGGCGTGCGAAGCTCGCGCAGTTGTTGCCCGACGAGGACGCGTGCGGCTTCGAGCAGCCGATCCTCGCGGAGCGAGACGGTGCTCTCGCGCTCCCAGGTGTCGAGGCCGCCGACGACAACGGAGAAGTTCGGAAGATCGACGACCGCCCCCACCCCGAACGTGTAGACGAGCTGGCTCGGCCGGACCGAGCCAACGCGCTCGGTGAACCTACGCCGGTCGGTTGTGCTCACTCCTCGGGCTCCTCGGTGATCTCCTCGGGAGCGTCGTCGCCGTCGATCGCTTCCCTCGGCGCCGGATTCGGCGCCGGCTCCCAGGCGGCCGCGATCTCGTCCGCATCGCCCTCTGCGCGTAGGAGCAGGTTGATCGCCGCCTCGACTTCGCGCATCGAGGTTGGGCAGGTCCACAGGTCCCATTCCCCGGGCTGGGGCGTCTCGAGCAGCGGTGTCAGCGCGTTCGAACGCTGGTAGCCGAGGTGCTCGCCCGGTGCGCGCTGCCGGGTTGCCCAGGCGTCGAGCCGAGCCTGCGCGAGTCGCTTGACGTCGTCGGCGACGGACGCCTGCGACGTCACCGCCGCCGCACGCCGCGCGATCGCCGCGACGGCGCGTTCGGCAACCGTCCCGGCCGGATCGACGTCCTGTGCAGCAGCATTGGCGCTCGTGGCGGTTGAGGACTGCCGCATCAGTCCGACGAGCAGCCCCGTCAGGCCACGATCGAGAGCCCGCGCGGCAAACGGCGTCACGCTCAACGGCTCGACCTGCCGATAGAAGGTCGCGTGGTAGTGCTCGAAGCGTTCGAAGTGAGAAAGATCGCGCGGGCGGGCCCAGTTGTAGATCGTGACGACGAGACCAGGCCCCGTGGCCGAACGCCCGACCCGAGACGTCGCCTGGATGTACTCCGCTGTCTGCTTTGGCTGTCCGACGACGCACATCAGCCCCAGCCGCTGCACGTCGACGCCGACCGAGATCATGCTCGTCGCGAGGACGACGTCGAGCGGCCACGGGCGGTCCTTCGGCGGGTCGGGGATGTGCGTGCGCCGGAGGGCGTCGAGCTTCCGCTTGAGGTCGCCGGCGCCGACGCGGCTGGTGAGCTCGTCGAGCTCGAGTCGGTAGCGGCGCGCGAGTCCTCGCCGGTCGGCGCGGCGTAGACGGGTCGACACGTCGTCTTCGACGAGTCGGCGCATGCCGCCGAGTTCGCGCGTTGCGCTGAAGTAGCCGACCAGAGTCATCCACGGGTCGGCGGCTTCGCCGTACCTCTCGAAGAGCACCTGGGAGGCGGCGAGCAACGTCTCGAAGACGCGTACCTCGACCGACTTGAGCCGCTCTCCCGGCGCGCAGACGCCAAGGTAAAGGCGGCCCGGCGCCTCACTCACTTGCGTCTCGAGGGCGAAAAACGAATTCTCGACGTCGAGGACCTGCGGCGGGAAAATCTCGAGCCGCCGCGCGAAGAGCGCCCGCGCCTGGTGCTCCGCCCTGCGGATCGTCGCCGTCGAGGCGATCACCTTCGGCCGAATGACCTTACCCCCGACATCCCAGGAGGCGAGCTCGTCGATCGCCGTCTCGTAGAGCCCGGCCATCGTCCCCAATGGCCCCGCGATCAGGTGCAGCTCGTCCTGGATGATGAGGTCTGGCGGACGCAGCGGGGTGACAGTGACCGTCTCTGCCGGCGGGTGGCCGTTGCGGGCGTTGTGACGGTCTCGCTCCTCGAGGTCTCCCGACTTGTCCAGGTCTGGTGAGCGGTAGCCGTGTCGCGTGCACCTGCGCTCGACCCGCCCGAACAGCATGTGGACCGGGCCGCGCCAGGGAAGCTGGGCGAACTTGTCGATCGTCCCGACGAGGAGGTCGGGTAGATGGCGGAAGATGTCGTCGTCGACCGTCAGCACCGGGATGCCCTCGTTGGGGCTGCCTGCTTCCGTGAACGGGCAGGAGCCGTACGGCTCGTTGCAGAAGAGCAGCGTCCGCCAGAGGTCAGGGTCGCGCCGGGCGCCGCGGACGGAGATGGGCGTGCCGCACCAGGGGCACTCGCTGAGCTGGATCGGCGAGGTGCCGCGGTCGCGACCGGTGTCGCGCGCGCGCTCGATCGCCCGGCCTGCGGCGGTCGCGGTGTTCGGTGTCAGCGAGGCGCCGACCCACATGCCGAGTCGGAAAGGCGTCCCGCCCAGCCTGGTGTCGCCGCTCTCGGCCCGCCGGCGGCGAATCAGCTCGCACGCGCAGACCAACGCTGCGGCCCGCTCAAACTGTTGCGCAGTGAGGAGCCGCAGGGTGTAGCGCATCAGAACGGCCACCCCACCGGAGCCGTCTTTACCTTCAACCGTGCCCTGGTATCGGCGTATGGCGAAGGTGAAGGCCGTCAGCCCTAGGTATGCCTCCGTCTTGCCGCCGCCGGTCGGAAAGTACAGGAGGTCGACGAGCCCCGGCTCCGACCGGTCCTCGTGCGTCGGATCGACGAGCGCCGGCAGGTTCAGGCAGATGAAGGCAAGCTGGAACGGTCGCCAGCTCCGGTTCTGCGGCTCGTCGACCTGGGCGACTGCGTCGTCGACCGCCAGCGACTCGTCGGCGCGCCGGCGCGTGACCGCTTCTGTCCTTACACGCTGCTGCCACATCGCCTCATTCATGAACCGGAATGCATTGGCAGCCTGCTCATGGGTGCCTAGGAGCTCGACGCCGGCACGGAGGCGCTGGGCCTGCGTGCGCGCGCGTTCGAGCCGTATGGCCGCTTCCTCGTCGAGGTCTCCGATGCGGGCTGCCGGATCGGCGATGCGTGCCTCCTCACGGTCGAGCCAAGTGTCGTAGCCGTCGGCGAGCGCACGAAGACGCGCGACGAGCTCCGGGCTAGAAAGGTCGGCGAGCGTCTTCATGTCGAGCTCGACGTCCCCGAGGACGGGAGCGTCGACGCGCGCGACCTCGAAGGTCGGTGCGCATGTCGTCTCGACCCGCGTCGCCCGCCCCGGATCCGCCGGGGACACGTCTGCGTGGACGGCGACGTTGTGGCCGACGGCGAACTCCACCCGGTTTCGGTAGAGGAGCTCAAGCGAGAGGTCATCACTCTCCGGCGCGCCCGCCGCCCGCAGCGCCGCCGAGCGCCCGACGAACACCGGCGCGCCTGCGACGCCGCTCACGCTGAGCTTCGCCTGGAAGAGCCACGCTTCGTCGACGTTCTGCGTCGGCTGCTCCTGGTTGTTGACGAGGAACAGATCAATGACCCTGTAGTCGCCGACCTCGAGCACGCGGCCGCGGACGGACACCTCAGGCCTCTCCTCCACCGGAGCAAACCGCGCGATCTCAGTGTCGTCGAGGCGCAGCTCACGCGACCCCTCGACGGGAACTCGCTGCCACCACCGCGGAGCCTCCTCCCCGGGCTCGGCTCGCTCCTCGACTTCCTTTTCGTACCGTCCCCACGACGCGGTGACGACGACGCTCTCAGTCGAGCGCTCGACGACGAACGAGAGGCCGAAGGCAGACGGGAACATCGTCGACCCACCCGCGCCGTCGCGATCGCCGCTTGCCTCCTCGACCGTGTCGTCGCCGTCGACACCGTCATCATCGTTGCGCTCCGGATCGACCCCCACCGTCTCGCAGGGCGCCAGCCGGCCGAGCAGGTAGCGATCGCGCATCCGCCGGAACTGCCGCGCGTCGAGCCGCTCGTGCTCGCCATCCGCGGGCCCGAGCAGGTCGCCGACGACGAGGCGTTCGAGCTCCGTCCGCAGCTCGGAAGGGCTAGGCGGTTCGTCCGCAGTACGCGTCTGTTCGATCGACTCGGTCATCAGAAAAGGCTCGTTGCAGCGGATGTCCGCTTACGGCGGTTCGTCTTCTTACCGTCGGCAGAGACGAGCCCGGCCGCGACCTCCTCGGCATGACGACGATGGTTCTCCTCGAGCAGTCGGTCGAGGATCTCGACCCGCACCGCCGGTCCTAGAGTGAACCGTGCGCCCTGCTCGGTCGCGTGAAAATCGTGGTCGAGCTCGAGGCCCTGCCAGCTGTAGGCGTCGCGGACCGCATGGTCAAGCGCGGTATGGAGCTCCCGGAGATGCACGATCCCAGGCGTTCTGTCGTCCGGGTCGTGGACGCGGTTATACGTCTTTGTGAGCCCCTCGTTAGCGTCGATCATCAGCTGGCGGCGATGCTCGTCGAGCGCTCGTCCCGCGTGTTCGACGGCTTCTGTATACGGAGGCTGAGGGAAAGTTTCGAAACAGTCCGTAAGCGTGTATCTGGTCCTGGTTTCGAGCGTCGACGATCGTGCCTGTGCCCACCACCAATGCAACGTGCTTGAGAGGACACCGAAATGGAAGTCGTCGTCGTATGCAAAGACTCCGATGCCGTGTGAGAAGACATGGCGAGTGGGAACGAAGACGAACAACACAGACTTACTGTGCAACGTCACTGCAAGCACTCTTGAGAGACTCCTGATCGCGGAATAGAGGGCAGGGCGCTTTTCGCCGTAGATCCACCATTTCTCCGGCAGCGGGCGCCGAAGCTGGTATTCCCCTGACGGCTTGCGACGCTGCCGCTCGGGTTTCACGCGCGCCTCAACGAGTGCGTAGCAGTCTGGGTACGTGCGGGCCCGCTCTTCATCCCAGTCAAAGAAGTTGATGACGAAACGCTCCGCAGACTGGCTCGGCGAGTCGTTCAGATCAGAACCACCGAGATACGGGAACAGGACTTCGGCATTTCGTGGGTCGCGGTCCAGCAACACCTTCGCCTCCTCGGGCGTCAGCGTGAATCCCATGCCAAGGACGATCGAGCCCTGGAATGACTTTCCGGCATTCACGTCGAGAACGAATGGCGGCCCGTCGACGCGCCCTTTCGGCGTGAGGGCTGTCGAGATCCCGCGCACAGGATGACCATCGAGCACGGGCTCCGGCTTCCAGCTCGCGAGTGTTGCCCAGACCTGGCTCACTTCTAGAGATTCACTTCCGGGCCACGGACGACTCTTCACCGCTCGGTGCACGGTGAGGCCACTACCGATCAACTGCTCAAGGCCAACGTCGCGGGTATCGCCCTGCGCAATCGTGTTCGTCGCGAGGAGCCCGAGTGTGCCGGTGCGTCGGAGAAGCGATGCGCTTCGCAAGAAGAAGTAGGCGACCAGGTCGGCGCTACCCCGAGTGCCACCAGCAATCCAGTGGACGACATACTCGCGGAAAGCGGTTCCCACGGTCCCTGTGATCTTCTGCCCTCCGAGAAACGGTGGATTACCGACGATGACGTCGAACCCGCCGCTTTCACGCACGAATACTTCGGGGTACGCAAGCGCCCAGTGGAGCGGACGACGTGAAGCCTCCCGCTCCGGCAAATCGACGTCGAGCAACGGCTGCGCAGCGGTACAGAGAGCATCTACGTCCGCACCCGGTGCGAGCGTCACGCGGACACGTTCACCGAGTGCGCGGAGTCGGCCGTCCAACGTGCTCAGACTTCCGGCGCTCGCAACCATCGCGCCCGAAAGCGCATCCGCGACGGCTGCGAGCGGCGCAACCTCATCCTCGAGTCGGCGCTGTAGCGCTCGTTTACGATCGGAATCGCGCAGCGTTCGCACATCAACTTCTGAGACCTCTCGAGCGAGAGCGAGCGCCCGCTCGACGCGTGGCTCGATCAGCTCTTTCGGGTCGAATATGCGGAACTGGCGGGCCTCCAGCGAGCCCGGCTCTGGGTGGAAGGCGCGCACCTGGTCGAGATCGACGATCCCGAGCAGCGAGTCTCCCGAGCGCAACTGGTGGTCGAGAAACGTGAACGGCCGGTCGTGCGCCATCGTCGTCAGCCAGAGCGAGAGCTTCGCCATCTCGACCGCCATCGGGTTGCGGTCGACGCCGTAGATGCAGTGGTCGACGACGGCGCGCCGGGCGATCAGCTCCCAATCATCTTCTGGGACGCCATCTAGCAGTCGCACAGGGAGCCCGTCCTCGATCTCCCTGTGCCATGCCTCGACGAGTCTCTCCGCCAGGTAGCGGACGGCCGCGACCAGGATCGCTCCCGAGCCGACGGCGGGATCGCAAACCTTCAGGTCGAGAATCTCCGCAGAGGTCTTCGGGCGCCACTCTTCCCGGTCGGCTGTCTGGGCGGGCCCTGGCGAGTAGACCTGGGGCTCGATGGCGTGGAGCACGACCTCGTCGGCGAGCTCGGGCGTCGTGTACGCGGTGCCGCTGTCTCGTCGTTGGCCCGTCTGGGTGACGTACATCGAGCCGGTTGGGAAGACCATCGGGAGGTCGTTTAGGTCGCGCCGAAGCAGCGGTAGGAATGGCTGCACGCGCGACGCCAGCGCTTCGTCGTGGCCGCAGGCGGCCGAGAGCGCGCCGAGGTCGACCGCCGACGGATGCGTGAGCAGGAGGTCGTTCACCTTCCGCTGCGTGAGCTTTGTCTCCTCGACAACTAGATCGACCAGCGCTTCACGTCCCTCTGCGAGCGCGGCTTCGAGGCGAGAGAGGGGAATCTCCGGCTCCGCTGCTTCCTTGCCCTGGAGGCCGACTACGACCTCGGCCGCGCGCACGCAGCCGTGATCGAGCAGGCCCTCGTAGACGTGGCCGATCTGCTCCACGGCGAGCTGTCTGAAGCTGAGCGAGCGCAGCTCACCCTTGACCTTGAGCTGCTGGAGCGCGCGCAGAATCGCGAGCATCGTGCGGTCGTCGACCGGGATCGGTAGCGACTCGGAAGTACGCCAGTCGCTGTCCGCCGGACGTCCCTCGAGGAACGCGTATCGGTCCGGGTCGAACAGCGAGCCGCCGTATGGTGGGAGGCGGAGGCGTTCGTGCTGGATGCCGCCGTAGACGGCGCGGCTCGTCGCGAGCACGCGCGCCCAGGAGCCGTGCGCGTACGCGAGCGACTCCTCGCTCAGTCGTGAACGCTCTTCGAGCCGCTCGCGAAGGGGGAGGATGGCGTAGTTCGCGTTGTAGATCGGGTCGTCGAGTGGCAGCAGGCGCCGTTCTTCGGCGTAGAGCAGGAAGACGATGCGCATCAGCACGGTGACCGCCGCCTCGTAGACCTCCCGTGGCTCGATCCCTGCGAGCAGGCGGTTGTCTTCGGCTCGGTCGGCCCGCGAGATGGCGTTGATGAGGAGCTCGACCGCCTGCCGCACCTGGCGGCCCAGGGTTCGCGTGACATCGTGTTGCGCGGTGACGCTCTCCCGGTAGAGCGCGTCGAGTCGGTTCTCGGGTGCCGCGGCGAAGAAGCGCTGTGCGCCCAGCAGCTCGGTGAAGGCGGACAGCAGGTCGCGCTCATCGCCGAGGAACTCGCTCGGCCACGTCGCGTGGCCGGTCTGGCCGTCCGCTCCGACCCAGATCAGCCGCAGCTGCTCCCCGTCCGTCACGAGCGCAAGCTCGACACCGGCGTGGCGTGCGAGCCGTTCGGCCCGTTCGGCCGGTGTTGCGGCCCAGTTTCCGTCCCGCTGGGGCTTGTCGAAGGGCGTGCCGTGCGGATGCTCGAAGACGAGCAGCCGCCGGCGCCCGTCGCCGTTCGCGGAGGGATCGACGAGTACGAGCTGGGGAGCGAGCTCGGTGCCGTGCTCCGGAATCGGCAGGATCAGTCCGTCGCTGCCTTCTAGGAGTCTCTCGCCGTACCTGAGGGTGTCCTGCAGGAGGAACAGCACCCACTCGCGCCGGTCGATCTTCCCGTCCTGCAGCTCTGCGAGCTTCTCGCGGACTCCCGCACGGACGTCTGTCGGCGCTTGCGCGATGCCCTGCGGGAAGACACGCTTGAGCACGGGCGCTGTCAGGGCGACGCCTTCGGTCTCGACGAGTGACTGCCAGTCGCTCATGCTTGGTCTCGCGGTAGGAGCAGCATGACGGCGGCCGGGAACAAGTGCGGCTCCGGGTCGGTGTAGCGAGCGCGGACGCGGGCCCGCTCTGCCTCGATCTCCTCCGGGAGCGCCTCGAGGCGTCGCTCGAGTGCTTCTCGGTCTCGCTCGAATGCCTCCAGATCGTTCCGATCGGGGTCGTCGAGCGGCAGCTCGAGCTGCACGTGGCCGAGGCGATCCCGGATCGAGCGCTCGAGCTCGCCGAGGACGGCAACGACGGCTTCCTCGTCGTCTTGCGCCTGCGCCTTGAGCTTGGAGGCGAGGCTCTCCGCTCGCTGACGGCTGCGTACCTCTAGCGCCGCGAACACCTGCCGCTCGATCGACGGCCAGAGATCTGCGTACCCCTGTACGAGGTCGGCGGGGACCGACTCGGGGCCGCTGGCGCCGAGCGCCCCGTTTACCTCCGCGACCGTCTCCCACCGCCGAAACCGACCCTCGCGAATCCGGCCTCCGGCGGCGATGATCTCCTCATGGAGGCGCTTGCCGTCGGGCGCCGCGAGCACGAGGCGGGCGACGGCTACGATGCTCGGTTCTTCGAGACCCGGCGCGAAGCGGGCCGTTACGCGTGCGAGGTCAAGCTCCTGTCCGCTCGCCCAAATCTGCTTGCGCAGCATCCGCATCGCCCGGTCGGCGAGCGGGTGGTTCAGGTGCACGAGCACGATGTCGTCCCGGTTGAGCGCCCGCTCGTGGTCGAAGGTGATCGGGCGCCGGCTGCCGTCCATTCGGTCGATCAGGTCGGTGGTTGCGAGCGCCCAGCCATGCGTGAGATCCGGGACATTCCACGTGCCGTCCTCCTCGGCGGGCGACAGCTGCGGCTGGTGCGCGATCCGGAGCGCCTCGTTGACGACCCGCGCGACCCGGTCTGCCGAGATGCCAAGCTCGTCGACCGTCTCGATCACCCGGTCTCGGAGCTGTCCGAGACGTTCGCGCTGCTCTCGTAAGTCGCGCTCGATCTTCTGGAGCTCAGCGCGGGCGCCGATGAGCGCGTCGTCCGGGACCTCGTCGAGCGCCGTCGAACGACCGAGCATCGCCTCCTCGACTTGGCGGGCGAGCAGCTCGCTGGCGACGCCGATGTCGTCCTGGATCTGGAGCCGTTTGCGGGCCATGCGGACGAGGAACTCGAGGTCGCCCTCGAGCGAGCCCGGTGGAGCATCCTCATAGCCTTCGCTGACGAAGTGGTGGATCAGCACGACTGGGCTCGGCTGCCCGAAGCGGTCGACGCGGCCGTTGCGCTGGGCGAGCTTCGTCGGCGAAAAGGGGATTTCGAGGTGGACGATTCGATAGCAGTGATGCTGGAGGTCGATCCCCTCGCTCGCGGCGTCGGTGGCGAGCAGGATCCGGATCGGGTCGCGCTTGGGATCGGCCTGGAAGACGCGCTTTATCCGCTCGCGCCTGCCTTCGTCCATGCCGCCGTAAATGCGGTCGATTCGGTCGCCCGGGATGTGGGCCGCGAGGAGGTGCGTGTGCAGCCAATCGAGCGTGCGCGTGTACTGCGTGAACACGATCACGCGCTCGTCCGTCCATGAGCCCTCGGGCCTGTCCGGGAAGCACGTCTCCTCGAGGAAGGCGTACAGAGCGTCGAACTTCGAGTCGGGGCGCCCGCCCGCACGCTTCGCCCAGGCATGGAGCGCCTCGAGTTGCTCAAGCTCCTCTTTGCTAGGACTACCGAGGGTGCGGGCAGCGGTATCGAGGGCTTCGGCGGTCAGCTCGTCTGCTTCCTCGTCCTTTGCGAGCGCCTCCCCGGCAGCGTCGAACAGCTGCCGTAGGGCGCGCTCGCCGGTCGTCGTCTCGCCGCTGACACCGCTCAGCGTCCGGAGGTGCTGGTCGAGCGTGTCGACGAAGGCAGCCGGCGACGAGAAGAGCCGCGCTTTCAAAACGAGGCTGATGAAGTCGGACGCGATGCCCTGCTCGCCGCGTTGGATCCTCTGCCTGCGCAGACGCGTGTACTCCTCGAGCCGCCGATGCGCATCTTGCTCTTCCTCCGTGTAGCGAACGGGCAGCGCGACGATCTCGGGCCGGGCGAAGTTGCGCAGGCGGTCGAAGCCCTCCTCGCCCGGCTCGGTTCGCAGCTGCCGCTTCGTTCGCAGCACCATGCCCCGGCGCAGACTCTCTCGGGAGGGCTCGAGCATCCGCGAGAACCGCTGTGGGTCGAGCATCTCGAGCAGCGCCCAGAAGCTCTCCCGGTAGCCGTTGTGGGGCGTTGCGGATAGGAATAGCCGATGCTCGAAGTGCGGCGAGATCTCACGGATCGTCTGCGTGTTCAGCGTCGGCTTCGCCCACTTGCCCTTGCCGGCGGGAGCAGCGTGGTGCACCTCGTCGACGATCAGCAGGTCGAACCGGCGCCGCTCGAGCACGGGGTTCGCAGGTAGGAGTCGCGTGAACTGCCGGAGCACCTCCGGACGCCGAAGCCACTGCAGCGAGACGATCATGCGCGGATAGGTCCCGAAGAGCGGCGCGGTCGGCCCCACCGTCCGGCGAAGCTCACGCATCGAGGAGCTGTCGGCGATGAAGAACTCGAGGCCGAAGCGTTCGAGCATCTCGTCGTGCCACTTCTGCTGCAGGTCGGCCGGGCAGACGACCAGCACCGTCCGCGCGCGGTGTCGGAGAAGGAGCTCCTGCACGACGAGGCCGGCTTCAATCGTCTTGCCGATCCCGACCTCGTCGGCAATCAGCAGGTTTACCCGCGGCATCTCGAGCGCGCGGACGACCGGCTCGAGCTGGTAATCGGCGATCTGGATACCCGAGCGGAACGGCGCCTGCAGAGCGCGCGTGTCGGCGGAAGCGACCGCCCCCCACCGAATCGCGTCGAGGAACGCGTCGAGCCGATCGGGATCATCGAGCATCCTGCCGTCGAGGCGGGGCAGGGTCGCCTTCGGCAGCACTTCGGCGCCAGGCTCGATCTGCCAGACGACCGTGAACTCGTCGCCGAACCCATCGTCCTCGACGGACGAGGCAGAGACGAGATCCTGGGCTTCTACATCGCTCTCGGCGTACAGGTCCAGCGGCTGAGTACTGGTCACGACGTCGGTCACGACGCAGTGACGGTCGCGCAGCCGAACGAGCGCTCCTACCTCGGGGACCCCTGCCATACGCCAAGTTCTAGCGGCCGTGCGAGACGAGTCCAAGGCGCCCGCTGGGCTTCCGGTCGACAACGCGATCTCCCGGCGTCGCGCTAAAGGCCCCTATGTGAGGCGAACAAGCAACTCGTTCGCCAGCGATCGGGGCGACCGACGTCCTTCGGGGCTCCAAATCGCCCCGGCGGGGGCCCTCGAAATGCCGGATATCCTTGACGGCCCGCACTAACCAGAACGAGGAGCGACCGTGGCTCTACATGACCCGATGAACCCGTACACGCGCCGCGGCGCCACTGACGCCGAGCGGAAGGTGTTCACGGTGCGCACGAGCGGTTCGGTGTACCTGTATGGGCCGGAGCTCGAGATCCTCGACACCGAAGAGTTCCAGCGACTCGCCTCGATCAAGCAGCTCGGCACGAGCTACTTCGTCTTCCGTGGCGCCGTCCACTCGCGCTTCGAGCATGCGCTCGGCGCGGTACACATGGCGCAGCGGATCATCGACGTCGTCAACCGGAATCCCTATGCACAGACACGCATCGACGAGCGCCAGCGTCGGCTGATCCGCCTCTTCGCACTACTCCATGATCTGCCGCACGTGCCGTTCGGGCACACGCTCGAGGACGAGTTTGGCCTGCTACAGCGACACGACGAGAACAAGAAGCGGATCAAGCGGCTGCTGTGGCAGAGCCAGATCGGGGCGATCCTGCGCGACGCCCTCAACGACGAAGAGCTTGAGACTTTCCGCAAGATGATCACGGCCAAGAAGCCGCAGGACTACGTCAAGCTCGGCCGCGACGCCTTCTGCGTCGACATCGTCGCGAACACGGTCTGCGCGGACGCGCTCGACTACGTGCCCCGGGACATGGAGGCATGCGGGATGCCGGTCGAGCTCGGTGAACGCTTCCTCGAGTACTTCGTCATCACCGACCCCGACGTGCCGGTCGCGGAGAACCGTAACCGGATGGCGCTCGTCCTCGAAAAGCGCCGAATGCCACGCCCGGATGTCGAAAGCGAAGTGGTGAAGCTCTTGAGCTACCGGTACGAGCTCGCCGAGCGGGTGTACTTCCACCACGCAAAAAACGCGGCCTCCGTGATGATCGGCCGCGCAGTGCAGGCACTCGGCCTGAACAAGCGCGACGAAAACTTCGACCGGCTCTCTGACGACCTGCTGCTCGCCCTCCTCGCAAACCCCGAACTCAGTCAGAGCCTCGGCGTCGAGATGGATCCGCCATCGGAAGAGGAGGGGACGTTCGCGCAGGAGCTTGGCATGCTGCTCCGACGCCGGGCGCTGTACAAGATCGCCTATCTCGGCGTCGCAGACGACTTCGGCGTTCGCCGCGACGACATCCTGGCAAAGTGGGGCGAGCCTCAGGATCGGCGCCGACTCGAAGACCTTCTCGCTGCTCTCGCCGGGGTGGAGCCCGGAAAGGTGCTCGTGCATCTTCCGCCATCGAAGATGGCGGAAAAGCAAGCCGACGTCCTCGTGCAGACAACGGACGAGGCGATCGTGAAGCTCTCCGAGTGGGACAAGACGCACAGCGGCCGCGTCGCCGCACTCAACAGCGCCCATCGACGTCTGTGGCGGGTTGCCGTATACGGCCATCCCGAGCTCGACGAAGTCCAGCAGCGGCTTCTGCGCGCCGCAGCTGAGCGCGAACTCGGCGTCCCCTCGCGCTACGTCGACGAACAGCGAGACCTGTACCTGGAGCTCGTCTTCGACCGCATGGCGGCCGAGAACGACTGGCTTGCAGAAGAACGGGCGGCGCTCGCAGCTCGAGCCCGAGCGGAGAACCCCCAGCCAGGGACACTCGAAGAAGCCGAAGCCTTCGTCAGGCTGGCGGTCGAGACGCGCAGACAGGCCAAGGACGACGGACCAGGCGGCGCCTAACAGCGCGATCTCTCTAGCGGCGGCAAATTGCCAGCGCCGCCGTTTGCCATCCGCTGCAGGCGGCAGACTTGCTACCAAGATGGTCGCCGCGGACCCCCGGATCGAGGAGCTTGCGCTCCGTGCCAGGGTCCCTGACAGCCTGGGGCGCCTTGATATCGAGGCAACCGCTCAACAGCACGAGGTCGAGGTCCGGACGGCCGACCTCGGACCGCACGCCGAGGCCCTCACCATCGATGGCCGGATCATCCTTGACGACCACCTGTCTTCGGCGGCCCGCATGCGATTCGTCTTCGCGCACGAGCTCGGGCACCTACTGATTCAGCGCGGGGCGATGCCGTGGGTGACACGCCGACGCGAAGAGCAGTGGGCGGACTGGTTCGCGCACGAATGTGTCTTTCCACGTCGGTGGGTACGCGAGCGGTCGTGGCAGCAGCTCAGGTTGTTCACCGATCCCGCGGAGCGACGCACGATTGCTATGCACCTCGCTTCGTATCCGCGACAACCAAGGGTGCTACGGGTGGACGATGTCGTGATCTGCGGACAGTGCGGCGACCGAAGCTTTGGTACGGGCTGCCAATGCGAGAGGTATCGCAACAATCCAGATGATTTCGCATCGCTGCCCTGGCTTCGTGCGGCGAGCGAAGTCAATCTCGATCAGCTGTCGCTATTCGCGCTAGAGGACGATCCGTTTGTCGTTCTGTGGCGGGCATTCGTGTCCCCACCGTCTGCAGCCTGATCGACAAGAACATCTCCGCCTCAGCTCACTAGATGCTCTCGCGCACTTCCCGATTTCTCGGCGGCGGCATCTTGGCTGAGCAGACGCCGGTACAGCGTCTTCGTTTCACGGCTTGGCTCGAGTCCGAACCGCTCGTCGAGTTCTCGCGCGAGTCGCTCGTACCGGTCGGCCACCGCATCCCGGCGTCCGAGCGCCGCCTCTGCTTCTAGGGCCAGTTGTACGGGGCGCTCGTTCGACGCGTCGAGAGCGGCAGCTGCGTCGGCGTACTCGAGTGCGCGCGTCGCGTCGCCGGAGTCGAGGCGGAGGCGGCGTGCTCGAGGATGTCCGCGCGCAGCGCGGTTAGCCGGCGCTGTTCTGTCGCCGCCCAGAGCGCGTCGATGCCCGCGAGCGGTTCGCCGCGGAACAGCGCGAGCGCCCTCTCGAGTAGCACGAGTTGCTCGTCTTCCGTCGTCGCCTCTGCGTTGCTGCGGAGGCGGTCGAGCGCGTCGAGGTCGACCTGCAGCTGCTCGCGGTTGAGTGTGTACGTGTCGCGGTCGCGCTGGAATGCGTCGCCGAGCAGTTTGCGCCCCTCGCTCACCGCTTGGTAGAAGCGAGCGGCGCTGCGGCGGGGATCGTCGCCCGGCCAGAGTGCTTCGAGTAGCTCGTCGCGGCTAGCGCGCCGGCGTTGAGTCGCGAGGTAGGCGATGAGTTCGGTGGTTGCCTGCCGTCGTGGCTGTTTCTTCTTGCAGCCGGTGAGCTCAAGCGGCCCGAGGAGCAGCACGCCAGGAAGGGCATCGCGATCGTCGCTCGTCATCTCGACCGGTGCCAGAGGCATGCGTGGATGACCTCGCTCGGCCACTTCTGAGCTTGCGGGTGTCGGCTCTTCCCGTGCAGGGAGTCGAAGAACGGGCGGTGCGAGCGGTGCGGCGTGTGTGCGCCAATCCGGTCGCGCGCTCGGCGCCCGTTCTCCTCGTGCGAACGCGCGGCGTAGCCGCAGCTCCGAGCGGCTCGGTGTCTTCCGAAGGCCGAACTGGATCACGGTTCCGAGAAGAACGAGATCGAGCAGCACGGCGACGGCCCAGGCTGCGAGGTCGAGACCGGTGCTAATCGTGCGCCCGGGCAGCGGTTGTGAGAACGACTGCGGCATGGGCGGCACCGCGGGGCGGAGTTCCCATGCGAGCACGAGGAGGAGCACGAGCGCGGTCGCGGCGAGGGCAGCCGCGAGCTGGCGAGCGAGTTTCGTTCGTGCGGTCATGCGATCACCGTGAGCAGTGCGCTCACGACGAAGAAGGGCGCCATCGGTAGCGATGTTCTCCACGCCGTTCGACCCTGGCGGAGCAGGAGCGCCAAGCTCGTAAGCGCGGCAAGGATGAGGCCGAGTGCGAGCGCGTGCAGCGCGTCGCCGTCGAGGCCGAGCACGAGCAGGAGTGCGAGCTTGACGTCGCCCATGCCGAGTGCCGCGGGCCAGCGCAGGCTGACGATCAGCAGGGCGAGGATGGTCGCGAGTCCCGCGAGCAGCGAGAGCGGTGGGCCGGCAGCGAGGGTGAGCACCGCGCAGATCGCGGCGGCTGGCAGGACGATCCGGTTGGGGATCCGCCGCTGCGCGAGATCGAAGAATGCTGCCGAGCCGAGCGCGGCGCCAAGCACGGCGAGGCGCGCGACCGCGAGCGGCCCGGCATGGGTGAGAACGCCGACGGTCGCGAAGGTCCCGGCGACGGCACTCGCTGCGATGAGTGCGCGTGTGGTCATGGTGCCCGTGGGGCTGCGTTGGCTTGCGCGGAGACGGTGAGGTCGGAGAGCCCGACGAGGCGCAGGAGGATGGTCGGGAAGCGTCGCGTCACCTGCACGTGCACGTCGGCAGTGGTGGCGTCGGCGTGCGCTTGGATGCCGGGCTGGCCGGTGAGGGTGGCGAGCGCTGCTGCCTGTGCGTGCTGTGGGTCGAGGGCGAGTTGGCCTTGGTGGATTGCTTGCGGGTTGAGTTGTTGGGCGCCGGCGAGCGCGGCGTCGTCGGCGAGCGAGGTGAGGTCGCGGCGGACGATGAAGGCGTGGCCGATGTCGACGGCGGCGCCGAGCACCATCAACAGTGCCAGCGTCAGCAGCAGCCCGGTAATCAGCACCGAGCCACGCTCGTCGCGAAGCCCCGTCGCAACGCAGCGCCTCATGGTGAGCTGGCTCCAATCAGGCTGCGGTAGGTGTCGACGGGCGCGGCCGCGCTGCCGTGGACGGTGATCGTGCCGAGCCGCCCGAGGAACGGCAGCGACGCGAGCCCGATCTGCGCACTCGTCTGCGCGTACAAAACGGCGCCGCGAGCGAAGGTTCCGCCGAGCTCCAACTGCAGTGGGACGCCGGTCTGTGCGTGTGCGCGGGCGATGGCGTCGTCGGCTGCTAACTGGGCGTCGCTCGGAGTTGGTGCTTCGACGGCGGCGCGGACGGCGTCGCGTGCCGCCTGCGCTGCGGCCAGCCGCCCGTTCTCGATCCGGGCGAAGGCGACGACGATGAACATGATCGGAAGCAGAACGCCTGCCAGCAGCAAGAGCGCGGAGACGATGCCGAGCTCTCCTTCCTCGCGGCGAAGCTTCTCGAGAAGGCTCATGGTGCTGCTGCCTGTTCATTGGGTGCGTATTGCTCGAGCGGCAGGCTCGCGCTCACGGCGACCGCCGGCAGCACGAGCGGGACGTTGAAGAGATGCGGCGCCTGCCCGTTCACCGTGACGGTGACCTCGGTGCCGTTGACGGATGCGTGCGCGTGCATTGCGGCGCCGGCTCCGCCCGCTGCGGCGAGGATCGCGTCGGCGCGGTCGATGCCGGCTTGCGGTCCACCCGCGGCGGCGGCGCGGGCGCCGTCTTGTGCTGCGGCCTCGGCCACCGATCGTGTGTGCGCGTAGGTGATCGCCTCGGCCGCGAACGCGAACACGAGCAGGACGAGGCCGAGCGCGAGCAGACCCTCGATCAGGGCCTGCCCGCGCTCCTCTGCAAGTCGCCGGGCAAGCCTCCGCATCGCGACCTTCCTATCCGCCGCTGATGAAGTTGGCGATGCTCTGAGCTGCGTTTTCGAGCGCGGGCCGAAGCAGGGCGACGACCGCGGCCGCGGCGGCGGCGAGGCCGACAGCGAGCACGACCCAGTTGACCAGGCTGTCGCCGCGCTCCTCGTTGCGGATGCGCTCCGCCCAGCCCAGGAACTTGAACCAGAGTGCGTCGGGCATGTGGTCCGTCCTCCTTTCAGACGGTGTGGGCTAGGAACCTGAGGAAGCCGTAGGCGAGCAGCAGCACGAGCACCGCCAGGAGTGGGGCGAGTGGTGCGTGCATCGCCAGGTAGGCGCGGTCGGCGGCGCGCTCGAGGTAGCGCGCCTGCTCGGCCCGTGCCTCGCGCGCCTGCTGGCGCAGGAAGTCGAGGTAGGGGCTTTCCTTGACCGCGAGTAGCTCGCAGAAGCGGGTGAAGGTCGGCTCGCCCGCCTCGCGCGCGACGCGCACCAGCGCCTCCCGCTCGGAGAGGCCGCGCTCCTTGCGCGCCAATGTCAGGGCGCGTTCGACTTCGTGGCCGAGCGGCCCGGTGCAGTCGCGGCCGGCCAGCTCGAGCGCCTGCCGCAACGACTGCCCGGCACCGAGCGAGAGTGAGAGCACGGCGATCGCCTCCGGCAGATCGAGGAAGATCGCCTCCCGCCGCTGCTTCACCTGCTGGCGCAGCACCAAGTCGGGAACGAAGAAGCCGCCGGCCGCGAGCAGCACGACGAGGGCGAGACTTGGCAGGCGCGTCGTCGCCGCCGCGTACGGCGCAAGCACGACGAACGGTGCCGCGAAGGCGAGCAGCGCCTTCTCGGCGAGGAAGCGGCGCAGCGTCTTCTCGCCGCCCGCGCGGCGCAAGTCGCGTCCGTAGCTCTCGTGCAACCCTGCGAGCCAGCCAGGTAGTTGCAACACGGCGCCGTGCGTGCCGAGCTCGCCGAGGCGACCCTCGACACGGGCGAGCCGAACCGCGAGCGGCTCCCGCCGCCCCGCCAACACATGCACGACGAGCAGCAGCCCGCCGAGAACGAGCGAGACGCTTGAGAGCAGCAGCGTGGTGTTCATCGTTGCGTCCTCGTTCGGCGAGGCTCGGGGACGCGGCCGAGCCGGCGCATCAGCAGGTAGCAACCGAAGATCAGCGCGCCACCGACCGTGGCGACGATCGTCCCCGCCGTCGTCCGGTAGGCGTTCAGGTAGCCGGGCGCGGCGGCGCCGAGCAGCAGCAAGAGCACGATCGGGCTCAGCGCCAGTACCGCCGCCTCGACCTGCAGCGATGACGCGCGGGTGCGCGCCTTCTCGCGCGCCTCGAACCGCTCGGCCAACATCTCCGAAAGCTCCCGCAGAAGCGGCGCCAGCCGACCCGCCGGCAACTCCAACAGCCCCGCGCGTAGAAGCAGTGCCACTGTGTCCGATGTCCTCTCCCCCGCCCGGGAGAGCCCATCGAGCGCCGCCTCCAAGCCGGCGGCGCGCAGCCGCGCCTGGAACGAGGTGAACACTCCCCGCAGCGGGATCGGCCCCGCCTCGCCGAGGAGCGCGACCGCCGCCGGGAAGGCGATCCCGGCCTCGAGCGCATCCGCGAGCTGCGCCAGCGCCGCCGGCCACGCCCGTTCCCGCTCGTTGCGTGCGCGGTCCGCGGACCGCCGAGCCCAGGCGAGCGGCGCGTACGCACCCGCAACAGCCCCCGCGAGCGCCAGCACCGGCACTCCAACAAGCGACCACACCACCAGAGCGGCGATCAACGCGAGCACCGCGGAGAGTCCGCCGAGCGACGCGGGCGCGAGCGGCAATGACTCGCGCCGCGCGAACAGCCGCTTCGACAGCGATCCGATCTCGACCGGTTGCGGCACGCGTGCGAGCCCCACGACAAGCAGACCGACACCAGCAGCAAAGCAGAAGGCGAACAGCAGCCCGATCACTGGCCGCCTCCGTTCACCAGGAAGGCACGCGACTCACTCACCGGGAAGGCCGTCGACGTCTCCGTCGTCCGCGCCGGCAGCGTCCCGCTCGTGGCGATCGGACCTGCTGCGCTGTACGTGATCCGCCAGACGACGAACGCCGCGATCGAGTAGCCGGCCTGGCCGCAGCTCGCGAGGACGTACGGGTCGTGGCCCTGATCGCCCGGGAGACAGCGTGTGCCGTAGACGTGTGTGATCGCATCGGCCGGCGCGGCGTCCGTCTGATACGGAACCCCGGGACCCCCATCAAGCGAAGCGCCATCACCGAAGCGCCACTCGACCGTCGGGTCGGCGATCACCTTCACCGTTTCACCCGCGAGCGAGATCGACAACGACTGCCGTCGCGGAGCGGGATCCAGCCAGAACCAGGACTGGGCGCCGGTCAGGCCCGCGCGCGTGGGACTCGTCTTGATCGCGCCCGGCGCGAGTCCAACGCGCTGCGACAGGGACTGCGCAACCGCCGCCGGCGACAAGCGACCCGCCCCACTGTTCGAACCCGGGCCGACGAGCGTGAAGCACGGCGTGACGCTGTTCGGTACGTACGGGCACGCATGTCCCGCCGCGTCGGTGTACCAGAAGCTTCCCGAACCGAACGGGTGCTTGTCCTGCAGGATCGGTGAGCTCGTCGACAGCGGCGGGAACGGCGGAGGCAGATTGGACGCGGCACCACCGCGCGTCTTGACCGAAACCACAACCTGCTCCGCAGGTGCAGGCGTGGCGCCTTGATCGCGCGCCGTGCCGGCGCGGGCAGCGGACGCATGGATGTCGGCGCCGGCGGCTGCGTGTGACGGACGAACTTGTTGCGAATACCAGCCGACCTTGATGCCGCCATCTGCCCTGGCCGCGTTCGGCGCAGCGAGGAGCGCTACGAGCAGTGCGGGCGCGATGAGCGATCGCCTGCCGCTCATTTCAGGACTGTCACCTGCCAGACGACGAATTTCTTCGAGCCACCAAGCCGGCGGAGCAGGACGCGCGCGCGCTCGTGAACGGCGATTGTTTTCGGTTCAGCCTTTCCTCCCTCGTATGGCCGGACGTGCCCCGACGCGAGAGTTACTGCCGTGGCTTTTGTGAACGACGGATCGATTGAGACGGAGACGACGGTCAGCCGGCCGCCGACAGGCTTAATCCGAATGCCGCTCTTGCGGCGCTGCGCTGCCGACGCTTTCAGCCCCGCGAGGGCCGGACCGCGCGTCGACTGCTGCGCACTCGCAGGAACGGAGTTGTGCCAGAGCACGTACCCGGACAGTTCGTAGTTCTTCTGCAGCGTGTCGCGAACTGCCGCGTTGAGTTCAGCAGTCGGATCACGTGCGGTCCGGGAAGTACTCGCATTGGTCGCCATGGGAGTCGCGCTGCCGCCCCCGCAGCCTCCTGCGGCCAGCGCGACCGCGAGACAGCCGACCAGCGTCCCGGTCTTCATGCTGCGAACCCGACGTGCTCGAGTTGGGCGAGGAAGCGTGGACCGCCTCCGATCCATTTCAGGTCGGCGCCGCTGCCTTCGAAGAGGGGGTTGACCGTGAGGCGGTTTCCTTCGACGCCTTGGACTTCGACGATTTCGTCGACTTGGCGGGGGAGGAAGCGCTGCTCGCCGTCCTGGTAGGTGGTGGGGCGGGCGCAGTGGATGACGACGTCGATCTCGCGCAGCCAGTCGAGCGCTTGTTCGGTGGTGATGTGTGCGCCGGCGGTGAGGGCGAAGCGGGCGAGGTTGCGCAGGCCGTGGTCGGCTGTTTCGCCGTGGACGCTGGTCAT
>Ga0070741_10003882_pt1 | contig 35906 bp, 32 predicted proteins | sample Coa_R1_4_FD_66440 | JGI IMG/M metagenome (GOLD analysis project Ga0070741, IMG submission 66440) | Surface soil microbial communities from Centralia Pennsylvania, which are recovering from an underground coalmine fire - Coalmine... | ecosystem: Environmental > Terrestrial > Soil > Unclassified ... | reverse complement strand
CGGCTCGGTCGCGGCGCTGCTGGCGCGCGCCGGCAACAGCGCGGTCGACGCCATCGTGCCGAGCCTCGCCGGGGTTTCGGTCGAGGCGTTCCGGCCCGATTTCACGACGGCGCTCGTCGCGCTGGTGCTCGCGGTGGCGCTGAGCATGGGCAGCGGCATGCTGCCCGCGATGCGGGCGGCCGCGCAGCAGCCGATGAAGGCCCTGCATCATGAGTAGGTGCGTGTTAGTGCGTATCCACTTGTCGACGCCGAGGTAGCGGCCGGGCTCGTCCTCGACCACACCTCGTTTCTCGGCCACGAGCTGGTTCCTCTCGGCGAGTGCCTCGGCCGCGCCGCCACCGAGGACGTCCGCGCGCCGGCGTCGCTGCCCGCGGACCCGGTCAGCGCCGTCGACGGCTTCGCCGTCCGCGCCGCCGACGCGGGGCAGACCCTCCGCGTGCTCGGCGAGTCAGCCGCCGGGAGGCCGTTCGTGGGCCAGGTGGAAGCGGGCACCGCGGCCCGGATCCTGACCGGCGGCGTGCTGCCCGGCGGCGCCGACTGCGTCGCCATGTTCGAGGACGTGCGCGTCGACGGCGAGACGGTCAGCGTGCCCGCCGGACTTCGCGCCGGGACGAACTTCCACGCCCCGGGCGCGGACGTCCGCGAGGGCGAGCTCGTGATCCCGGCCGGAACGAAGCTCGGCCCCGCCGAGATCGGGCTCGCGGCGGCGCTCAACCTGCCGCGCCTGCGCGTCGGCCGGCGGCCGCGGGTCGCGCTGATGTCCACCGGCGACGAGCTCGTCGAGCTGGGCGGATCGCTCGGCCGCGGGCAGATCACCGACTCGAACCGCTGGGCCCTGCTGGCGGCGCTTCGCGAGGCGGGCGCCGACGTCCGCCTCCTCGGCATCGCGCCCGACGAACCCGAGCCGCTGCGCAAGCTCGTGAGCACGGCGCTGGCGGACGCGGACGTCCTCGTGACCTCGGGCGGCGTGTCGGTCGGGACACACGACCTCGTCAAGCCGCTGCTCGAATCGATCGGGACCGTGCACGTCGGGCGAGTGAAGCTGAAGCCCGGCAAACCCTTCACGTTCGCCACTCTCGACTCCGGACGCGTCGCCTTCGGCCTGCCGGGCTTCCCGGTCAGCTCGCTGGTGACGTTCGAGGTCTTCGTCCGGCCGGCGCTGCGGAAGATGCAGGGCTACGCGCAGCTGCAGCGGCCGCTGCTCCGCGTCCGCATGGGCTTCGACGCCCAGGCGACCGCCGAGCGGACGGAATACCACCGAGTGACATTGAAAAAGGAGGGCCCCGACCTCGTCGCTTTCACGACCGGGTCGCAGTCCTCCTCACGCCTCATGTCCCTGGCCGGGGCGCACGCGCTGGTGCGCGTGCCGCCCGGCGATCAGGGTCTCAAAGCCGGTTCGTTTACGGAAGCGCTGGTCCTGGCGTTGCCGGCCTAGACGCGGTCGTCCGGTCCGGGCTCGCGGGACTCCTGCAACTCGCGGTCGGCGGCGCCACGCTGGCGGTCAGCCTCGTCGCGCATGTCGTCCCGGGCGTCGTTCATCCGGTCCTTGGCGTCGCCCATCTTCTCGCGGGCCTTGCCCTTCCACTCTTCGGACTTGTCGCCGGTAACCTTGCCTTTCAGCTCTTCCGCCTTGCCCTTTATCTGGTCTTCCATGCAGAGGTAACGCGCGGCTGCTTCCCGTTCCCCAAGCTCGCCACGAACGCCCGTTCGCCCTAGAATGTAGTGTCCCAGATGCCCTCCAGCTTTCGTGTGGACGCGCCCTTCAAACCGGCTGGAGACCAGCCCCGGGCCATCGAGCAGCTCGTCGACGGCGTGAACGCCGGCCTCACCCAGCAGGTCCTCCTGGGCGTGACTGGAAGCGGCAAGACGAACGTCATGGCGTGGGCGGTCGAACAGCTCCAGCGGCCGGTGCTGGTCCTCAGCCCGAACAAGACGCTCGCCGCGCAGCTGTGCGCCGAGTTTCGCCGCCTGCTGCCGGAGACCGCGGTCGAGTACTTCGTCAGCTACTACGACTACTACCAGCCCGAGGCGTACATCGCACGCACCGACACGTACATCGAGAAGGACTCGAGCCGCAACGAGGAGATCGACCGCATGCGGCACTCGACGACCACGGCGCTCCTGGAGAGGCGTGACGTCCTGGTGGTCGCGAGCGTCAGCTGCATCTACGGCATCGGGTCGGTCGAGGACTACATGGGCGAGTCGCTCCGCGTCGAGAAGGGCGCGTCGATACGCCGCGAGGTCTTCCTCCGCAAGCTCACCGAGATGCTGTACGAACGCAACGACTACGACCTCGCGCGCCTGCGGTTCCGCGTGCGCGGCGACGTCGTGGACCTCGTGCCCGCGAACGAGGAGAAGGTGTACCGCATCGAGTTCTTCGGCGACGAGATCGAGCGGATCCAGGAGCTCGACTCCACGACCGGCGAGATCCTCGGCTCGCGCGAGGGCTTCACCGTGTTTCCCGCATCGCACTACGTCACGCCGGCCGACAAGCTCAAGCTCGCCGTCGCCGACATCGAGGCTGAGCTCGAGGAGCGCTGCAAATGGTTCGAGGACCACGGCCGGCTGCTCGAGGCGCAGCGCCTGCGGCAGAGGACGAACTTCGACCTCGAGATGCTGCGCGAAACGGGCACCTGCGCGGGCATCGAGAACTACTCGCGGCACCTGACGCGGCGCCAGCCAGGCGAGGCGCCATACACGCTGATGGACTTCCTGCCCGACGACACGCTGATCTTCGTCGACGAGTCGCACGTCGCCGTGCCGCAGATCGGGGGCATGCTCGGCGGCGACCGCTCGCGCAAGGCCGCGCTGGTCGAGTACGGCTTCCGGCTGCCGAGCGCATTCGACAACCGGCCGCTGAGCTTCGACGAGTGGGAGGAGCGCGCGCGCAACGTCATCTACGTGTCCGCGACGCCGGGCGAGTACGAGCTTCGGCGCGCGCAGCGGAAGGTCGAGATGGTCGTGCGCCCGACCGGCCTTGTCGACCCGACGGTCGAGGTTCGTCCCACGGCGGGCCAGATCGACGACCTGCTTGCGGAGGTCAAGCGGCGCACCGAGCTCGGACACCGCTCGCTCGTGACCACGCTGACCAAGCGCTTCGCGGAGGACCTGGCCGACTACCTGCGCGAGTACGGCGTGAAGGTGCGCTACCTGCACTCCGAGCTGGACGCGATGGAGCGCATCGAGGTGCTCCGCGACCTGCGCACGGGCGCGGTCGACGTGGTCGTCGGCATCAACCTCCTCCGCGAGGGTCTCGACCTGCCCGAGGTCGCGTTCATCGGCATCCTCGACGCCGACAAGGAGGGTTACCTCCGCGCGTTCCGGTCCTTCATCCAGATCATCGGCCGCGCGGCGCGCAACGTCGACGGCCACGTCGTCATGTACGCGGACAAGATCACGGACTCGATGCGCGCGGCTCTCGACGAGACCGAGCGCAGGCGCGCGAAGCAGATCGCGTACAACACCGAGCACGGCATCACGCCCGAGACGGTGAAGAAGGCGATCTACGCGCTCGAGATCAACGAGAAGGACATGCAGGCCGATGCGATCGAGCTGATGGCAGGCGCGGGCGTGCCGCGCGAGGACCTCATCGCGATCGTGCGCGACCTCGAGAAGGAGATGCGCAGGCTCGCGAAGGAGCTGCAGTTCGAGGATGCAGCGCGCGTGCGCGACCGGATCATCAACCTGCGCAAGCGGCTGTCGGGCGAGGACGGCGCGCCGGTGAAGGAGGACGACGCCGACATCGCCCTCGCGATCGCGGCTGCGCCGAAGCAGAAGACCATGGTGAGGAACTGGCGCCGCACGCGCCGCGGACCGTAGCGGCGGATTGAACAACCCCGAACGCGTCGCGCTGCTCATGGGCGGCGGTCTGGACGACAAGAACGGCTGGATGAAGACGCTGGGCGCGCGCATCGCCGAGGCCGAGCCCGGCCGCGTCGTGGTCGAGATCGACGCCGGACCTCAGCACCGCCAGGGCGCGGGCGTGGTCCAGGGCGGCGTCATCACGCAGATCGCCGACGCGGCGATGGGCATGTCGCTCGCGACCATGCAGGAGGACCGGGTCTGGAACACGACCATCGAGCTGAAGATCAACTTCCTGCGGCCCGCGATCGAGGGGCGGCTGCGGGCGGTCGGCCGCGTCGTGGAGATAAAGCAGTCGCTCCTGTTCGGCGAGGCTGATGTGTTCGACGAGCAGGGCCGGCTGATCGCGACCGCGTCGTCGACGTGCATGGCGGTGGCCGAGGGTGAGGGCCGTGTCTGAGACCAAGGCGGCGCCCTCACGCGCGTGGGCGTGGCTCGGCATCGAGCTCGTCGAGACGGCCGACGGATCAGCGACCGTGCAGATGGTCGCGACCGAGGACATGGCCAACGCTTCCGGCTTCGTGCACGGCGGCATGATCGGCGCGCTCGCGGACTCGGCGATGGGTCGCTCGCTGCGCACCGTCAAGCCGGGCGTCGTGCGCGCGATGAGCTTCGACCTCAAGGTGACGTTCGTCAACGCGGCGAAGATCGGTGAGACGCTTCGCGCGAAGGGCGAGGTCGTGCACGCCGGAAGGCGGACGATGGTCGCGCACTGCCGGGTCGAGGGACGCGGCGGCCGCCTCATCGCAACCGCGAGCGGGACGTTTGCAGTGACCCGAGAGAAGGAAAGCTAAAGAGTCCTCATGGCCCCGATAGACCACATCACGATCCGCGGCGCGCGTGAGCACAACCTGAAGAACATCACGCTGTCGATCCCGCGCGACAAGCTGGTGGTGTTCACCGGCCTGTCGGGATCGGGCAAGTCGTCGCTTGCGTTCGACACCATCTACGCCGAGGGCCAGCGCCGCTACGTCGAGTCGCTGTCGGCCTACGCGCGGCAGTTCCTCGGGCAGATGGAAAAGCCCGACGTCGACATGATCGACGGCCTCTCGCCCGCGATCTCCATCGACCAGAAGGGAACGTCGAAGAACCCGAGGTCGACGGTCGGCACGGTCACCGAGGTCTACGACTACCTGCGCCTGCTCTACGCGAGGATCGGCCATCCGCACTGCCCGAAGTGCGGCCGCGAGGTCCGTCGTACGACCGTCGAGCAGATGGCGGACCAGGTCGAGAAGCTGCCCGGCGGCACGCGCGTGATGGTCCTCGGCCCGGTGGTGAAGGGACGCAAGGGCGAGTACCGCTCGCTGATCGAGGACGTGCGCAAGTCCGGGTTCGTCCGCGTGCGCGTGGACGGCAGCCTGTACGAGATCGGCGAGCCGATCCCGCTCGACAAGAACAAGAAGCACGACATCCAGGTCGTCGTCGACCGCATCGTCGTCGGGCCCGAGCAACGCACGCGGCTGGTCGACTCGATCGAGACCGCGGCCCGCCTCGGTGGTGGAAGCGTGATCATCGCGCCCGTCGACCGCGGCGAAGAGCTGCAGATGTCGCAGGACTTCACGTGCCCGTACGACGGGACGAGCGTGCCCGAGCCGGAGCCCCGCAGCTTCTCGTTCAACAGCCCGCAGGGCGCATGCCCGACGTGCACGGGCCTCGGCTCGCAGCTCGTCGTCGACGGCGACCTGGTCGTCCCCGACCCTTCGCTTTCGCTCAACGACGGCGCAATCGCCGCCTGGAGCAAGTCGCAGTTCTTCTACCCCGAGCTGCTCGAGACCGTGTGCAAGTACTTCGGCATCGACATGAAGAAGCCATGGTCGAAGCTGCCGAAGAATCTGCGCGACGTCCTACTCGACGGCACGGGCGACAAGAAGATCAAGTTCGGATACCGCAACCAGTACGGGCATCAGCGCTGGTACGAGGCGCCGTTCGAGGGCGTCGTCGCGAACCTGCAGCGGCGCTACGAGGAGACGCAGTCCGAGTACCTGAAGCAGGAGCTCGAGCGCTACATGTCCGAGAAGCCGTGCCCGGCGTGCAAGGGACGAAGGCTGAAGCCCGAGTCGCTCGCGGTGACGGTCGACGGCCGCAACATCGCGGAGGTCTCGGAGCAGTCGGTCAGCGGCGCCATCGATTTCTTCCAGAAGCTGAGCGGCACCGAGCGCGAGCAGCTCATCGCCCGAGGCATCCTCAAGGAGATCCTCGAGCGGCTCCAGTTCATGATCGACGTCGGCCTCGAATACCTGACCATCGATCGAGCCGCGAACACGCTCTCGGGCGGCGAGTCGCAGCGCATCCGGCTGGCGACCCAGATCGGCTCGAAGCTGATGGGCGTGCTCTATATCTTGGACGAGCCGTCGATCGGCCTCCACCAGCGCGACAATCGCCGGCTGATCAACACCCTGATCCGGCTCCGCGACCTGGGCAACACACTGATCGTGGTCGAGCACGATGAGGAGACGATCCGGTCGGCCGACTACATGGTCGACATCGGACCGGCCGCGGGCGAGCACGGGGGAGAGGTGATCGCGGCGGGCACCGTCGAAGAGGTGCTCCGCGACAAGCGCTCGCTCACGGCGGCCTACCTGCGGGGCGACCGCGCGATCCCGATCCCGCCACGGCGGCGCATGGGCAACGGCCGCAAGCTCGTCATCCGCGGCGCGCGCGCGAACAACCTGAAGGACCTTGACGTCGCGTTCCCCCTGGGCACGTTCACCGCGGTCTCGGGCGTCAGCGGGTCAGGCAAGTCGTCGCTGGTGACCGACATCCTGAGCCGCAAGGTCGCGCAGCACTTCTACAAGGCGAAGGACAAGCCGGGGAAGCACGAGGCGGTCGAAGGCCTCGACTCGCTCGACAAGGCGATCGACATCGACCAGTCGCCGATCGGGCGCACGCCGCGCTCAAACCCAGCGACCTACACCGGCATGTTCACCTACATGCGCGAGCTCTTCGCGAATCTGCCCGAGGCGAAGATGCGCGGCTACGGTCCTGGCCGGTTCAGCTTCAACGTGAAGGGCGGGCGGTGCGAGGCGTGCCAGGGCGACGGCATCATCCAGATCGAGATGCAGTTCCTGCCCGACGTGTACGTGCCGTGCGAGGTGTGTCACGGCACGCGCTACTCGCGAGAGGTCCAGGAGGTCAAGTTCCGCGGCCACTCGATCTCCGAGGTGCTCGACCTGACCGTCGACGAGGCGCTCGAGGTGTTCGAGAACGTGCCGCGCATCAGGGTCAAGCTCAAGACGCTTCATGACGTGGGCCTCGGCTACATCCGGCTCGGCCAGCCGGCCACGCAGCTGTCGGGCGGCGAGGCGCAGCGCGTGAAGCTGTCGGCCGAGCTGTCGCGGCGCGACACCGGGCGCACGCTCTACCTGCTCGACGAGCCGACCACCGGCCTGCACTACGCCGACGTCGAGCGCCTCCTGCAGGTGCTGCACCGCCTCGTCGACCACGGCAACACGGTCATCGTCATCGAGCACAACCTCGACGTGCTGAAGACCGCGGACTGGATCATCGACCTCGGGCCCGAGGGCGGCGAGAAGGGAGGGCGGCTCATCGCCCAGGGCACGCCGGAGCAGCTCGCCGCCGACCCGGCTTCGTCGACCGGCCAGTACCTCGGCAAGGTGCTCCACGCGGTGCCGGGGAGCAACGGATCCGTCAGCGGCAAGCCCAAGCGCAAGCAGAAGGCGGCCGCGCGCGTGGCCGTCTGACCGCGCATCCGAGCCCTCCTCCGCAGGCGGGGGAGGGCAAAACCGCGACGTACGGCGCGCTCATGCGCGTGCCGGGGTTTGCGCGCATGTACACGTCGCTCGTCCTCGGCCGCATGGCGAACTCGGTCGGATCCGTCGCGATGGTTCTGTTCGTCCTCCAGCGCTATCACTCGCCGGAGCTCGCGGGAGCGACGGCGTTCTGCGCATCGCTCCCCGGCATCCTCGTCTCGCCCGTCGCGGGCGCGCTGCTCGACCGCTACGGGCGGGCGCGGCTGATCATCCTCGACTACTTCATCGCGGCGGTCACCCTCGGCGCGATCGCGATCCTGTCCTTCGCCCACGCGCTCCCGCCGCCGCTGCTCCTCTTCGTCGTCGTGCTCTCGTCGCTGACCGGCCCGCTCAGCTGGGCCGGCACCCGGTCTCTGTTTCCGATCATGGCGCCGCGCCACCTCTGGGAGCGCGCGAACGGGTTGGACAGCAGCGGGCATGTCGTCGCGACGCTCCTTGCATCTCCGCTCGCGGGCGTGATGGTCGCCTTCTTCGGAGGGGAGTGGGGGCTGCTCGCGTCCGGTGCGCTGTTCCTCGCCGCCGCCGGCGCTCTCTTCAACCTGCCCGATCCGTCCGTGCGCGGGCAGGCCACCGGCTCGGTGCTCGAGAACGCATGGCGCGGTCTCGTGTACACGGTTCGCAACCCGACGCTGAGGGGCATCGCGCTCACCCTCAGCACGTACAACATGGGCAACGGCGTGCTCGTGATCGCCGTGCCCGTGCTGGTCCTGAGCCGCCTGCATTCGGGGCCCGCGACGGTCGGAATCTTGTGGGGCATCATGGGCGGCGTCGGCATGGTCTCGGCGCTCCTCACCGGGCGCGTCTCGACCCTCGGCCGCGAGCGCCAGATGATGTTCATCGCGATCGTGATCGGCGCGGCAGGCACCATGGTCCTGGCGTTCGCGGGCAACCTCGCGGTCGTGGTCGTCGCGATCGCGCTGCTCGGATTGGCGACGGGGCCGTTCGACGTCGGCCTCTTCACGCTGCGACAGCGCCGCACGGACCCTGCCTGGTTCGGGCGTGCGTTTGCCATCTCGATGTCGCTCAACTCGATCGGCAACCCGGTCGGTTCCGTCATCGCCGGGCCGCTGATCTCCTACTCGCTGACCGCCGCCCTCTGGCTCGCGGTCGCGCTCACGCTCAGCGCGAGCCTGTTCCCGCTGCTCACGATCCCGGCTCGCGAGGAGTCGGCTGCGTCTAGCCTCCCGGGCTGAAGAGGCCGGTCGCGACCGACAGGCTGATTGCGCCGGCGACGAGGTTCAGCGCGATCCCGATCACACCGCCGATGACGAACCCTCGCAACATCGACCGGATGCCGTAGATCACGCCGAAGATCGGCAGGATGTAGAAGTAATAGACGTTGCCGCCGAACAGCATGCCGCTGAAGATCGGCAGCAGGATGCCGGCCGCTCCGACGCCGATCGAGTAGCCCGCGCCGGCCAGCTGCGCCCCGATGTTGATCCCGCCGGCCGAAGGCGTGATCGGCGGCGCCATGTAACCGGGCGAACCGGGCGGAGGCGCCATCCCGGGCGGCGGCTGGTAGGGCGGTGGGGGCGCGTAACCGGGAGGTGGTGGCGGAGGCGTCGCCGACGAGGGCGGACCGGTCGGTGGGGGAGGCGGAATATCGGCCATCGCCGCGAATCCTAAACACGGCGGCGCCGAATCGAACCTACCCTAAGCAGGTGATTCGACTCGTCACCGGCGGCACCGGGTTCATCGGCCGCTTCCTGCTCCGCGAGCTCGCGCGCCGGGACGGCACGACCTACGTGCTCGTGCGGCCGAGGTCGGTGGCGCGGTTCGAGTCGCTCGTCGGCGCGATGGCGGGCTCGGACCGGCTCCGCCCGCTCGCCGGCGACATCTCCGAGCCGATGCTCGGCCTGTCCGCGGCCGACCGGGAGCGTCTAGCGGGCGCCGAGGTCTTCCACCTCGCGGCCGTCTACGACCTCGAGGCGTCGTCCGAGGCGGCGGAGCTGGCGAACGTGACCGGCACCCGCAACGTGATCGCGCTCGCGACCGAGCTTGGCGCGCGGCTGCACCACATGAGCTCGGTCGCGGTGGCGGGCTCGAAGTGGAAGGGCCGGTTCACCGAGGAGATGTTTGACGAGGGCCAGGCGCTCGACCACCCGTACTACCTCACCAAGTACGAGTCGGAGCGCCTCGTGCGCGAGTCCGGCCTGCGGTTCCGCATCTACCGCCCCGGCCTCGTCATCGGCTCGTCGGAGACGGGGGAGGCGGACCGGATCGACGGCCCCTACTTCGCGTTCAAGCTGATCCAGCGGCTCCGCGAAGCGGTGCCCTCGTGGGTACCCCTGATAGGGCTCGAGGGCGGGGAGCTCAACCTCGTGCCGGTCGACTTCGTCGCGCGGGCGATGGACGCGATCGCACACCAGCCCGACCTCGATGGCAGGACGTTCCACCTCACCGACCCGCGAGCGGAGCGCTTCGGCGACGTGGTGAACGAGTTCTGCCGCGCGGCGCACGCACCGCAGTTCACGCTCCGGGTCGACAGCCGCGCCGGCGCGATGCTGCCGCGGGAGACGACCGCGATGCTCGAGCACTGGCGCGTCGCCCAGACGCTCAAGCGCCGCCTGCTCGACGGCGTGCGCATCCCGGAGTCTGCGATCCGCTATGTGTCGAGCCGGGCGCGGTTCACCTGCGACAACACGCTGGCCGCGCTCGAGGGCACAGGCGTCGAATGCCCGCCGCTGTCGTCCTACGCGTGGAAGGTGTGGGACTACTGGGAGCGCCGGCTCGACCCCGAGGCTCTGAACGCTCGCAACCTGCGGGCCGCCCTGAGGGACCGCGTGGTCGTCGTCACCGGCGCGTCGAGCGGCATCGGCCGCGCCACGGCTCTGCTCGTCGCGAAGCACGGAGCGCACGCGGTGCTGGTGTCCAGGACGAAGGAGAAGCTCGACGACCTCAAGCGCGAGATCGAAGCCGCCGGAGGCCGCGCCGACGTGCGGCCGACCGACCTCGCCGACCTCGACGCGTGCGAATCGATGATCCGGGGCGTGCTGGCCGACCACGGTCGCGTCGACATCCTGATCAACAACGCCGGCCGCTCGATCCGCCGCTCGGTCGAGGCGTCGTACGAGCGGTTCCACGACTTCCAGCGCACGATGCAGCTCAACTACTTCGGCGCGGTGAAGCTCATCCTCGCGGTGCTGCCCGGCATGCGCGAGCGCAAGCGCGGCCACATCATCAACATCTCGAGCATCGGCACGCAGACGTACCCGCCGCGGTTCAGCGCATACGTCGCGTCGAAATCTGCGCTAGCGGGATTCGCGCGCTGCATCGCGCCGGAGGTCGTCGACGACGGCGTCGCGGTGACCAACATCCACATGCCCCTGGTCCGCACGCCGATGATCGCGCCGACGGGGATCTACAAGAACTTTCCGACAAGCTCGCCAGAGGAGGCCGCGGACCTGGTGGCCTCAGCGATCCTTACACGCGCACCGGAGATCTCGACCCGGCTCGGGAAGGTTGGCGAGACGGTGAGCACGCTCGCGCCAGGCCTGCTGCAGTTCGTGATGACCGGCGCGTACCACCTGTTCCCCGAGACGGCGCACCGCGAGGTCGCACGCGAGGAGACCGGCGACGGCGAGATCTCCGTCGAGGCGGCCGCGATGGCCTACCTGATGCGGGGGATCCACTTCTAACGCGAGTGCGCGGCGAACCCCAACATGCTGATGCCGAGCACGAACACGATGAAGAAGATGGCGATCAGGATCAGGAGCACGATCACCAGGTTCACCACGCCGAGCACGATCCCGATCGTCGCGATGTCCCTGCCGCCCTCGCCGCTGGTCTTCACCTGGCGCCGCGCGATGACGCCCGTGATGATCGCGATGATCGCGAGGGTCGAGCCGCCGATCAACGGGATCACGTGCCCGAGGTAGGAGAGGATGCCCGTGACCAGGCTCACCATCGCGAGCCCGTTGGTGTGCGGCTTCTCGAGGTGCGGTGTGTTCGGCAGGATGGTCGAGGGCTGCGTCTGCTGCCCGACGATCTGCGTGGACGGCTGCGGAACGTTCTCGGGGTTCGCGCTCACAGCCGGAGTTTAGTCCTCGCGACCCGTTCCTAAAATCGATCATCCAATGTCGACCACGACCGACGATGCGATCAGGCAGAGGCTCCGGGCCGTACCCGAGGAACCTGGCGTCTACCTGTTCCGCGACGCGAAGGGGCAGGTCATCTACGTCGGCAAGGCGCTGCGCCTGCGCGACCGCCTGCGCCAGTACTTCAACCCCGGCTACGCGCAGACGGCTCGCGTCGAGGAGATGGTGCGGCGGATCTACGACTTCGAGTTCGTGCAGTGCGCGAACGAGGTCGAGGCGCTCGTGCTCGAGTGCAACCTCATCAAGAACTACCGGCCTCGCTTCAACATCCGGCTGAAGGACGACAAGAACTACCTCTATCTCAAGCTGCCGGTGACGGAGACGTATCCACGCGTCCACTACTCGCGCCGCGTGCTGAACGACGGCGCGCTGTACTTCGGCCCGTACACGTCCGCGCAGTCTCTGCGCAACACGGTGAAGTCGATCCGGCAGCTGCTGCCGTTCCGCACCTGCTCGGACGAGATCTTCAAGCAGGGCAAGGTCTGCCTCGACTTCCACATCCGCCGCTGCCCGGGGCCGTGCGAGAAGAGGATCAGCGCCGACGACTATCGGTCGCGCATCCGCGAGGTCGCGCTCTTCATGGAGGGGCGGTCCGACCTGCTCGTGCGCCAGCTCGAGGGCAAGATGGAGGGCGCGGCCGAGCGCCTCGACTTCGAGAACGCCGCGCGCTATCGCGACCAGCTGCACTCGATCGAGCGCATCGCCGACCGTCAGAAGGTGCTCGTCCACGGTCGCGACGACCAGGACCTGGTGGCGTACTCGCGCAAGGGCGGCGACGTGTTCGTCGAGGTCGCGTACGTGCGGCGCGGAAAGATGGTCGGCCATGACGGGCATCCTCTTGACGGCGCCGCCGACGTGACGGAGGCCGAGCTGCTGCGGGGATTCCTCCTGCAGTACTACACCAGCGCGACGCATGTGCCGCGAACGGTCATTGTGCCGGGCGCCATCGAGGAGCCCGAGCTGATGACCGACTGGCTCTCGCAGCGGCGGGGCGGGCCGGTCACGATCGAGGTCCCGCAGCGCGGGCGCAAGCGAGCGCTCGTGCAGCAGCTCGCGGACACCGCGTCGCAGGAGCTCGAACAGATGCGCATCCAGGCCGACTACGACCGCAGCCGCACGGAGCCGATGCTGGCCGCGCTCGCGGACGCGCTCGGGCTGGAGGATCCGCCGAAGCGAATCGAGTGCTACGACATCTCGAACATCCAGGGCGACTCGGCCGTCGGCGCGATGGTCGTCTTCGAGGACGGCCGCCCGAAGAACGAGCACTACCGCCACTTCCGCATCCGCTACGTGCCGGGGCCGAACGATTTCGCGATGCTCCAGGAGGTGCTGACGCGCAGGCTCGAACGGCTCGAATCCGCGCTGCGCCGCGAGGACGCCGACATCGGCGACCGCTCGTTCTCGTCGCGGCCCGACCTGATCCTGATCGACGGCGGCAAGGGCCAGCTCGGTGCGGCGCTCGAGGTCATCGAGTCTGCCGGCTTCGCGGACATCCCGACCTATTCGCTTGCGAAGGAGCGTGAGGAGATCTACGCGCCGGGTCGCGCGGAGCCGATCGTGCAGGAGCGCAACTCGCCGGGCATGTTCCTCGTGCAGCGGATCCGCGACGAGGCCCATCGCTTTGCCATCACGCATCACCGCAAGGTGCGGTCGCGCAAGGCGCTCACGTCGCCGCTCGACTCTGTCGAGGGCATCGGCCCCGCGCGCAAGCGCGCCCTGCTGCGCCACTTCGGATCGATCGACGCGATCCGGCAGGCGCCACTGGAGGAGATCGTGCAGCAGGGCATCCCCGAGCGTCTGGCCGCTCGGCTGAAGGAAACGCTTTGACCCTCGTGGTGGTTGGAGCCGACAGCGAGCAGCGGCTCGCGAAGTCGATCGCGGTTTTCGAGGCCGCGGGCTACACGCGAATCGCCAGCCTCGACGACCTGACCGACGTCGACGCGGTCCTCGGCGTGGCGGACGGTGGCGCGGACGTCCTGCGCCACGCCGACAACCGCGGGATCAAGTACGTGCTCGTGCACGCCGGGGGCCCTGACGGCCACGCGGGTGGAAGCCACGAGCGCGCGCACCATCGCGTCGAGGGGCCGCAGCTCGAGGAGTTGGCGAAGCACCTCCGCAGCCGCGATCGCGCGCTGGTCACGTGTCTCGCGTTCGGCTACAAGAACGGCGCGCCGGCGGACGCCGCGCTGCTCGTCGATGCGCGGTTCCTCGACAACCCGTACTGGGTCCCGGAGCTCCGGGAGAAGAACGGCCTGGACCCGGCGGTTGCGGACTACGTCATGCAACAGCCCGCCGCGAAGAAGCTCCTCGACGACCTCGAGCGCATGGTCGGCGACCTGCTACCGCTCTACACCGGCAAGGGCCGGATGCATCTCGTGGTCGCCTTCGGGTGCACGGGCGGGCAGCACCGCTCGGTCGTCCTCGCCTCCGACATGGCGAGACGCCTCGAGGCCCGCGGCCTGGACGTTGACTTCGTCACTCGCGACCTCTGAATGACACGCGCGCTCGTCATCGGCGGCGCGGGATTCGTCGGCGTGGCGGCCTGCAAGGAGCTGATGCGGCGCGGCGTCGAGACAATCGCGGCCGGACGCAAGGAGCGGCCGTACGGGACCTTCACGAGCTACGTCGCATTCGACCGCGAGGACGAAGGGCAGCTCCGGCGCACGCTGGATACGGTGCAGCCCGACGTCGTCCTTGATCTTGCGTGCTTCCAGCCCACGCAGGTCGAAGCGATGGCCGCCCTCTTCAAGGGCGAACGCTACGTCTTCGTCTCGAGCGGCGCCGTCTATCCGCCGCTGCACGGCAAGCGAGCCGCAGAGGACGACTTCGTAGCTCCAGCAGAAGGGCGGCCGCCCGAGCTTGATTACGCGGCCGGAAAGCAGTGGTGCGAGGCGGCGCTGCTCGGGGCAGGCGATTTCCCGTGGACCGTCCTGCGGCCGCCGGCGGTTTTCGGCCCCGGCGATCCGTCGTTGCGGGTCGCCGCTTACATGCAGCGAGTGGCGGACGGCGGTCCGCTCCTCGTGCCTGAAGAGACGTTCGACAAGCCGTTCGGCATCTCCTGGGTGAAGGACGTCGGCTACGCGTGCGCCCTCGCCTGCGACCCGAGGAAGCCTGCGGCGCATCGCGTGTACAACGCCGGGTTCGAGGGGGTGAGCCTGCGCAACCTCATCGATGCCATCGCCCGCGCGACGGGCGCCCCGGCCAGGCTGCACCCGCTGCCCTTCGCCCGGTTGCCCGAAGGCGCGAGCCCCTATGGGCCCGACCCGGCACGCTACGCGGGAATGGACATATCGCGAGCCCGCGCCGAGCTCGGGTTCGAGCCATCTGCGCTGGAGGACGCGCTCGCCGAGACGCTGGCGTGGTTCCGCGTCGCGCGGCCGTCGCATCCGGGCTACACGAACCGTCAGGCCGAGCTCGCACTCGTAAGCTGACGGCCATGCTCGTCCGGCGGTACTGGCCGTATGCGTTGGCGGTGGCCGGCGCCGTGGCCGTCACCGCGGTGATCGGCGTCGTCGAGAGGTTCTCGTCCGTCGCCGGGACCTCCGCGCTCTACCTCCTCCTCGTGCTCTGGCTCGGCGCAACGTGGGGCCGCGGGCCGGCGGTCGTTGCGGGGGTGTGCGCCTTCCTCCTGTACGACTTCTTCTTCGTCCCGCCAGTCGGCACGTTCACCGTTCGCGGCCCGAGCGAGCTCTTCGAGCTGATCGTCCTGCTCGCCGTGGCGCTTGTCACCGGGCAGCTCGCCGGCTCGCTCCGCCGCGCGCGCGGCGAGAGCGAGCTGCGCGCGGCCGAGGGCAGCACCCTGTACGAGCTTGCGACCGTCGCGCTCAAGGCGCCCGAGGTCACGAGCGCGCTCAACCTTCTCTGCGGCCGCGCCCTGACGATCCCGGCCACGAGGCGCTTCGCCCTCGCGTCGGCCGCAACCGGCCGGTGGGAGGCCGTCGCCGGCAGCGCGCTGACCGCCGACGAGCTGAAGCAGGCGGCGTGGTCGTTTGAGACGGGCCACCCGGTCGGCGCCACCCTCTCCGCGGGCGCGATCAAGCTCGTGCGCTCCCGGCCGAACGCGTCCGTCGCCTACGTGCCGATGTCCGGGGGCGTGGCCGTGTTCGAGGTCGACGCCGAGCGCATCACGGACGAGGACGTCCGCATGCTCGCAGCCCTGGTGGGCCTCGCCGGCCTGCTGCTCGACCGCCGCCGCGCGGCGGCGGAATCCGAGCGTGCGCGCGGGCTCGAGGCCTCCGACCGGCTGAAAGCCGCCGTGCTGTCGTCGCTGTCGCATGATCTGAAAACTCCGCTGGCGTCGCTGCGCGCCGGCCTTACGGCGCTCACCTCGCCCCGAGCGGGACTCACGCCCGACCAGACGGAGCTGGTCGCCGACATGGACCGGCAGGCGTCGCGCCTCGACCGGATGGTCAGCGACATGCTCGCCCTCTCGCGGCTCGAGGCCGGGCTCGAGCTGGACCGCGAGCCGCACAGCTTCGTCGACGTCGTCGCCGCGTCGCTGCGTGAGCTCCGCCCGCAGCTCGCCGGCCACGACATGAAGGTGGACGTGCCAGACGACCTCCCGCCCGTGTACATCGACGAGGTCCAGGCCGGCCGCGTGCTCCGCAACCTGCTCGAGAACGCTTCCGAGTGGGCGACGCCCGGAACGCCGATCGTCATTGGCGCGCGCGCGAAGGAGGGTTTCCTCGAGGCCTGGGTCGAGAACCAGGGGCCGCCGATCGCGCCGGTCGACCTCGACCACGTCTTCGAGACGTTCTGGTCCCGCCGCGCGCGGGGCAGCGGGCTCGGGCTCGCGATCGCCAAGCGCGTGGTGGACGCCCACGGCGGCACGATCCGCGCCGAGAACATGAGGGGCGGTCCTCGGTTCACGTTCACCCTGCCGCTCGCGTCAGTGCCTGCGGTGCAGTGAGCGGCCGGGTGCTCGTCGTCGACGACGAGGTCGAGATGCAGCGCGCCCTGCGCGCGGGCCTCGGTTACCACGACTTCGACGTGCGCGTCGTCGGGAGCGGGGAGGAGGCGGTGCGCGAGGCGGCGTCATGGCGCCCGGACGTCGTCCTCCTGGACCTCGGCCTGCCGGGCATGGACGGGTTCCAGACGCTGGCCGCGCTGCGGCCTGTCACGCGCGCGGCGGTGATCGTGGTCAGCGTCATGCCGGGCGAGAAGGACAAGGTGCGCGCGCTGGATGCGGGCGCGGACGACTACGTCGTGAAGCCCTTCGGCACCGAGGAGCTTGTTGCGCGGATCCGCGCGGTGCTGCGCCGGCAGGCGGACGTCGACGCCGGCGAGCCGGTCATTCGCGCCGGCGCGCTCGAGATCGACCTCGCGCGTCGCGCGGTGTCGGTCGCCGGCCGGCCGGTGAAGCTGACGCCCACGGAGTACGAGCTGCTGCGCTACCTCGCGCTGCACGCCGGCAAGCCCGTGACGCACACCACGCTGCTGCGCCAGGTCTGGGGCGAGTACGCGGTCGGCGACAAGTACAACACCCGCTACGTCGTCGCGCAGATCCGCAAGAAGCTCGGCGACAACCCGGCGAACCCGCGCTACATCGTCAACGAGCCGGGGGTCGGCTACCGCCTGGAAACCGCCTAGACCTCTCCGTGGCTTCGGTTGAGGAGGTACGCGGCGAGCAGCGCCACGAGCACTATGCCGGGCGACCAGTTCATGCCCGGGCCGAACGGGTCGTAGCCCGAGAAGTCGACACCGACCGCCAGGCCGCTGATGGCCGCGAACACCATCACGATCAGCACGCCGCGCAGACGCCCGTGCCGCGCGAAGAAAAGCTCGACGCCGAGGAGCCTGTGCGGCCGGTGCGCGTGCGGCCGGGCGGCCGGCGCCGCGTGCGCGGAGACGCGCTCACGGCGGCCGAGGCGGTAGCGCGCCGCGGTCGGCCGGAGCTCCGCGGGCAGGCGGTCGATCTCGCGGTCGGGCGGAGGCGGCACCTCTAGCGGCTCCCACAGCGGCTCGCGGCGATGGCGCCGGTAGAGGATGAACGTGAGGGTCCCGAGCACCAGCCACCCGAAGAAGACGAACGTCGAGTTCGAGATGTTCTGGAAGACGAGCTGCGAGAACACCGTGCCGATCGCGAGCGCGCCGACCAGGGACAGGACGGGGATCTGCTCGCGGCCGAACGGGATGTTCCCGGGCATGCGGTATGGCCGGTAGAGGTCGGGCTCGATGTAGCGAAGGCGCATCACCGACAGGTGCGCAGAGCAGAAGGCAAACGTCGCCGCCAGCGAGTAGACCGCGCTCATCAGGTCGATGACCGTGCTCCCGCTGAACATGCCGGGCAGCACCAGCACCGCGGCCGCGATCCCGAAGACGACGATCGACACGTACGGCGTCTTGAACTTCGGGTGCAGCGTCGCGAAGCGGCCCGGCAGCAGGTGGGCGCCGCCGAGCGAGTAGCTGAGGCGCGAGATGCCGATGAGCCCCGCATTCGTCGCGATGATCAGGATGGTGAACGCCAGGATGCCGACCCAGATGCTGGCCCAGAAAGCGAGGGTCTGGGACACTCGGCCGAAGCCGGTGACGATGCCGGCGACGGGGTCGTCCTTCCACTTGGTGCCGAGATCGGTCACCCACTGGCCGTCGTGCATGTGCACGGGGAAGACGCTGACGCCGATCGTCGGCAGGAACGCGGACACGAAGAGCACCGCGACGATGACCGCGAACGTCGCGCGCGGAACGCTCCGGCCGGGGTTGCGAACCTCCTCTGACATGTTCGAGATCGTCTCGATGCCGGTGTAGGTCACCATCGCGATCGACACGCTCGCGAGGAAGTTGCCCCACGTCGGCGCGACGCCCCAGTGGATGTTCTGGATGACGGTCTGGATGTTCAGCAGGAGGATCAGGCCGAGGATCACGAGCACGAGCTGCGTCAGCAGGTCGGCCAGCGCGAGCACCAGGTTCAGGACGCTCGACTCCTGGATCCCGATGATGTTGACGACGATCAGGATCCCGATCAGCACCACCGTGCCGGCGACGTGCCACGAGCCGTAGGTGCTCATCTTGTCGAAGAGCCAGAAGTACTTGCTGAAGACGCCGAGGTAGCTGATCGCGAAGTACGCCGATATCGAGACCGTCGCGGTGTAGTTCAGGAGCTGGACCCACCCGACGATGAAACCGAGAGGCTCGTTGAAGGCGCGGCGAGCGAACGACGAGCTGCCGCCGGCGTGGGGCAGCGCGGCCGTGCCCTCGGCGTAGTTGAGCGCGGTGGTCACGAAGATGAAGCCGGCGAGGATCAGCGCGAGCGGCGTGAGCCCGAGCGCGAACGCCGCCGTGACGCCGAGCGCGTAGTAGATCGACGACCCGACGTTGCCGTAGCACGCGGCGAAGAGGGCGGAGGCGCCGAGGGTGCGCGGTAGCTTGGCCCCACGCCGGACGACGACGCGCAGGTCACCCGGCCGCCGGCCGCGCCGGGCGACCGAGTCGTGACTCACGACACTCGAATGTAAGCCTTCGACCGGAAACCCATACGAACTTCATACGGGTCCGGGGGCGGGCCAAACGGGGCCCTCACACGCCGGCTCCTACGTTCGGAGCATGCGCAACGCCGTCATGCGGATGCCCGAAGACCGGACGCCGGAGGAGACCCGGCGCGTGCTCAGGATTGCGGTTCGCCAGCTCGAGCGGGCGGACCTCTACCTGGCTGCGGTCGCGAGCCTCGACATCGGCGACGACGAGGGCCAGGCCGCCATCGACCAGATCCGCGATGACGTGGAGTCGCTTCGCAAGCACCTCGTCGACGGGCGGATCGCCCTGTGAGCTACGTGAGCGCCGCGGCGCGTAGAAGGATCAAGGTCCACGCCGCCAACCTCGGCCCGCTGCTCTGCTGGTCGATCGTCTTCGCCGACATCGGCACGTCGATCTACTACGTGCCGGGCATCGTGTCGTCGAGCGGCTACAACAAGCGCACCGCGATCTTCGTCGCGCTGACCGCTGTGGCCTTCGTGCTGCTTGCGCTGAAGTACGCCGAGGTCACCTGGCGCAACCCTGAGGGTGGGGGAGTCGTGACGATCGCGTCGCGGGCGCTGCACCCTCTCGTCGGCCTGCTCGGCGGCCTGTTCATCATCGTCGACTACTACCTCACGGCCGGCCTGAGCGCGTTCTCTGGCGTCAGCTACCTGGCTGTCGTGTTCCCTGCCGTCGCGTGGGGCAATGCGCTTCCCGGCACGCTCCTCGCGCTCACCGGGCTGGCGGTCCTCAACGTGATCGGCATCAAGGAGAGCGCGACCGTCAGCTTCATCGCGGCGATCCTCGCCCTGGCCGGGCAGCTCCTCGTCGTCGTCATCGTCGCGCTCGCGCTCGGACCGGCCGGGATCTGGCACAGCATCCAGCAGGTCGGGCAGGGACCACCGCCGATCACGCCGATCACGCTCGTCTTCGGCTTCGGGGCCGCATTCCTCGCGTTCTCGGGCCTCGAGAGCGTCGCCCAGATCGCGCCGGCGATGCGCTCGCCGCGGCGCCGCACCGCCTATCGGACGATGGCCCTCGTCATCGTGGCCATGATCGTCACGAGCCCGATCCTCTCGCTGTGGCAGACGGTCCTCGTGCCCGATCCGAACAGTCCGCAGAACGTCAACTTCCTGCTCTCGCTGCTGGGAGGCCAGTACGCGGGCAAGTTCGTCGCCGACTACGTCGCGGTCACGGGCGCCGTGCTGCTCATGTTCGCGAGCAACACGGCGATCATCGGCGGCTACCACGTCTTCCTGGCTCTCACCCGCATGGGGTTCCTTCCGCGGGTCATGGAGCTGCGCAACTCGTGGCGGCGGACGCCGCACGTGGCCATCCTCGCCGCGGTGATCCCACCGGTGATCATCGTCTGGGTCGCCTCGACGAGCTCTGCAGGCACGGCCGTCTTCCTCGGCAACCTCTACGCGTTCGGCCTGCTCGGCTCGATCATCCTCACGTGCGTCTCGCTTGACGTCATCCGCCTCCGCGAGCTGCGCCTGGACGGCAGCGTGCGCAACCGGTTCGTGTTCGGGGTTGGCGTGTTCACCACCGTGCTGCCGCTGGTCGCGTGGCTCGTCAACCTCGTGGCGAAGCCCGACGCAACGATCTTCGGTGGCGCGCTGACGGTCGTGGGTCTCGTGGTCGGCCTCACCACCTACCGGCGGGCCCACCGCCAGCGGCCGGCGGTGTTCCCGGTTCCGTACCGCCCCGAGCTCGCGAACGACTCGATCGCGATGCAGTTCCAGGCGCGGCCCGCGGACGTGCTCGTCGTCCTGCCGCGCGACCAGAACTCCGCGGACGCCGTCATCGCGGAGGGCGCCGAGGCCGCGCACGGCAAGAGCGTGGTCTACCTCTACCGCGGGCAGGCGCCGCCCGGGCCCGTCGAGTTGTGGGAGGTCAGCGATCCGTACCTGAAGGACTACGTCGCACAGGACGCGTTCACGCGCGCCGAGATCCGTTCTCGCGCCGATGTGCCGAACCGGCGCTACGTGTACGTGCCCGGCAGCCTGCCGCCGGACGCGATCGGCCGCGTCTGGGCCGAGCTGCACCCGCACGAGACGGTGGTCCTGCAGGGCGAGCAGGACGTGCTGCCGGCGCTGGCGCTCGACCGGATCAGGCACCGCGTGCACAGCGGCGTGCCGGTCCTGCACCTGATCAGCTCGCGCGTTCGGCGCGAGCCCGATGCGGCCGCGGCGGCCGCGGCGAGCTAGGCCGGGACGATCAGCTCGTCGAGCTTTCTTGGGTAGTCCGTCATCACGCGGCACCCGTCGTCCGTGATGACGACCGTGTCGGAGTGCCGGAAGCCGCCGAGCGCGGCGTAGTAGACGCCCGGCTCGACCGTGAGCACCATGCCCGGCTCGAGGATGGCCTCCTCGCCGCGGTCTAGGAACGGCGCCTCGTGCGGCTCGAGGCCGATCGAGTGGCCGACGTGGTGGCGGAGCTCGTCGCGGACGCCAAGCTCGGCGGCGAGCCTCACCACCTCCATCTCGACCTCGGCTGCGGGCACGCCCGGCTTCATGACCTCGAAGGCGCGCGTCTGCAGCGCGAGCATCGCGTCGAACGCCCGCCGCTGCGGCTCGGCCGGCTCACCCACGACAAGCGTCCGCTCGAGCTCGCTCTGGTAGCCGTCGACGTTCGCGGACGCCAGCGTCGACAGCACGTCGCCGCGCTGCACGCCGAGGCCCTTCACGAAGCTGTGGGGCATGAACGTCGAGCGGCCGCCGACGAACATCGCGGTGAGGCCCGTGCCGGCCTCGATGCCGCGGGGCGTCCAGCCGGGCATCTCGCGCACCATCTCGCGCAGCGTCTCGACCTGCGATGCGGCGTAGCACTCGATCTCGGTCCTGCCGGTCGCGATCGTGTCCTGCATGCGCCGGTGTGCGCGCACGCCCCAGTCGCAGCTGAGCTGGATGCACTCGATCTCCGCGGGTGACTTCACGCGTCGCAGCGACTCGACGAGCATCTCGGCGTCGACGGGCGGCTTGCCCGTGACGTCGCCAAGCTTCGGGCCGCGATAGCCGAAGAGCGGCAGGACGCCGTCGTGGTCGGCGCCGACGCGTCCCGGCTGCACGCCGACCTCGGCCAGGGCGACGCCGACGCGTTCCATCGGGTGCTCGACGCCGGGGTACTCGAAGTACACGTCGAGCCTGTCGATGCCGTCGACCTGCTCCGCGTGCTCCTTCTCGACCGCGGGCACGATGAGCGCCGTGTAGGCGTCCGGACCGAGCACGAGGGCGATCGGCCGCTCGGTCGGGACGTGGTGGAAACCGGTGAGATACGCGATGCGCGCGGGATAGAAGACGCACATCGCGTCGAGCTTCATGGCCTCCATCCCCGCCACCACGGCCTCCCTGCGCCGACGGTATTCGTCCGCGCCGATCGCAGGAACGCTCCTCCCCGCTCGCGGGGAGGCCGGGAGGGGACCAGCCAATTGACTCCGGCGCTTCCTAGTAGGCGGCAAGCTCTCGCATCGCCTTGGCGATCTTGGCCGGGCTGGGCATGAAGAACTCCTCCTGCGGGGTGTTGAACGGCATCGCGGGCACGTCGGGCGCGGCGACCCTCACGACCGGCCCGTCGAGGCTGTCGAACGCATCCTGCGCGATCGTCGCCGCCACCTCGGCGCCAAACCCGCCCGTGAGGTTGTCCTCGTGCACCACCATCGCCTTCCCCGTCTTCCGCACCGACGCAAGGATCGTCTCGCGGTCCAGCGGCGCGAGCGTGCGAAGGTCGACCACCTCCACGCTGATCCCGTCCGCCGCGACCTCCTCCGCCGCCTGCACGCAGTAGTGCGTCATCAGCCCCCACGCGAAGCAGCTCACCCTGGTCCCCTCGCGCCGCACCGCTGCCGGACCGATCGCCACCAGGTGGTCGCCGTCGGGCACCTCCTCGGTCACGAGCCGATACACCTTCTTGTGCTCGAGGAAAAGGACCGGGTCGGGATCGCGGATCGCGGACTTCAGCAGCCCGTGCGCGTCCGCCGGCATGCTGGGCACGACGACCTTCAACCCCGGCACGTGCGCGTAGAACGCCTCGATCGATTGCGAGTGGTAGAGCCCGCCGTGCACGCCGCCGCCGAACGGCGCGCGGATAACGATCGGCACCGACCAGTCGCCGTTGGAGCGATAGCGCGTGCGCGCCGCCTCGCTGACGATCTGGTCGAAGGCGGGATGGATGAAGTCCGCGAACTGGATCTCCGCGATGGGAATGAGACCGTTCAGCGCGGCACCGATGGCAACGCCGACGATGCCCGACTCCGCCAGCGGCGTGTCGAGCACGCGCGATTCGCCGAAGCGCGCGTAGAGGCCGTCGGTCGCGCCGAAGACGCCTCCCTTCTTGCCGACGTCCTCGCCCATGACGAGCACGCGCTCGTCCCGGTCCATCTCCTCGGTGATCGCGGCGCGGACCGCCTCGATCATGCGCATCTCAGCCATGTCGACTTACGTCGAAAACAATGTATAGACTCGGAGGAGGAGCGTTCGTCCGGTGGGGAGGGAGAGGATCAGAGACTGATCCGGAGGTAAGGTCCCATTTCGTTCTCGGCGGACGTCAAGAACGAGATGGCCGGCTTGATGCCGGCCCGCCCGTGCTGCCAGCTGAGCGAGCTGCTCGGGCTCTATTTCGGCTCGCGTGGACGCCTTCTGAAGCGAGACGGGGAGGGCCGCGCCGCGTACTTCTCGCTGCTGCGCAACGCGATCGCGCGCAAGGTCGTCCGCCTTGGCCGCGCGGTCGGACAGATGGACGCGAAGTACCAGGCGGTCAAGACCAAGAAGCGGATGACGTTCTTCATCGAGCTCGCCCTCCCGCGCGGCCTCGAGAGCGCGTTCATGCAGTCGGCGGCCGCCGCGCTGCCGGACCAGGCGTGCGACCGCAAGGCGATGCTCCGCGGCCTGTTCCTTGGCTGCGGCTCCGTCAACGCGCCCAGCGCGCGCTACCACCTCGAGATGGTGGCGCCGTCGGAGTCCTGGGCGGCCACCATCCGGCGGCTCATGGAGGACGCCGGCGTCACGGCCGGCATGGCGGAGCGAAGCGGCCAGCACGTCGTCTACATAAAGGAAGGAGACGGCATCGTGCGGCTGCTCTCGCTCATGGGCGCCAGCCGCGCCGTGATGGAGTTCGAGAACGTGCGCGTCGTCCGGGCCGTCAGCGGCGAGGTGAACCGGCGGCTCAACTTCGAGACCGCGAACATCTCGAAGACGATCGGTTCGGGCCTGCGCCAGGCGGCGGCAATCGAGCGCCTGGACTCCGGCGGGCGCCTCGAGCGCCTGCCCAAAGCGCTCCGGGAGATGGCCCGCTGGCGGGCTGCCAACCCGGAGTTGAACCTGTCGGAGCTGGCCTCACGCATGAAGCTGTCGAAATCGGCGGTGAACCACCGTTTGAGGAGGCTTCTGGAGCTCAGCGAGCAGGGCGATCGGCCCACCGACCACGAACGCCGCTCCGCCTAGTATTACGTCGAAATCAAATTCGGCTGGTTCTAAGGGAGCGGTCAAACCATGGCCATCAGGGTTGGTATCAACGGTTTCGGCCGCATTGGCCGCAACATCTTCCGGGCGGCGCTGAAGCTCAACGCAGGCTTCGAGGTCGTGGCGGTCAACGACATCGGCGACGCGAAGACGTTCGCGCACCTGCTGAAGCACGACACCACGTTCGGCACGCTGCCGCAGGCGGTCTCGCACGACACGGACAGCATCAAGGTCGACGGCAGGACCGTCAAGTTTCTGAGCATGAAGGACCCCGCCGAGCTGCCGTGGCGCGACCTCGGCGTCGACGTCGTGGTCGAGTCGACAGGCCTGTTCACGGACGCGAACAAGGCGCGCGTGCACATCGACAAGGGCGGCGCGAAGAAGGTCGTCATCTCGGCGCCGGCGACGCACCAGGACTACACGGTGGTGATGGGCGTGAACCACAAGGGCTACGACCCGTCGAAGCACAACGTGATCTCCAACGCGAGCTGCACGACCAACTGCTTCGTGCCGGTGGCCAAGGTGCTGCACGACTCGTTCGGCCTCGAGAACGGCTTCATGACGACGATCCACGCCTACACGGCCGACCAGCGCCTGCAGGACCTCCCGCACAAGGACCTGCGGCGCGCGCGTGCCGCGGCGGACAACATCATCCCGACCTCGACCGGCGCGAGCAAGGCCGTGGCCGAGGTGCTTCCCGAGCTCGGCGGCAAGTTCGCGGGCATGTCGTTCCGCGTGCCGGTGCTCGACGTCTCGGTCGTCGACCTGAGCGTGGAGCTCGGCAAGTCGACGACCGTGGAGGACATCAACGCAGCGTTCGACGAGGCCGCGAGCGGCGAGCTCAAGGGCATCCTCGCGGTTAGCCACGAGGAGCTCGTCTCGTCCGACTTCCGCGGCGACTCGCACTCGTCGATCGTCGACGCGCCGATGACGATCATGCTCGGCCCGCAGAGGGCCAAGGTCGTCAGCTGGTACGACAACGAGTGGGGCTTCAGCTGTCGCATGGTCGACCTGATCACCTACATGGCGGACAAGCTCTGAAAGTTCCGATCACGTCCGTCGACGTCGCGGGCCGGCGGGTGCTGGTCCGCGAAGACCTCAACGTCCCCATGCAGGACGGAAAGATCACGGATACGACGCGCATCAAGGCGGTGCTGCCGACCCTCAAGGACCTGATGCACCGCGGCGCGTTCGTCATCGTCATGTCGCACCTCGGGCGGCCGAAGGGCGTCGACCAGTCGCTGTCGCTCCGTCCCGTCGCGCAGGAGCTCGGCCGCGCTCTGTGGACGGAGGTGAAGTTCGCGTACGACTGCGTCGGACCGCAGGCCGAGTCCGCGGTGTCGCGGCTGCCGCAGGGCGGCGTGCTCGTGCTCGAGAACGTCCGCTTCCATCCCGAGGACGAGCAGAACGACCCCGAGTTCGCGCGCCAGCTCGCGTCGCTCGGCGAGATCTTCGTCCTCGACGCGTTCGCGTCGGCGCACCGGGCGCACGCCTCCGTCGTCGGCGTTGCCCAGTACCTGCCCGCGTACGCGGGCCTCCTGATGGAGGCCGAGCTCAGCGCGCTGAGCACCGCGCTCGACTATCCGAAGCGCCCGCTCGTCGCGGTCGTCGGCGGCGCGAAGGTCTCGACGAAGATTGGCCTGCTCAACAACATGATCAGTCGCGTCGACTCGCTGCTCATCGGCGGCGCGATGGCGAACACGTTCCTCAAGGCGCAGGGCAAGCCGACCGGCAACAGCCTGGTCGACAACGAGTCGATCGACGCCGCGAACGACATCTGGAAGACGGGCGGCGCGCGGCTGGTGCTGCCGATCGACCTGGCGTGCACGCGGCAGACGATCTCGGGACAGCCGCAGCAGATCTTTCCGGTCGACGCCGTGGAGCCCGGCTGGATCGCGGTCGACATCGGCCCGAGGACCGTCGATCTCTTCGCATCTAAGCTGGCGGGCGCCGGCACGATCGTCTGGAACGGCCCGATGGGGATCTTCGAGGTGAAGGACTTCAGCGCGGGCACGAAGGCGGTCGGCGAGGCGATCGCGTCGTCGGGCGCGTACACGCTGGTCGGCGGGGGCGACACCGCCGCGGCGGTGGACCAGCTCGGCCTGGCCGGGAAGTACTCGTTCATCTCGACCGGCGGCGGCGCGACCCTCGAGTACCTCGAGGGCAAGGAGCTTCCCGGCGTCGCCATCCTCCGAGAGGCCTGATCGGTGCCGTCCAGCGACACCAACACGAAGGCGCTGATGGCCGCGAACTGGAAGATGAACCCGGTCGACGGCGGTGATGCGGTGGACATCGTCCGCGGCGTGCTGCCCACGGCCAGCGCGTCGGCCGATTCCGTCGAGACGGTGCTCTGCCCGCCGTTCCCGTGGCTGCTCGGCGTCGCCGAGGTCCTCGAGGGATCGTCGGTGAAGCTCGGTGCGCAGGACTGCTTCTGGGAGACGTCTGGCGCGTACACCGGCGAGGTGTCGCCGGCCATGCTGCGCGGCTGGTGCCAGTGGGTGATCGTCGGGCACTCCGAGCGCCGGATCTACCTCGGCGAGACGGACGACATGGTTGCCCGGAAGGCCGCCACCGCGCTCGCCTCCGACCTCAACGTCATCGTGTGCGTGGGCGAGCTCGAGGACCACTACGACGCCGGCAAGAGCGATGAGATCGTGACCGCGCAGGTGAAGGGCAGCCTCGCGCTAGCCTCCGCCGACGACTCCGCGCGGCTGGTCATCGCGTACGAGCCCGTGTGGGCCATCGGAACCGGTAAGAGCGCGGACCCGGAGCACGCGTACAAGACGATGCGGCTGATCCGCAAGGTCGTCGGCGAGCTCATTGGCGCCGGGGCGGCGAGGAAGGTTCGCGTCCTCTATGGCGGCAGCGTGAACGCGGCGAACGTTGAGTCTTACGTGGAGCTTCCGCTGTGCGACGGCTGCCTGGTCGGCGGGTCGAGCCTCAAGCCTGAGGAGTTCTCGCAGATCATCAAGACGACCGCTGAGGTTTATGGCCAGCGCTAGGCCGGTCGGCCGGCTCGTCCTTCTGCGTCACGGCCAGAGCACGTGGAACCTCGAGAACCTGTTCACCGGCTGGCACGATGTGCCGCTGAGCGAGCAGGGCGAGGAGGAGGCGCGCGAAGCGGGCCGGCTGCTCGACCGCGACGGCGTGTTCCCCGACGTGGTCCACACGTCGGTGCTGATCCGCTCGATCCAGACGACCGAGCTCACGCTGGCGGCGATGGGCCGCTCGTGGATCCCGGTGCGGCGCAGCTGGCGGCTCAACGAGCGGCACTACGGCGCGCTGCAGGGGCTGAACAAGAAGGAGACCGCCGAGCGCTATGGCGAGGCGCAGGTCAAGCTGTGGCGGCGAAGCTATGACGTCCCGCCGCCGCCGCTCGAGAGCGGGGATGAGCGCCACGCGTCGCGCGACGTGCGGTACGCGAGCCTGCCGGCGGAGCTGATCCCGGCGTCCGAGTGTCTGAAGGACGTCGTCGAGCGGATGCTGCCGTACTGGTTCGACGCGATCGTGCCCGACCTGCTTGCGTACGACTGCGTGCTCGTGTCCGCACACGGCAACAGCCTGCGGGCGCTGATCAAGCACCTCGATGGGCTCACCGAGGAGCAGGTCGTCGATCTCGACATCCCGACAGGGGTTCCGCGCGTCTACGACCTGGGTCCGGACTTCGGCGTGCGCTCGCGGCGCTACCTCGGCGATCCCGCCGACATCGAACGTCGGGCGGCCGCGGTGAAAGCCCAGGCGAGCTCAAAACCGGCCTCGCACTAGACTGATTCGTAACTCGTTCGAATTCAAGAAAGGGGGGTCCTTCTGACCATGGCCTACGAGCTTCCCAAGCTTCCCTATGCCTTCGACGCGCTCGAGCCGCACATCGACGCGAAGACCATGGAGATCCACCACGACAAGCACCACCAGGCGTACGTCAACAACGCCAATGGCGCGCTCGAGAAGCATCCCGAGCTGGCGAGCAAGTCGGTCGAGGACCTGCTGCGCGGCATCTCCTCGGTCCCCGAGGACGTCCGCAACGTGCTGCGCAACAACGCCGGCGGCCACTCGAACCACTCGATCTTCTGGACGATCATGGGCCCCGGCGGCGGCGGCGCCCCGAGCGGCAGGATCGGCGACGCGATCAACAGCACGTTCGGCGGCTACGACGCGTTCAAGGAGCAGCTGACGAAGGCCGCGGTGGGCCAGTTCGGCAGCGGCTGGGGCTGGCTCGTCGCCGACTCCGGCGGCAAGCTCTCGATCAAGGGCTACCCGAACCAGGACAGCCCGTACATGGACGGCATGACGCCGATCCTCGGCGTGGACGTCTGGGAGCACGCCTACTACCTCAAGTACCAGAACCGCCGGCCCGATTACGTGGCGGCCTGGTTCAACACCATCAACTGGGACGAGGTCAACAAGCGGTACCGGTAGCCGTGGGTAAAATGGCGGCCGTCAAGCCATGAACAACGTCAAGAACGCGCTCGTCATCATCGAGGTCGTCCTCTCCGTGCTCCTGATGGTCGGCGTCCTCGTGCAGACGCCGAAGGCAACCGGGCTGGGCGGGACGATCGGCGGCGGTGGCGACGGCCTGGGCGGCGGCTACCGCACCCGGCGGGGACTCGAGCGCCAGATCTACTGGACGACGTGGGTCGTGGTCGCCGCGTTCCTGATCACGTCGATGGCCAACATCTGGGTCTCCTTTTCACATAACCACTAGGCGCTTGGCCCGCAGGCTCGCTGCGGGAGTGTCGGTGGGTGCGATGGCGGCGCTCCTCGTGGCCGCGTGCCAGCCGATCGCCACGGTGCCGAAGCCGGCGAAGGGCGGCACCGCGGTCGAGGCGCTCGTCGGCACGCCCGGGGCGCTGAACCCACTCTTCGAGCAGGACGACGCGACGCGGGACGTCGACGCCGTGATCTACCAGGGCCTGACGACGGTGGACGCGAACCAGCGCGTGGTGGGGTTGCTTGCGCGCGATTGGTCGGTGTCTCCGGACCACATGACCTACACCTTCGACCTGCGCGGCGACGTGAAGTGGGCCGACGGCCAGCCGTTCACGGCGGACGACGTGCTCTTCACGTTCCACGTCCTGCAGGACCAGGAGTACGACCAGCCCGACGCGCAGTTCTGGCGCGACCTCGGGGTGGCTGCAGGCGGGCCCGGGCAGGTGGTGTTCACGCTCCGCTCGCCGAGCGCGGCATTTCCGCTCGCGCTCCGCATCGGCATCATCGCGAAGCACCTCTTCGACGGCCTTGCGCCGCAGCAGATCCAGGACAGCCCCTACAGCGGCATTCGGGCGATCGGGACCGGCCCGTTCAAGGTGGCCTCGATCGACGCGCGCGCCATCACCCTCGATCGCAACCCCTTCGCCGCGCCGCAGCCGTGGCTGGACCACCTGATCATGCGGACGTATCCCGCGAACAACCCGCAGGCGGCGATCCTCGCCGTCCGGTCCGGCGCGGCAGACCTCGTCGGCGGGCTCGAGCCCGAGGAGCTCAACGCGCTGCAGAACGCCAGCGACACGACGATCCAGGACGCGCAGACGTACACAAACGCGTTCGTGACCATGAACGCGGACGGCGCGGGCAAGCCGTATTTCTCAGACGTGAAGGTGCGGCAGGCGCTGGTCCAGGCGATCGATCGCACGGCCGTCATCGACGCGGTCCTGAGCGGCCGGGCCGACGTCGACCCGACGCCGATCCCGACGGGGAACTGGGCTTTCACCTCCTCGGCGGCCAAGAAGTACCCGTACGACCAGGCCGCCGCGAACGCGGCTCTCGACGCGGCGGGGTGGCACCTCAAGGGGAACGTGCGCACGAACAAGCAGGGTGTGCCGTTCAACGTCGACCTCGTGGTCACGAACACCTACCCCAATCAGCAGATCGCGGCGGTGATCAAGCAGCAGCTGAGCGCGGTCGGGGTGCAGGTGACCATCAAGCCGGTGACGCCCGTGCAGCTGGTCGGCGACTACCTGCTGACGCATGACTACGAGATGGCGCTCGTCGTCTTCGACGTGGGTCCTGACCCCGACCTCTACTCGCTGTGGCACTCCGGCGCGGAGGCCGGAACGTTGAACTTCGCGTACGCGAAGGGGTGGGGCCTCATCGACAAGGACCTCGAGGACGGTCGCGCCGAGGTCGACGTCTCCGCGCGGTTGGCCGCCTACGCCGACTTTCAGTCGCTCATCGCCGACGCCGCGCCCGCGATCTTCCTGTACTCGGCGCACTACGACTACGCGGTATCGCAGCGCGTGCGCGGGGTGCACATGAACCACGTCATCGAGCCCGAGGACCGCTTCCAGTACGTGACCGACTGGTACGTGAACACCGGCCAGTAGCGACGCCGCATTCCGCCCTTCTGGCGACAGCCGGGCGGTTCGGAGCTAAGCGAGGGGCCGGCGCGGCGGCAGACGGGCGGTATGGCGGGGCGCGAGAATTGAGGGCGTGGACCTCGGGCTGAAGGGCCGCCGCGCCTTCGTCGCCGCCGCCAGCAAGGGGCTTGGCTTCGGCTGCGCCAAGGCCCTGGCCGACGAGGGTGCGCAGGTCTTCATCTCGTCCCGGAGCGAATCGGGGATCAAGGCGGCGGCGGAGAAGATCAAGGCGGCCGGCTGGAAGGCGGCCGACGTGAGCAAGCCGGGCGAGCCCGAGGCGGCAATCAAGGAGGCGATCTCCAGGCTCGGCGGCCTCGACATCCTGGTCGTCAACTCCGGCGGGCCGCCCGCGGGCACGTTCCAGACCACGCCGCTCGACGCCTGGGACACCGCGCATCACCTGCTGCTCATGGGCGCCGTCCGCCTGATCAACGCGGCGCTGCCCGAGCTGAAGCAGTCAGGCCACGGGCGGATCGTCATCATCACGTCGGTCACCGTCCGCCAGCCGATCCCGAACCTGATCCTCTCGAACTCGGTCCGCGCGGCGGTCACGAACCTCGCGAAGACGCTGTCGCTCGAGCTCGGGCCCGACGGCATCACCGTGAACTGCCTCGCGCCGGACGCCATCCTCACGGACCGCATCCGTGAGCTGGCCGGCGGCGACGCCGCCCAGCAGGAGCGCAGCATCAAGGCGTCGGCCGAGCGGACGCCCATGCGCCGCATGGGCACGCCGGAGGAGTTCGGCGCGACGTGCGCCTTCCTGTGCTCCCAGCAGGCCGGGTTCATCACGGGCCAGACCATCGGGATCGACGGCGGCACCCTCGCCGGTGTTCACTAGAGGGCGATGACGATGAAATTCGCTGAGCGGATGTCGCGGATCGGAACCGAGGGCGCGTTCGTGACGCTCGCCAAGGCGCGCGCGCTCGAGGCGCAGGGCAAGCACATCGTCCACCTCGAGATCGGCGAGCCGGACTTCGCGACGCCCGACAACATCGTCGAGGCCGGCATCTCCGCGATGCAGAACGGCTACACGCACTACACGGCCGCGGCCGGGATCATGGAGGTGCGCGAGGCCGTCGCGGGCTTCGTCAACCGCATGCTCAAGACCGACGTCGACCCGCTCGACGTCGTGCTGATGCCGGGCTCGAAGAACGTCCTGCTCTTCGCGCTGTTCTCGTGCGTCGAGCCCGGGGACGAGGTCATCCTCCCGGACCCCGGCTACCCGGCCTACGCGTCGCAGGTGAGCTTCATCGGCGCGGTGCCGAAGCACGTGACGCTGCGCGAGGAGACGGGGTTCCGCCTCGACCTCGACGAGCTTCGCTCGCTCATCACGCCGAAGACCCGCATGCTCATCATCAACACGCCGCAGAACCCGACCGGCGGCATCCTCACGGCCGAGGACGTGAAGGTCGTGTGCGACCTCGTCCAGGAGCACGACCTCGTGCTCGTCTCGGACGAGATCTACAGCCAGCTCGTCTACGGGTTCACCCACGTGTCGCCGCTGTCCCAGCCCGGGATGCGCGAGCGCACGGTGCTGATGGACGGCCTGTCGAAGTCGTACGCCATGACCGGGTGGCGCCTGGCCTACGCGGTGGCGCCGCGCGAGCTCGCGCAGAAGCTCGAGACGCTGCTCATCAACTCATCGTCGTGCGCGGCCGCGTTCACGCAGATGGCCGCCATTGAAGCGCTCGCGACCGAGGAGTCGGACCACGCGGTGCGCCGAATGGTGAAGGTCTTCGAGCACCGCCGTAACCTCGTCGTCGACGGCCTCAACGCGATCCCCGGCGTCCGCTGCGCGAAGCCGCAGGGCGCGTTCTACGCCTTCCCGAACATCACCGGGACGGGGTTCGACGAGCACGAGCTTGCCGACCGCCTGCTCACCGAGGCCGGCGTGGCCGTGCTGCCGGGCACCGCGTTCGGCGCCGCGGGCAAGGGCTTCATCCGGCTTGCCTACACGCAATCCGAGGACGAGCTGAAGACCGGGCTCGACCGCATTCGCAAGTTCCTGGAGGCCAACGGCAAGACCAACAGCCACTGAGGAGGTGTCATCGATGCGTCGATCGAGGTTGCGCGGCGTCATTGCGGCGGTCGGTGCGGCGTCGGTGTTCTTCAGCCTTCCAGCCGGCGCGAGCGCGGCGTCAACGACCTCGGCCCTCCCGGCGCACGTCTACGCGCCCTATTTCGAAACCTGGACCACGGACGGCATCACCGCCACCGCGCAGGCGTCCGGCGTGAAGTACATGACGCTTGCGTTCCTCGAATCGCAGAGCAAGACGTCGTGCACCGTCGGGTGGAACGGCGCCGATCCTCTGACGAAGTACGGCGCGGACATAGCGTCGCTGCGTGCCGCGGGCGGTGACGTCATTCCGTCCTTCGGCGGCTGGAGCGCGGACGAGGCCGGCACCGAGGTCGGCGACTCGTGCAAGGACGTCGCCACGCTTGCCGGGGTTTACGAGAACGTGGTGACGACGCTGAACGTGACGCGGCTCGACATGGACGTCGAGGGCCGCTCGCTCAACCGCCTCGACGGCATCGACCGGCGCAACAAGGCGCTGAAGATGGCCGAGGATTGGGCCGCCGCGAACGGCCGCACCCTCCAGGTCTCGTACACGCTGCCGACGAATGCGAACGGGCCTGACTCCGCGAGCCTCTACGTGCTGCAGAACGCGGTCGCCAACGGCACCCGCTTCGACGTCGCGAACATCATGACCTTCGACTACTACGACGGCGTAACCACCGACATGGGCGGCGCCGCCATCGCCGCGGCGCAGGGCCTCTTCAGCGATTTGCAGACGCTGTATCCATCGAAGACCTCTGCGCAGCTGTGGGCGATGGAGGGCAACACGATCATGAACGGGATCGACGACTACCCGAAGAAGACGGAGGTCACGTACCCGGCGGACGCGCAGAGGCTTCTGACCTTCGCGCAGTCGGTGGGCATCGGCTCACTTTCGATGTGGGCGATCCAGCGCGACAACGGCGGCTGCCCGGGCGCGCGCGGCAAGAACAACTGCTCCGGCATCGCGCAGGGCACGTGGGATTTTAGCCACATCCTCGAGACATATAGTTGAGTCGATGAACGAAGGTTCGACGCGGCTCACGCAGCCACTCGTGCGCGAGAACGGCGTGCTGCGCCCCGCGACGTGGGACGAGGCGCTCGATCGCGCGGCCGCGGGCTTCGCGAAGGCCCGCGCGCAGGGTCCGAACGCGTTCGGGATGTTCAGCTGCTCGAAGACGACCAACGAGATGAACTTCATCGCGCAGAAGTTCACCCGCGCCGTGATGCGCAGCAACAACGTCGACAGCTGCAACCGGACTTGACACGCCCCTTCAGTCGTCGGTCTGGCGACAGCGTTCGGAGCCGGGGGAGGAACGTCCTCCTACAGGGAGGCTGAGGAGACCGACCTCATCATCCTGTGGGGCTCCAACGCTCGCGAGACCCACCCGATCTTCTTCCACCACCTGCTGCGCGGCGTCCGCAACGGCGCTAGGCTGATCGCGGTCGACCCCCGCCGCACGAGCTCCGCGGAGTTCGCCGACCTCTGGCTCGGCCTCGACGTCGGCAGCGACATCGCGCTCGCGAACGCGATGGCCCGCGAGATCATCCACGCCGGCCTCGCCGACATGGAGTTCATCAAGCGCGCGACGACCGGCTACCCGGAGTTCGTGCGCACCGTCGAGAGCTACACGCTCGAGCGCGCCGAGCGCGAGACGGGCGTTCCGGCGGCGGCGATCGCCGAGGTGGCGCACGCGTACGCCCGTGCCGACCGGGCCATGATCTGCTGGACGCTCGGCATCACCGAGCACCACAACGCCGTCGACAACGTCCTCGCGCTGATCAACCTCGCGCTCCTCGTCGGGAAGGTCGGTCGCTACGGGTGCGGCCTCAACCCGCTGCGCGGCCAGAACAACGTGCAGGGCGGCGGTGACATGGGCGCGATCCCGAACAAGCTGCCGGGCTTCCAGGACGTCGAGGACGCCGCCCTGCGCGGGAAGTTCGAGAAGGCCTGGGGCGCCGCGATCCTGCCCAGGCGCGGCTACCACCTCAGCCAGATGTTCGAGGCCATGGACCACGGCGAGCTGAAGGCGCTCTACATCGTCGGCGAGAACCCCGCGCGCTCGGAGGCCGACCAGCAGCGGACGATCCGGCTGCTCACTGGGCTCGACCACCTCGTGGTGCAGGACATCTTCCTGACCCAGACGGCCGAGCTCGCGTCCGTCGTGCTGCCCGCGGCTGCGGGCTGGGCCGAGTCGGAGGGCACGGTGACCAGCAGCGAGCGCCGTGTGCAGCGGGTGCGCCGCGCGCTGCAGCCGCCCGAAGGCGCGCGCGACGACATCGAGATCATCGGCGAGATCGCGCGCCGTCTCGGGACCGACTGGGGCAGCCCGACCGCCGAGGACGTCTGGAACGAGTGCCGAAGGCTCTCGCCGATGCACGCGGGCATGTCGTACGCGCGTCTTGACGAGCTTGGCGGCATCCAGTGGCCGTGCCCCGACGAGTCGCATCCCGGCACCCAGTTCCTGCACGCGCGCCTCTGGGCGGAGCCGCTGGAAGGACCGCCGGCGCCGTTCAGCGCGGTCGAGAACGAGCCGCCGGTCGACGAGCTCAGCGATGAGTTTCCGATCCGGCTCACGACCGGCCGCCGACTCGACTCGTTCAACACCGGGGTGCAGACGGGCATGTACACCTCGCCCCTGCGGCGCCGCGAGTCGCTGATGATCTCGCCCGCCGACGCGGCCGCGCTCGGCATCGTGGACGGGGAGGTCGTGCGCGTGGTCTCACGGCGCGGCGCGGTCGAGACGCCGATCGCGATCGACGAGTCGCTGCGGCCCGGGCTGGCGTTCATGACGCTGCACTTTCCCGACCAGGTCTCCACGAATGTGCTGACCATCGACGCGACCGATCCGAAGTCC
>Ga0070741_10003881_pt1 | contig 35922 bp, 31 predicted proteins | sample Coa_R1_4_FD_66440 | JGI IMG/M metagenome (GOLD analysis project Ga0070741, IMG submission 66440) | Surface soil microbial communities from Centralia Pennsylvania, which are recovering from an underground coalmine fire - Coalmine... | ecosystem: Environmental > Terrestrial > Soil > Unclassified ... | reverse complement strand
CCGACTCATGCACCGCCGAGTGCTGGCGCATGTCCAGCGGGGCGAGATGAAAACCGAACACGTCCACCGCCCGCCGTAAGTCGCGCAGCCGGCCGCATGCGACCCGCTCGCCGCCGTTTCTCGCCAGCGAATCGGCGAGCACCGCCAGATCGCGGGCGAACTCGGCGGCCGTCGCGTAGTGCTTCGCCCGTCCCACCGCCCGGCGCTCGGGCGGATGGCCGTCGAGCATGCGGGTGGTTTCGGCAAGCCGGCTGTAGATGCCGATCAGCGCGCGGCGATAAGGCTCGTCGCGCCGATGCTCGGAGGCGTCCGGCGAGCGCGAAGCCAGCTCTTCCAGCTCCGGCGTGATGTCGACCAGACGCACCGACTGGGACAGCTCGGCGCCGAGGCGGTGCACCTCCTCGAAGTAGAAATCGAGCGCGGTCGACGAGTGACGGTGCAGCGCGTGCCGCATCACTTCGTGTGTGACGTGAGGATTGCCGTCGCGGTCGCCGCCGATCCAGCTTCCCAGCCTCAGGCAGCTCGCCACGCGCACGCGAGCGCAGCCCGCCGCGGAGAGTAGGTCCTCGACCAGCGCGTACAGCCGGGGCAACTGCCGGAAAAACGTGTAACGGTAGTAGGACAGCCCGTTCTCGATCTCGTCGTCCACCGTGAGCCGCAACTCGCGCAGGCTGCGCGTCTGCCAGAGCGTCAGCACGACGCGGCGCAGGTCTTCTTCGTTCTGCGCCTGTTCCTCCGAGGTGAGCCGTATCCGGTCGCGCTCGGTGAGCAGGCGCGAAATCTCCATCTGGCAGTCGAGAATGCTCTTGCGCTGCACCTCGGTGGGATGCGCGGTCAGCACCGGCGAGATCAACGCCTGCTCGAAGAATTCTTCGATCCGCTCGCAGGAAATGCCCGCCTGGCGCAGCCGCTCCAGGGTAAGAGTCATCGATCCTTCCTGCGGCGGCGAGCCGGCGATCTGATGGGCGCGGCGGCGCCGGTTGTGGTGCTGGTCTTCCGCGATGTTGGCAAGCAGCGAGAAATGGCTGTAGGCGCGCACCACAGCGATCGTTTGGGCGGGGTCCAGGCCGTTCAGCACCGACTCCAGCTCGCGCTTGGCCTGGGGATCGCGATCGCGGCGAAAGCGGATCGCGTTCTGCCGCGTCCGCTCGATCAGGTCGAACACCTGTGCGCCCTCCTGCTCGCGGATGGTGTCGCCCAGGATGCGACCGAGCAGTCTGATGTCTTCCCGTAGCGGCAGCTCTTTGTCCGGCGCTGCGAGGCCTTCGTCGGCGGGGTTCATATCGGTTTCATTGCGCGAGCGGGCGCGGCCGGAGCCGAGCAATCGGTAGGCCGGCTGCGTTCAAATCGCCGGGCGGCGGCGGCCGCCGGTCAACTGTTTCAGTTGCGACAGGGTGAGGGAGAGCGCCTCGCGGTATTGGGCTGCGGCGGCCTCGGGCTTGCCGGTGCTTTCGTGAAGCCGCGCCAGCTCGAGATGCGCGGAGTACGTCGGCTCGATGGACAGGCTTGCTTCGAGGTAGCTCTGCGCCTTGCCCCACAGGCCCTGTTGCGCGCACAGGCGACCGAGCACCAGCAGCAGCACGGCGTCGCGCGGGCGGGACCTGAGCCAGCTCTCGGCGCGCTCGAGCTGCTGCGTCACGCCGTCGCCCGCACACTCCGAATACAGGGCGAGCAGGCCGGAATCCCACTGCGCCTCGAGCGCTTCTTCGATGATCCGGTGCGATTCGGTACAGCCGCCGAGCGCCGCGAAGCACTGTGCGGCGGTCGCCGCCACCCGCGGGTCGCGCTTCCGCTCGGCGGGCATCTTTGCCCAGTACTCCCGCAGCGTGGTCGCGTCCAGCGCCTTGCGCTTGAGATTTTCGATATACGCATGGCGGCGGATCTGGTCGACTACCGGCGGCTCGAAGACTTTGCGTTTCTCGAGCTGGGGCAGCAGCCGCAACACTTCGTCCCAGTTGCGGGCGAGCTGGTGCGCCCGCAGCTCCATTCGCAGCGCGGCGGTATGCTTGTCCGGCATCTGCTCCAGCAGGTGCAAGGCGTCGTGATAGCGACGCTCATCGAGCAGCATCTCGGCCTGCGCGAGCAGATGCAGCCCCCGGTATTGCTCGTCTGCTTCCGTCACGCCGGCCAGATAAAGGTCGCGCGCACCGTAGTCGCGCATGCCGTGCGCCGCGCGCGCCGCCAACACGGCAGCGAGCGCCGGCTGCTCGCCCAGCTTCATCGCTTCCGCGGCCGCACGCTGCGCCTTGCCGAGGCGGCCTTCGAAATAATTGCGCAGCGCCTCTGCGAAAGTCTCGCGTGCCTTGTTCTGCGCGCGCCGCTGCTGGAAGGCCCGCACCCGGGAGGGCATCGTCACCGTCACGACCAGGGCGCGCACCGCGAGATAGCCCGCGATCAGCCCCGCGATGCCGCACAGCGCCGCGAACGCAATCGACAGCTCGACGCGATACGGGGGCATCACCAGCAGCACGTAGCCCGTGCTCGCCCGCGCCGCGAGCACGAGCCCCACCGCCGCCGCCGCGAGCATGATGATCCAGAGCAGCCAGCGCATGGCGTCCGTTTCCTACTGCACGTTGCGCTCGCGCACCAGCCGGTAGTTGCGTACCGCTTCCAGGCTGGCGCTGATGTCGGGAACCGCACCGTCCAGATCGGTACGGGAAAGCTGCTCCAGCGCGGCGAGCGCCCCTGTCACAGCCGGCGACTTGGCGTCGAAATAGCGTTTGAGGGAGGCCGCCGCGGAAGACAGATCCGTCCTGAAGCTCACGCCGTCGCGCGCGAGCAGCGACAGCCTCGCACCGAGCAGGCGCAGTTTCAGATTCTCGCGCACGAAGAACGCCTGATCCGGTGCAAGCAGTGCTGGCTCCTCGCCGTCGACGCGCTGCACGCGTATCAGCCTGGCAAGGTCCTGCCATAGCTCGCGCCAGAATGCGCGCCAGCCGGATGCCTGCTGATCGGCGGGCGGCTCCGGCGCGACGCGCGCCTGCGCTGCGAGCGGCATCTTGTCGATCGAATCGAGCAGGCGCTCCAGCTTCAGTCCGATTCCGGTCACGTCCGCCTGGGGAGCGCCACGCAGCCGCTCGATGTCGCGCTCGATCACCCGGCGCAACTGCGTGAGCTGCGGTCGGTCGGCGCGGGCAAGTCGCGAATCCGCGGTCTCCAGCGCCAGCAGCGCGGCCTTGACGTTGCCGGCAAGCTGCAGCTGCTGGCTGGCGATCAGCAGGATCTGCTCGACGTCGGCGAGCAGCCATTCATCGCGCGAGCGCGACATCTCCCGGTAAAGCGACTCGAGCGCAAGGCGCTGGTTCTGGGTTTCTACGATGCGCGCCTCCAATTGCCCGAGCCTGGCGTCCACGTCGCGCAGACTGCTGCGCGCGTCGCTACTGAGGCTGCGGGCCTCGCGGTTGGCGGAGTCGGCCTCCGCGAGGCGCCGCGCGAGTTCCTGCTCCAGCGCATTGCCCGCATTGCGCGCCGCGTACCATTGCCAGGCGGAGAGCGCCGCAGCGCCCAGCGCGACGGCGAGGGCGAAGCTCGCGAGCTTCGCGCCGCGTCCGCCGGTCTGAAACCGTGTGCCACCGGCCGTCGCGCGGTCGGGGGAGATCTGGGGTTGTTCTTGCTCGGTCATGTCCGTTGCCGGGTCTGGGTAGCGATCGGGCGCAGTCTTCCGAACCAGGCCCGCAGGCCTGCGACCAGACCGGCATCGCCTGCCGCGGTCACGCAAATCGCCCGCGCGCCCTTCGAGAAGGCGCGGGCGGCGATCCGCGGATGGGAAACGAACGCCTCGGCGCGGCGCAGCCATTCGGCGGCATCCGCGCCGGCCGCCTCGAAAAGGTTGTCGACGATCTGCGCGCTGGTCGCGGTCCAGGCGTGCAGGTCGCCGCCGCGGATCAGCGCATCGAGCGCGGCGAATGGCGCGGCCGGCCGCTCCCGGCGGTAGCACTGCGCGAACACGACCTGCGCCCCGCGGGCACGCAGCCGCTCGGCAAGCCACTGCCGCCCGCCCTCGCCACGGAAGATCACGATGCGCAATCCTTCCACCGCCACGAGGGCGGGATGCGACGCGAGCGCTTCGCTGTCGTAGCCGTCCCGCGGCATGATGATCTCGCGCAGTCCCGCATTTTTCAACTCTTGAGCGGTGCCGGGGCCGACGGCGGCGACGCGGATCCCGACCGGCAGGCCGCCGCGGCGCCGAACGCACTGCATGCCGATCCGGGCCGCGTTGGGGCTGACGAAGACGGCGAACTGCGCGCTGCGCAGCGCGTCCAGCGCGACGTCCAGCGCCGCGTCCGACGTCTCCACGATCTCCACGCCGGGAAACAGCACCGGCCTGCCGCCGAGCGCGTGCACCGCCGAAGCAAGCGCGCCGGTCTGTGTCCGCGGGCGGGTGATCAACACGCCGATGCCCTCCAGCTCGCCGCGCACGCCGGTCATGATTTCTGCGCCTCGAGCCCCGCCAGAATATCGCGTGCGCCCCTGACGGCAAGTTTGTCGGCCAGGATGCGGCCGAGCTCTTCCGGCGCGCTCGCGCGATCGGCAACGGCCTCGTCGTATACGATCCGGCTGCCATCCGGGGCGGCGACGAAACCGCGCAGTCGCACGCGTCCGCCCTCCAGATGCGCATGGCCGCCGAGTGGGGTAGTGCAGCTGCCGCCCAGCGCGCGCGACAGGGCGCGCTCGGCTTCCACGCACCAGCGCGTATCCGGATCGTCCAGCGGCGCGAGCAGGGCGGCGACATCGGCGCGCTCTGCCCGGCACTCGATGCCGAGCGCACCCTGGCCCACCGCGGGCAGGCTTTCCTGCGTATCGAGCACGCGCGTGATGCGCGCCTCCAGGCCAAGCCGCTTCAGGCCAGCGGCCGCCAGGATCAACGCATCGAAACGCCCTTCGTCGAGCCTGCGCAGACGCGTGTGCACGTTGCCGCGCAGCGGCTGCACGTCGAGACGGGGATAGCGGGCGCGGATCTGGCTCTCCCGCCGCAGGCTGGAGGTGCCCACTCGCGCGCCTGCCGGCAGCTCGCCGAGATCGCGGTAGCGGTTCGATACGAACGCGTCGCGCGGATCCTCGCGTGCGGTGATGGCCGCGATCAGAAACCCTGCGCTGAGTTGCACCGGCATGTCCTTCATCGAGTGCACCGCGATATCGGCCCGCCGATCGGCAAGCGCCTGCTCCAGCTCCTTGACGAACAAGCCCTTGCCGCCGAGTGCGGCCAAGGACGCCCCCAGGCGGCGATCGCCCTCGGTGGTCATGCCTAGCAGGCGGGTGCCGACCGAGGGGTACAGCGCTTGCAGGCGCGATTCGACATGCCGCGCCTGCCACAGCGCGAGCGCGCTTTCGCGCGTGGCAACAACGATTCTGGACGGAGGATTGCGCAAGTCCTGGCTTTCGATTACGGCGCGCCGCTTACCGGCGGGCGCGGACGGCCTGCGTGCAGGTCGATCCTGGGCCGCCGAACGGTCACGAAACCCCGACCAGCACCCGCATGCGGATGGGGACCGGTCGCGGTTTTCGCAAGTCTAACCCGCCGCGGGGGAAGAATTCGACGCACCGGGCGGGCCTACAGATCACGCGCGCCGCCGCGCCGGCTCGTTTCGCGCGAGGAGGCGAGCGCACGGTGCGCGGCCTCGGTCATCACCGACACGCCGGAATGGATCACGCGCCGGAAATACTGCTCGAGCACGATCACCCCTTCGCGCGCATGCCACACCACGATGCGATTGTCGAACATGCCGCTCATCCCCGCCCTGAGCCTCTCGCTCGACGCCTCGCCCGCCCCGAAACGCGCCACCAGCGCCTTTCGCATCTGATCGAAACCGGACTCGTCGATCAGTGCCGTGGCGCATTCCAGCCGTCCATCGCGGTATACCAGCAGCTGCCCGCGCACCGGACGGCCTTCCAGGACAAGACCGGCGAGGTCTTTTCTGGCGCAGGTGCGGACGCCCGGTTCGGTGTCGGCGCAGTCGAAGCGCCCCGCCGCGAGCGCCTGCAGCGACGAACCGAGCGCGGGCTCGTCTAGCAATGCGCCCGCGTGCAGCTTGGCGGCGCAGACGGCGAGCGCGATTCCGAGCCACGCGCGTGTCACAACACGTTGCGCCCGAGTTCCCTGACGATATGCTGCTGGCGCCGGCTGACCGGCAGCCGCTCCGCCAGCCCGCGCATCTTCACCGTCCATCTGGGCTCTCCCGCCTCCCCCGTCTCCTTCTCGAAGCCCTCGATATGCTCCCTGGCGACGAGGCAGCTGCGATGGATGCGGACGAAACGCTCGGCAAACTCCTGTTCCAGCCGCAACAGCGATTCCTCCAGCACGTATTCACGCTCCGCGGTGCGCAGGGTCACGTACTTGAGCTCGGCGCGCAGATACAGGACCGCGCCGATCGGGATCAGCGTGACCCGGCCCCGTTCCTGCACGCCGAGGTGGGTGCGCGCCTCCGGCGCGATGTTCTGCAAGACATCCAGAGACAGTCGCGTGATCGATCGCGCGCGCGCCAGCGCGTCGTGCAGCCGCCGCAGGCGGATCGGTTTGACCAGATAATCGATCGCGTGCAGCTCGAAGGCCTTGAGCGCGTAGTCGTCGTAGGCGGTGGTGAAGACCACGTGCGGCGGATCGGGTAGTTTCAACAGGTGCTGCGCGACCTCGATACCGTCCATCTCCGGCATGCGGATGTCGAGCAGCACGACGTCCGCGGGCTCCGCCTCCAGCAGCGACAGCAGCTCACGGCCGTTTCCGGCCTCGCCCACCAGCTTGAGCGGAATCGAACCCGCGATGTCCTCGAGCAGGTCCTTCAAGCGGCTGCGCGCCGGGGCCTCGTCGTCGGTGATCGCGACGCGGAGCTTGTTGGCGTCCTCGCTCACCGCTTGCCCTTCACGTAGGGAACCCGGATGCGCGCCTCGAATACCCCGCCCTCGGTGCGCGTCGTAAGGCTCGCCTCGGCGTCGAAGTGCAGTTGCAGCCGCTCACGGATATTGGCGAGCGCCATGCGGTTTCCGGAGCCCTGCCGGCTCTCGCCGCGCGCTGGATTGCGCAGGCTGATGTGCACCACATTGCCCTCTGCGCGGATCTCGATGGTCACGCTGCCCGGATCGGCCAAGGGCTCGATGCCGTGGTAGACCGCGTTCTCGAGCAGCGGCTGCAGCACGAGCGGCGGAACCATCGCGTCCGGAGGCATGCGATCGATACGCCAGTCGACCTTCAATCGCTCGCCGAGCCGCAGGTGCTCGATGGCAAGGTACTGGCGGCAGATCTCGATCTCGCGGGACAACGGAATGAGGTCCCTGTTGTCCGCCATCAGCACGCGGAACAGCTCGGCGAGATCCTCCAGCGCCTCCTCCGCCCGGCGCGGCTCGCTGCGCACCAGGGAGATCACCGCATTCAGGCTGTTGAAGAAGAAGTGCGGCCGGATGCGCGCCTGCAGCGCCTGCAGCCGCGCCTCGGTGAGCGCCGGCGAAAGCGCCCGGTTGCGCAGATTGAAGTAGCCGACGATGAGCAGCGCCGCCGCTGCGGTGAGCAACCAGTAGTGCGCGAGCGATGCGCCAGTCCCGCCGTCGAGCAGCGTCCAGGCGACCTTCGCGACGACGGTGGCCGAACCGAGCGCGACGGCGGTCACCGCGGCGACCGCCGGGACGTACTGCATCTGACGCAGCCACGGGGCGAGGGCGCCCAGCACCAGCAGCGAGAGCATGGTGACCGGCAGGGCAAGCGCGATCGCCGCGCTGCAGGTGCGGATCCAGCCTTCAACCGTGGCGGTCCGCGTCGCTGCGCCGAGCACGGCCATCAGGGCGACGATGACCAGGATGCGCAGTATGACGCCCAGGTTGCGGAAATCCGGCAACGGGTTGGAGTGTCGGTTCTGATCTATACTTGCCATCGACTGCGGCGCGCGGCGCAGGCGCGCCCGATCGCGCGCTACAGGCGCCCCATTTTGAGTGAGCCTCCTCCCCGATGCAACCGAAAGACGCTGCCGCGCCCGACAGCGGCAAGAACTGGTCAGGCAGATTCAGCGAGCCGGTCGCGGAGCTCGTCAAACGCTATACCGCGTCGGTGGATTTCGACAAGCGGCTCGCGGAGTTCGACATCCGGGGTTCGCTCGCGCACGCGCGCATGCTGCACGCCGTCGGCGTGCTCTCTGCGGAGGACCTCGGCGATATCGAGCGCGGCATGGCGGAGATCCTGGGAGAGATCCGCACCGGGCGCTTCCGGTGGTCAGCCGAACTCGAGGACGTGCACCTCAACATCGAGAAGCGACTGACCGAGCTGGTCGGCGACGCCGGCAAGCGGCTGCACACCGGGCGCTCGCGCAACGACCAGGTCGCCACCGACATCCGTCTGTATCTGCGCGAGGCGATCGACGAGATCGTCGCGCACATCCGCCGTTTCCGGGAAAGCCTCGTCGACCTAGCGGAGCAGCATGTCGACACGCTGATGCCGGGCTACACGCATCTGCAGGTCGCCCAGCCGGTATCGTTCGCGCATCACCTGATGGCCTATTACGAGATGACGGGGCGCGACGCGCAACGCCTCCTGGACTGCCGCAAGCGGATCAACCGGCTGCCGCTCGGCGCAGCGGCGCTTGCCGGCACCGTCTATCCGATCGACCGCGAACGGGTGGCGCGCGAACTCGGTTTCGAGGGCCTGTGCGAGAACTCGCTCGACGCGGTATCCGATCGCGATTTCGCGATCGAGTTCTGCGCCTGTGCGGCGCTCGTCATGACGCACCTGTCGCGACTGTCCGAGGAGATCGTCCTGTGGACGAACCCCCGCTTCGGCTTTGTCCGGCTCGCCGACCGCTTCTGCACCGGTTCCTCGATCATGCCGCAGAAGAAGAATCCGGACGTGGCGGAGCTCGCGCGCGGCAAGAGCGGCCGCGTCAACGGCCATCTGGTCGCGCTGCTCACTCTCATGAAGGGCCAGCCGCTCGCCTACAACAAGGACAACCAGGAGGACAAAGAGCCGTTGTTCGACGCCGTGGACACGGTGCTGACCACGCTCGCGATCTACGCGGACATGATTCGCGGCATCGAGGTCGATCGCGCGGCGATGCGCGCGGCCGCCGCGGAAGGCTTCGCCACCGCGACCGACCTCGCCGATTACCTGGCAAAAAAAGGCCTGCCGTTTCGCGAAGCGCACGAGGCGGTGGCACGCGCCGTGCGCCATGCGGCGGAGAAGGGCGTCGACCTGTCCGGGTTGTCGCTCGAGGAGCTGAAGCGCTTCTCCCCGCTCATCGAGCGCGACGCGCTCGACGGGCTGACGCTGGAGGGATCCCTCGCCGCCCGCAACCATGCCGGCGGCACCGCCCCCGAGGCGGTGCGGCGCGCGATCGCGCGGGCGCGGCGGGAACTCGCCGGCTGATTCCGGCGACGAGCGCGCAGTGCGGGAGCGCGCCGGATCAGCGCGCCTCGCCTCGTCCGGCCGGGCGATCCGCATCGCACGCCGCCGATAGAATCCCGCTGCGGGAACGGTAAAGCCGATGAGGCAGCCGGGGGCGGCGACGTGGCAGCGGGGTCGCGGCGCAGATCGCGCGCAGCCAGGCTCGCCCGTTCGAGCTGCGGCAGGTACGCCCCGACGACGCCGGCTGCATCAACCAGAGCTGGATCTTGGAAGGCGCCGACCGGCGCGTATTCGTCAAGCTCAATTGCGCCTCCCGCCTCGACATGTTCGACGCCTAGGCGGAAGGTCTGGCGGAACTCGCCCGCGCGGGCGCGCTGCGGGTGCCGACGCCGATCTGCTCCGGCGCCGACGGGCTGCGATCGTGGCTCGCGCTCGAATCCACGATCGACGCGCTTCTCGCCGAAGTATCGTGTTGATGAATCCGGCCATGACTGTTACATTCCCGGCGCGCTTCACGCCGGTCCAGCGCGGTATCGATGCCCCGCTGGATTATTTTTTGCCCCTTTACGATCGAGAGCGCGACGGGAGGAGACGATGCAGAGGCGACGCTTGCTGAGCGGCGCGGCCCTGGCGTTTGCCGTGCTGGCAGCGCTCTCGGCCGCGCAAAGTCAAGCCCAGGACAAGCCGATCCGGATCGGGCTGGTGACTTTCCTGTCCGGCCCGGCGTCGGGGCCGTTCGGGGTGCCGGCGAAAGTCGCGGCCGAAGCGATCGTCGAATCGCTCAATGCCGGTCGAGCGCCCGCGCCGTACAACAGCAAAGGCTTCGCCGGCACACCGCTCGAGATGGTGATCATCGACGAGGCGGGCGGCGCGACCAAGCAGGTCGCCGAATACCGCAATCTGGTGCAGCGGCAGGAAGTCGATTTCGTGATCGGCTACATCTCGAGCGGCGACTGCCTGGCGATCGCCCCGGTGGCGGAAGAACTCAAGAAGCTGACCGTCCTGTTCGACTGCGGCACGCCCCGCATCTTCGAGGAGGGCGCCTACCGGTACGTGTTCCGCACCCGGGCGCACGCCACCATGGACGCGGTCGGCGGCGCGCTCTACCTGCTCGAGCAGATGCCCGCCCTCAAGACCTACGCCGGCATCAACCAGAACTACGCCTGGGGCCAGGACTCGTGGAACGACTGGACGGCGGTGCTGTCGGTGCTCAGGCCCGAGGCCAGGGCGCTCACTTCGCAGATGCCGAAATTCGGCGCCGGCCAATACGGTGCGGAGATCTCCGCGCTGTCGCAGAGCGGCGCGGAAGTGATCCACTCCAGCCTGTGGGGCGGCGACCTCGAGGCGTTCATGCTGCAGGCCGTTCCGCGCCAGCTGTTCAAGAACAAACGGCTGGTCCTGATCGCGGGCGAGCCGAACCTGCACCGCCTGGTCGGCAACATTCCCGACGGCACCATCGTCGGCGCGCGCGGGCCGCACGGCGTGTTCGCGCCCGAGACCCCGCTCAATGCCTGGCTGCGCGAGATCTACAAGGCCGCGACCGGACTGGATCCGAACTATCCCGCCTACAGCGTCGCGCAGGCCTTCCTCGGACTCAAGGCGGCCTACGAGAAGGCGCGCCTGGACAAAATCCGGAACGCAATCCCGATGGGCGCCGCCAAAGGCGTAAAGGAGGAGATGGAGAAGGCCTACGCCGCGCCCGCCGCGGAAGAAGTCGCCGCCGCGCTCGAGGGGCTCACCTTCGAAGGGCCGAGCGGCAAGGTAATGATGCGGCTGGGCAAGGGGCATCAGGCGGTGCAGGGCACCGCCTACGGCACCACGCGCACGGTCGGCGGCCAGGTGCTGGTCGAAAACGTCCGCCACTACCCGGTGGAAAGAGTCCAGCCGCCGGAGGGCGTGACCAGCGTCGACTGGATCAAGGGCGGCATGAAGCCGGGCAAGTGGTGATGCCCGGCAACGCCATGCGCGCGCCGCGGCTTCGATAGGACCGGAGCATGGGCCAACTGCTTGCGGTGGCAATCGACGGGCTGAACTACGCGTCGTGGCTGTTCATCATCGCCGTCGGGCTCACCCTGATCTACGGCGTGATGAAGATCCTGAACATCGCCCACGGCAGCCTGTACGCGCTCGGCGCGTACGCTGCGGCGTCGCTTGCAGGCTACTGGCTCAACACCGGTCGCGCACCGATGGGCAGCTACGGCATGCTGCTGCTCGCCGCGGTACTGGTCGGCCTGATCGCCGGGCCGGTGATCGAGCGCGGGCTGCTGCGCTTCATGTACGGCAAGGAGGAGATCGTGCTGGTGCTCGTCACCTACGCGGTGTTCCTAATCCTGGAGGACTTCATCAAGCTCGCCTGGGGCGTCGATCCGCTGTTCATCGCGCAGCCCTACGGGCTGCTCGGCAGTTTCAGCATCGCCGGCCTGACCTACCCGGTCTACAACCTGGTGCTGATGGCGGTCGCGATCGTAATCGGCTGCCTGCTCGCGTGGGTGATGGCGCGCACGCGCAGGGGCAAGATGCTGATCGCCGTCATCCACGACCGCGAGATGGCGGCGGCAAGCGGCATCAACGTCGCGCTGGTGTATTTCCTGACCTTCACCGTCGGCGCCATGCTCGGCGCGATGGGCGGCGCGCTCACCGCGCCGATGATCTCGATGCAGCCGGGCATCGGCGCGGAAACCATCGTGCTCGCGTTCGCGGTGGTGGTCATCGGCGGGCTGGGCAGCCTGCCCGGCGCGGCGCTCGCCGCCGTGCTGGTGGGATTGGTGCGCTCGGCGGCGGTTCACTACCGGCCCGAGCTCGACCTGTTCAGCATCTACCTGGTGATGGCGATCGTGCTCATCGCGCGGCCGAAAGGCCTGTTCACCACGCAGGAGGCGCGCAAGATATGAGCCGCGATCGCAGCGCCGGCATCCTCACCGCGGCGTTCGTCGCGCTGCTCGTCGGCGGCGCATTCCTGCCGCGCTGGGCGATGTTCCTCATCGACATCTCCCTGTGCTACGGCATCGTCGTGCTGGGCATGATGTTGCTGATGCGCACCGGACTGGTGTCCTTCGGGCACGGGCTGTACTACTGCCTGGGCGCCTACGCGGCCGGCACCCTGGAGCCGTTCTTCGGCGTGGCCGACGTGGGTCTGATGGTGCTGTCCGCGGTCGCGGTGACCGCCGCCGCATCCGCGCTGCTCGCGCTGCTGCTCAGAAAGTACCGCGATATCTTCTTCGCGATGCTGTCCCTGGCGCTGTCGATGATCCTCTACGGCCTGCTGGTGAAGACTTCGGCGCTCGGCAGCTCGGACGGATTCAACGTTTCGGTGCGCACGCTGTTCGGCTTCGTCATCGGCGGCACCGACTACGAGCGCCGGGCGATCTTCGCCACCACGGTGGTCGTGGCCTGGATCTGCGCCATGCTCATGCATCGCTACCTGCAATCGCAGCGGGGACGGCTCGCCGGCGCGATCCGCGACAACGAGCTGCGCGTGGAGTACATGGGGGCATCGGTGGCCAACACGATCCACGTCAATTACGTCATCTCCGCCGTGCTCGCCGGCGTAGGCGGGGCGCTCGCCGCGGCGAGCGTGGGCCATATCGATCCGGAGATGGCGTATTGGACGACCTCGGGCGAGTTCGTGTTCGTCGGCATCCTCTCCGGCACCGGCAGCGTGGCCGCGCCCTTTCTCGGCGCGGCGATCTTCGAGACCATCCGCAGCACCGCCTACGAATACTCCCCGAACACCTGGCAGATGACGCTCGGTATCACGATGCTGGTCGTGATCATGTTCCTGCCGGGCGGATTGTGGTCGCTGTTCACGCGCTGGCGCAAGGCGGCCTGACGATGGCGACGGTGCTCGAGGCGAAGGGCCTGAACAAGAGCTTCGGGGCGGTGACCGCCGCCTCCGACATCGACGTCGCGATCGCGCGCGACTCGGTGGTGGGACTGATCGGCAGCAACGGCGCCGGCAAGACCACCTTTCTCAACATGGTCACCGGGTACCTCAAGCCGAGCGCCGGCTCGATCCACTTCGAGGGGCGCGACATCACGCCGCTTTCTCCGCGCCAGATCACGCGCCTCGGCATCTGCCGCTCGTTCCAGATCCCGCAACTGTTCAATTCGTCGTCGGTGTACGAGAACCTGCTGGTCGGGGCAGGCATCGTGGCCGCGGCGGGAAAGGCATGGGCGCACGGCGCGGCGCTCACCGGTCCGCCCGAGGAAGCGGCGCAAACCATGCTGTCGCGCTTCGGACTCGAGGCCTATCGCGCCAGGCCCGCCGCGCTGCTGCCCGAGGGCGTGCGCAAGCTGCTCGACATCGCGATGGCGATGGTGGTGAAACCGAAGATCCTGCTGCTCGACGAGCCGACCTCGGGCGTATCCGCGGGCGAGAAATTCGCGCTCATGGACATGGTGATGAACGCGGTGCGCGCCGACGGCGTGACCGTGCTTTTCGTCGAGCACGACATGGAGATCGTCAACCGCTACACGCACCGGGTGCTGGCCTTCTACGAAGGCCGCATCATCGCCGACGGCGAGCCCGCCGTGGTGCTCGAAGAACCAGAGGTGCGCAAATACGTGATCGGCGAGACGCCGCATGCCGCGCGCGGAGGCAGGCATGCTGCAGGTTAGGAACCTGGACGTCTCGATCCAGTCGGTCGGCATCCTGCGCAACGTCAGCATGCAGGTGCCCGCCGGCAGTTTCGTCGGATTGATCGGCCGCAACGGCGCCGGCAAGACCACGCTCATGCGTTCCGTGATGGGATTGCTTCCGGTGCGCAAGGGCAGCGTCGCGTTCGACGGCAAGCCGCTCGGCGGCACTCCCACGCACCGGCGCGCGCGCGGCGGCATCGGTTACATGCCCGAGGACCGCCGGCTGGTGCCCGGTCTTACGGTCGAGGAAAACGTGCTGGTGCCGGCGTGGTCGGCCGGGGTCAGGGACCCGGGCCCGCGGCTGCGCTCGATCTACGCGATGATCCCGGAAGTCGAGCAGCTCGCCGGCCGCAAGGCGCTGCTGCTCTCCGGCGGCCAGCAGAAGCTGGTCGCGCTGGCGCGGGCGATGATGTGCGGTACCAGGCTGCTGCTGCTCGACGAACCCTTCGAAGGCGTGGCGCCGGCACTGGCGCACCGGCTCGCCGAAGTCATCTCCGGACTGAAGCAGAAAGGCGTGTCGATCGTGCTCACCGAATCCGACCTGACGCATTCGCGGGAATTGCTCGACATGGTCTACACCATCGACCGCGGAGAAGTGACCGCCGCCTGATCGCTGCCGCGCTCGCGCGCGAAGGATTCTCCGGCTCGCTACAATCCCCGCTGTCCCATGCCATCGGGCCGCGGCAGCGGTCCGGCAGACGGAGAATCGAATGCAGACGAAAACGGTGCTCGATCTGATCGGCAACACGCCGATGATCGAAGTCCGGCGCATGGACAGCGGCGGATGCCGGCTCTTTCTCAAGCTGGAGAGCCAGAATCCAGGCGGCTCGATCAAGGACCGCATCGGCCTGTCGATGATCGACGCGGCGGAACAGGATGGGCGGCTGCGGCCGGGCGGCAGCATCATCGAGGCGACCGCCGGCAACACCGGGCTGGGGCTCGCGCTGGTCGCGTCGCAGAAGGGCTATCGCCTGACATTGGTGGTGCCGGACAAGATGAGCCGGGAGAAGATCTTTCATCTGAAGGCGATGGGCGCGGAGGTGATTCTCACCCGCTCGGACGTGGGCAAGGGCCATCCGGAGTATTACCAGGACCTGGCGCAGCGCATTGCGCGCGAGACCGGCGCCTTCTACGTCAACCAGTTCGGCAATCCGGCGAATCCGCTGGCGCACGAAACCGGGACCGGCCCCGAAATCTGGGAACAGATGGGGCACGAGGTCGACGCCGTGATCTGCGGCGTCGGCTCGGGCGGCACCCTCACCGGACTGTCGCGCTTTTTCGCCAGGACCTCGCCCGATACCGAGATGGTGCTCGCCGACCCGGTCGGCTCGGTGCTGGCCGATTACGTGACGACGGGCAAGTACGGCGAGGCGGGCAGCTGGGTGGTCGAGGGCATCGGCGAGGATTTCGTGCCGCCGATCGCCGACCTGTCGCGGGTGAAGCATGCCTACTCGATCAGCGACGAGGAGTCGTGCAACACGGTGCGCGAGCTGCTCAGAAAGGAAGCGGTACTCGCCGGATCCTCGTCGGGAACGCTGATCGCCGCCGCGCTGCGCTACTGCCGCGGCCAGAGCGCCCCGAAACGCGTCGTGACTTTCGTCTGCGATTCCGGCAACAAGTACCTGTCCAAAATCTTCAACGACTACTGGATGATCGACCAGGGCTTCGTCAGACGCGAGAGCCATGGCGATCTGCGCGACCTGGTCTCGCGCCGCTACGAGGACCGCGCGGTGGTCACCGTCGGCCCCGACGACAAGCTGATGACGGCGTACGCACGCATGAAGCTCTACGACATCTCCCAGTTGCCGGTGCTGGACGACGCGGGCAAGGTGGTCGGCATCATCGACGAATGGGACCTGCTCACCGCGGTTGCCGGCGACGCCGACCGGTTTCGCGACCCGGTGCGCGCGGCGATGTCGGCTCGGGTGGAAACAGTCGGGATCAAGACGCCGGCCGCGGCGCTCACCGACCTGTTCAACAGGGGACACGTTGCGGTCGTGGTCGACGAAGGCCGCTTCTACGGCCTGATCACGCGCATGGACGTGCTGAACCACCTGCGCAACAAGGCGCATTGACAAGAGCATCGGCCGCAGAGGGCACAGAGATCGCTGAGAAAATCAAACATGGGTTAACCACCAAGGTCACAAAGATCACCGAGAAACCCGACAAATATGATTTTCTTGGTGTCCTTGGTGATCTTGGTGGTTTGATTCGATGTTGCTTTCCTTCCTGTCCTTCGGGTTGGACGAATTTTGCCGTTCTCCGTGATCTCTGTGTCCCCTATGGCTGCGGTATTTGAAGTTTCAGGCTCAAGGTAACATTGGTACATGGCAGACGATCATTCCAGACACGGTTTCGCCACGCGCGCGATCCACGCCGGGCAGGCACCCGATCCGGCCACCGGCGCGGTGATGACGCCGATTTTCGCCACTTCCACGTTCAAGCAGCGTTCCCCCGGCGTTCATACCGGTTACGAATACGCGCGCACCCAGAACCCGACCCGTCACGCCTTCGAGCGCTGCATCGCCGATCTGGAGGGGGGTAGCCGGGCTTTTGCGTTCGCTTCCGGGCTCGCGGCAAGCGCCACGCTGCTGGAGCTGCTGGATGCCGGCAGTCACATGGTCGCGGTGGACGATATGTACGGCGGTTCGTGGCGGCTGTTCGAACGGGTGCGCAGGCGGTCGATGGGCCTCGCCGTCTCCTACGCCGACCCGGACCTGGCAGGGGCGCTGGAAAAGGCGCTGCGGCCGGACACCAGGATGATCTGGGTCGAGACGCCGTCGAACCCGCTGCTCAAGGTAACGGACCTCGAGCACGTCGCCGGCATCGGCAGGGCACGCGGCATTCTCACCGTGGTGGACAACACCTTCGCTTCGCCTTTCGTGCAACGCCCGCTGGAACTCGGCATCGACCTCGTCGTCCACTCGGTGACCAAGTACATCAACGGCCACTCGGACATGGTGGGCGGCATCGTCGTCGTCGGGGACCGCGGCGACGTCGCGGAAAAGCTCGAGTTCATGCAGAACGCGATCGGCTCGATCCTCGATCCCTTTTCCAGCTTCCTCGCGCTGCGCGGGGTCAAGACGCTGCCATTGCGCATGAAAACCCACTGCGGCAACGCGATGCATCTCGCCGCCTGGCTGCAGACGCATCCCCGGGTCGAGCGGGTGATCTATCCCGGGCTGGCCAATCACCGGCAGCATCTGCTCGCAGCGAAACAGATGAACGGTTTCGGCGCGATGATTGCGGTGTACCTGAGAGCGGACATGGCGGGGGTGCGCCGCGCGCTCGAAGCGCTGCGGGTTTTCACGCTGGCGGAAAGCCTGGGCGGCGTCGAGAGCCTGGCGGGCCATCCGGTGACCATGAGCCACGGTTCGCTGCCCGAGGAGCGCAGGGCGCAACTGGGCATCACCGACAACCTGATACGACTCTCCGTCGGCATCGAAAACGTGGAAGACCTGATCGCCGACCTCGACACCGCACTCGGGAAAATCTGATGCCGAATTCCCGCCTCGTCTATGCCGCGATCTTCCTCGCCTGTAGCGCGCTGATCGGCTTCGCGCTGTACCTGCAGCATGGGCGGGGGCTGGAACCCTGCCCGATGTGCATCCTGCAGCGCTACGCCTTCGTGCTGGTGGGTACGATCGCGCTCGTCGCCGCGCTGCACGGCCCGGCGGGCTGGGGACGCCGGGTCTACAGCGCGCTGCTGGTGCTGTCGGCGGGCGCCGGCGCGGGGGTGTCGATTCGCCATGTGTGGCTCGAGCACAATCCGCCCAGAATCAACGACTGCGGGGCGGATCTCGGCTACGTGATCGAGTCTTTTCCGCTGTCCGATGCGCTGCCGATGATCTTCCGCGGCACCGGCGACTGCTCCAAGGTGCTGTGGCGATTTCTCGGCCTGTCGATCGCCGAATGGGCGCTCGTCTGGTTCCTGATCTTCATCGTCGCCGCCATCGCCGCAGCCGCGATCAGGCTGCGCCGCTGAACCGGCGCAGCGTTACATTTTCCCGGTCGCAGCCATCGACAGCTCGCGCCAGAACTCGAGCGCGGTCTGGGTGCGCCATTCGACGTGGCGGCGCAGCGCCTTGGCGACCACGGGCGCGAACCGGGAGTCGTGTTTCTGGGCAAGCGCCTGCGGAATTCCGCCCAGCACCTCCTCCTGCGTGAAGTAGGGAATCTCCTTGAGCATCAATGCAAGCAGCACCAGCCCGGTCTGGTAGATATCAACCTGCCGGCCGACCGGCCCGAACTTGTCCGGGTCGTAGGATTCGGGCGGACGCATCCATTCCGCGAGCAGCGTCTGGAAGACGCGGATGTCCGACTCCAGCCGCGTCAGTCCCAGGTCGCCGACCTTGAACGACCAGACGATGCGGTGGATGAACGCCGCCTGCTGCCGCGACTCGGTCACGAAGATGTTGCCGGGATGCAGGTCCTTGTGCACGTAGCCGCGCGCATGGATGTAGTCGAGGGCCTGGAGCACGTCGCGCGCCACGTACGGTATCCACCGGTCGACGTCCACACCGATGCTGGTGATCACCTGCATGAGAGGAAAATTGCAGCGCTCGATGACTAGGTAAAAGGTATCCTGGTGCTCGAAGGCGTCGTGGACGTAGGTTATGTTGGGGTGGCGCAACTCGAGAAGCTTGCCGGTTTCCTCGAGCCAGCTTTCGCGCACCTCCGCGTAGCGCCTTTCGTGCGGCAGCAGAACTTTCGCCACCAGCGCGTTGCCCCATTCGTCGGTGCATTCGTACACCACCCCGAATCCGCCCTGGCCGACCTTTTCGCCCATGAAATAGCGGCGATCGCCGTGGACGATGATCTCGCCTTTCTCGGGCAGACGGAAACGACGCGGCTGGCGGACGGTGATGGTCCGCTTCAGGACCGCCACGCCCTTCTGGATGCTCGGCGAGATCATTTCTGACCCGGCTGGGCCCGCGGGATCGCGGGTGCGCAGCCGCGCCGGTAGACCATCACCGTGCGCTTGAACGTGATCACCACCCTGCCGTCCTGGTTGAAGCCGGTGGTGCGCACGGTGATGATGCCGACGTTGGTACGCGATTTCGATTCGCGCTTTTCCAGCACTTCGGACTGCGAGTAGATGGTGTCGCCTTCGAACACCGGGTTCGGCAGGCGGATCTCGTCCCAGCCGAGGTTGGCGAACACGTTCTGCGACACGTCGGTCACGCTCTGGCCGGTGACCAGCGCGACGGTGAAGGTGGAGTCCACCAGGGATCGCTTGAACTCGGTCTGCGAAGCGTAGTGGGCGTCGAAGTGGATCGGCGCGGTATTCTGGGTCAGCAGCGTGAACCAGATGTTGTCCGCCTGGGTGACCGTGCGCCCGAGCGGATGGCGGTACACGTCTCCCACCTCGAAGTCCTCGTAGAACCTGCCCTGCCAGCCCTGTTTCTCAGCCATTCCGCCGATCCATAAGAAAGATCTCACCGCCGAGGCACCAAGCCGCCAAGTACCGTACGAAGAACTCGTATTTCCTTGGTGCCTTGGTGTCTTGGTGGTAACCCTGATTTTCTCTTTGTCTCTGGGATGATTCAGATCGCATTGTCCCGTTCCAGCTTCGAAATGAACGCGTCGTCGAAACCGAGTTCGCGCAGGATCGGTCTCGTATGCTGCCCCACTGCCGGGATCGGGTCCATGCGCGCTTCCACGCCGCGCATGCTCACCGGCGGCAGCAGCGCGCGAATCGGTCCCTTCGGCGTGTCGACCTCGCGCCAGCGATCGCGCGCCTCGAGCTGCGGATGCTCCCAGAACGCCCTCATGTCGTTGAGACTGGCGTTCGCGATCTGCGCCTTCTCCAGCCGCTCGATGAGCTGCGCCGCCGTGAACCGGGAAAACGCCGCGACGATGATGCCGGTCAGCTCCTGCCGGTGGGCATCCCGATGGCTGTTCGAATCGAAGCGCGAATCGGTCGCGAGTCCCGGCAGCTCGAGCACCTCGGCGCAGAAGCTTGCCCACTCGCGCTCGTTCTGAATGCCGAGGAATACCGTCTTGCCGTCGCCGGCAGGAAAAGGGCCGTAAGGATGGATGGTGGCGTGCGCCGCGCCGGTGCGCGGCGGTGCCTTGCCTCCGTAGTTCGCGAAGTAGGCCGGATAGCCCATCCATTCGCCCAGCGCTTCGAACATCGAGACGTCGAATGCGGTGCCCGCCCCGGTCCTCTCGCGCTGGAAGAGCGCCGTCAGCACCCCGCAATAGCCGTACATGCCGGCGGCGATGTCGGCGATCGAGATTCCCGCCTTCGACGGCGTATCCGGCGTGCCGGTCACCGATACCACGCCGGACTCGCATTGGATGAGCAGGTCATAGGCCTTCTTCAGGCTGTACGGCCCGTCGGGTCCGTAGCCGGAGATATTGCAGACGATCACACGGGGGTTCCTGCCGAGCACGGCGTCCGACGAAAGCCCGAGACGCGCCGCCGCGCCCGGCACCAGGTTCTGCACGAAGACATCGGCCTTTCCCAGCAGCCGGTCGAGTATCTGCGCCGCGTCGGGATGCTTGACGTCCAGCGTCAGGCTCTCCTTCGAGCGGTTGAGCCAGACGAAATGCGAGGACAGGCCGAGCACGGTCTTGTCGTAGCCGCGCGCGAAGTCGCCCGCCGCTGGGCGCTCGATCTTGATCACGCGCGCGCCGAGATCGGCGAGCTGACGGGTGGTAAACGGGGCGGCTACGGCCTGCTCGAGCGAGACGACTGTTATTCCCTGCAGCGGCAACATTTTCTCAAGACCCGGACGGGACTGACACGAAAGGCGCGCAGCGCACGCGAAGGCATGCGAAGAGGACGGAAGACATGAAGGAGCCTGTGCGAGAAAGTGAGTCTTCGACCGACGCCGGCGCAAAGAGCGCGCGGCAGGCACTGTCGATCGTGGGAAATTCGGGAACGGCGCAACGCCTCGCTGACAACGTCATGTTGTCGTTCTTGTCTTTCCTTCGTGCCCTTCGTGATGGGCGCGGTTCAAGGTGCTTTCGCGAGCGCGACGCCGATCATGGCATCCCGGGTGACGAGCGCGGCAAGCTTTTCCTCCGGCCAGCCCTCGGTGCCGGCGGGACGGCGCGGCAGGACCAAGTATCGCATGTCGGCGGTGGAATCGTGCACCCGGATCAGGACATGGTCGGGAATCACGGTCCCGAATTCGGCGAGCACCGCGCGCGGTTCGCGCACCACGCGCGAACGGTAATTGCGGCTCTTGTACCAGTCTGGCGGCAGCCCCAGCAGCCAGCGCGGATAGCAGGAGCACAGCGTGCAGACGATGACGTTGTGCACCTGCTCGGTGTTTTCCACCACCACCAGCTTGTACGGTCCGCGATCGATTCCGATCGCCTCGCAGGCCGCGTTGCCGTCCGCGAGCAGCAGACGCCGGTATTCGGCGTCCGACCAGGCGCGGGAGACGACCCTCGCGCCCTGCGCCGGCGTGCGGCTGTCCATGTCCTCGACCTGGCGGCGCACCTCGTCGGCGGTGAGGAGGGATTTGTCGATCAACAGCTCGCGCACCGCGATTTCCATCGCCCGCCAGTGCGTCAGCCTGTCGTCCAGATCCGGACGCGGCGGATTGTGATGCGGCCGAGCCGGGTCGTGCGAATGTTCGTGGTCGTGCGCCATGTTCAGTCCGCTGCCTCCAGCCAGTGCTGGTAGATCTCGACGTCCACCGTGTCCTGCGGGTGTCCGCGGTAGTCCGGCCAGACCTCCCGCTGCAGGAAGCGCACGCGGTACAGCGGCTGCCCGGGCAGCCCGGAACGGGCATAGGCCAGTTCCTCGGGATTGCCGAATGCCCCGCACAGTCGCTCGATCACGCCGCGTTTTCCGCGGATGTAGTAGGGCGTGCGCACGTGACCGATCGGATAGGCCGCACGCACCGCCACCGCGTCGCCCGCGCCGAAGCGCGGCGGAAAGGCGTCAGCCTGTCCCATCTCTTGCCTTCACTTCCTCGATTTTCCTGCCCAGCTCGTCGACAGTGACAACGCCGCGCTGGATCAGCGTCTGCGTGATCGCATAGATCCAGCGTTCGTAGTAGCTCATCGAATCGTATGCCTCCCTGCCGAGGCTCTCGATGTTGCGGCGTAGCTCGTCCACCTTCATCATGCCGCGTCGGGTGAGCAGCACGAGCAGCGCGTCGACGCGCTTTTCCCACAGCGCGTAATCGTGCTCCTCGAGCTCGACCGGCCCGGCGGGCAGGCCGCCCAGATCGTGCACGCCGCGGATCGTCATGCGCGGCTCAGGCCGTCAGGTCGATCTTCGACAAGGGAAGGGTGTGAATGCGCTTGCCCGTGAGTCGGGCGAGCGCGTTGGCCACCGCCGGGGCCAGCGTCGGCGTGCCCGGCTCGCCCACCCCGCCGGGATCCTCAGTGCTCTCCACCAGGTGCACTTCGATCTGCGGCGTCTCGTTCATGCGCAGCACCGGGTAGTCGTCGAAGTTGCTTTGCTCGACCATGCCGTCCTTGAACGTGATCTGACCGTAGAGCGCCGCAGACAGCGCGTAGACGATCGCGCTTTCCATCTGGCGCCTGACCTGCTCCGGGTTGATGGCGCGGCCGCAATCCGCGGCGCATACCACCCGGTGCACCCGCGGCTTGCCCTTCTCGATCGAGACTTCCGCCACTTCCGCGGTCCAGCCGGCGAAGCACTCCACCACGGCGATGCCGCGCGCGCGTCCCGCCGGCAGCGGCGAACCCCATCCGGCCTTTTCCGCCGCGAGCCGCAGCACGGCGCTGTGGCGCGGGCGCTCCGCGAGCAGGCTCAGACGGAACTCCAGCGGATCGCGCCCCGAGAGCTGCGCCAGTTCGTCGATGAAGGTCTCGGTGACGAACGTGTTGTGCGTCGCGCCCACCGAGCGCCAGAACCAGATCGGGATGCCGGGACCGTAATTGACCCAGTCCACGTGCAGATTCGGGATGTGATAGGGCATGTCGGCCAACCCCTCGACGGCGACGCGGTCCACGCCGTCGGAACGCAGCAGCCGTTTGAAACCGGAGAATTCGGCGAGCGAGGGAACGACGACCTTTGCCTTCAGCATCACCGGCTCGCCCTTCTCGTCGACCCCGCCGCTGATCTCGGTGTACGACACCGGACGATAGTAGGCAGCTTTCATGTCGTCTTCGCGCGAATAGACGAGCTTGACCGGCGCGCCTACCGCCTTCGACGCCTCGATCGCGGAGATGACGAAATCCTGCGCCGCGCGACGCCCGAATCCGCCGCCGAGGAAAGCGGTGTGGACGAAAATCTGTTCCTGTTTCAGTCCGGCGATCGCTGCCCCGTTCTGCTGCACCGCGGTCTGTGCCTGCGTTCCGGTCCAGACGTCGACGCGCTCCGGCCTCACCCAGGCGGTGCAATTCATCGGCTCCATGCAGGCGTGGGCGAGGAACGGCAGGTCGTAGACGGCGGACGTGCTCTTGGCCGGCGTGACGCTCGCGACGTCGCCTTCGCGGCGGGCGTTGATGCCGTCGCGCTTCGCCGCTTCCTCCATGCTCGCGCGGATGTCGTTCGAGGAGCGCCCCAGCAGGGTGCCGTTCGCGTCCCATTCGACCTCGAGCGCATCCTTGCCCTTTTTTGCCGCCCAGTAGTTGTCGGCAACGACCACCACGCCGGCGGAGACTTGCACCACCCGTTTGACGCCCGGCACCTGCATCGCGCGCTGCGCGTTGAAGCTCTTTACGGTCGCGCCGATCGCTGCCGGGCGCGCAATCGCGGCAGTGAGCATGCCGGGGAGCGTGACGTCGAGGCCAAATGCGGCGGTCGCCTTCACCTTAAGCGCGGTATCGAGGCGTTTGACCGACTGGCCGACGATCCTGAAGGCCTGCGGATCCTTGAGCCTCACCTCCTGCGGCACGGGCAGCTGCGCTGCCTTGGCGGCAAGCTCGCCGTAGCGCAGCCGCCTGCCATCCGGTCCGATCACGGCGCTTTTTTCCGTGCGCAGCTGCGCCGCGTCTACACCCCAGGTCTGCGCCGCGGCGGTTAGCAGCATTGCCCGCGCCGCCGCGGCTGCCTTGCGCAACGGCTCCCAGGCCGTGCGCACCGAGGCGGAGCCTCCGGTAATCATGATCGGCGTGCCAGGCCGGCTGTAATCGGGATGCGCCGGAGACTGTTGCCAGCGCACCTTGTCCCAGTCGGCGTCCAGCTCCTCGGCGACGATCTGCGGCAGCGAGGTCAGCACCCCCTGGCCCATCTCGGAGCGGCCGACGACCACTGTCACCACGTTGTTGCGATCGATGCGGATGAACGCGTTCGGGCGGAAGGCATCGGCGGCAGCACCGGCTTCCTCGTTCATCGCGCGACCTGCTGCGGGCCAGTAGATTCCGAGCACGAAGGCTCCGCCCGCGGTGGCGGAAACCTGGAGGAATTGGCGGCGATTGAGATCGATGACGTTCATGACCGGACTCCTGGCAGAGGGGGCCGCCAGAGCCGCCGCATTCGCAGGGCTCCGGACGAATCCCGGGCTTACAAGACGATGCGCGGCGCATGTCGCCGTCCGCGCAAGACCTTGGCGCCGAGTCGCGGGGACGGTTCCGACTCGTCGCGGAAAACGAATTATAGGACGCCCACGGCGCTACTTGGGTTGCGGCGCGGCGGGCTTCGCCGGCTGCGCGGCGGCGGGTGCAACGGCGGGCGCAGCGGCTCCGGGCGCAGTGGCCGGATTGACCTTCGCCCCGTCCGGCACGTTGTTGGGAAGATTGAGCGCCACGCGTACGCCTTCGCCGAGACCGCTTGCGATCTGGATGACCTTGCCGTCGGTTCCGGCCGTCTCAATTGGCGTCAACCGGATGTGCGTATCGTCGCCGACCACCGCGACGTAGCTCTTCTTGTCGCGCATGACGAGCGCGGCGACCGGTACCTCGACTCGGCTCTGGATCGGCAACAGCAGCGAAACATTGACGAAGCTGCCGGCGATGAACTCGCCCTTGCTGTTGTCGAACTCGACTTCGGTGAGCAACGTGCGGGTTCTCGGGTCGAGCGCGCCCGCGGTGCGGGTCACCTTTGCTTTTGCGCGCCGCAACGGGTTGGCCGGATCGTCGATCTCGACCTCCGTGCCGGGCTTCACCATCGGCGCCACGCCCTGCTCGGCATAGACAGTGACCCGCAGCCTGGAGGTGTCGGATACGGTCACGACCGGAAGCGCGGATGATTGATTACTGGTCGCATTGGTCACCAGGGCGCCGGGGTCTGCATAGCGGGCCGTGACCACGCCAGAAAACGGCGCGCTCAGGGTGCGATAGGCGAGCATGGTGCGCAGCTCGGCGACCTGATCCCGGCTCACCCGGGTGTTGGTTTGCGCGTCTTCCAGCGCCTGCGCCGAGTAAAAGCCCTTCGCCGCCAGGTCCTTGACCCGCTCCTCCAGCCGCTGCCGGTTCTCCAGCGTGGCGACCGCGGCGCGGTACTGGTCCTCGAGCTCGGGCGACTGGATCTCGGCGATGAACTGGCCCGCGCGCACCCGGTCGCCCTTGTCTACCGCGATCCGGTTCAGGTAGCCGCTTACCTTGGCGTAGAGCGTGGCGGTCTTGTACGGCAGCGCTTCCCCGACCAGCATTACGCGCCGTACCGAAGGACCGCGGGTTGTGGTCGCCACGACCACGCTCGGCCCCTGGTCCAGCTGCGCGGCGCGTGCGACGGCTTCTTCGTCGATGCGGTGCTGCTTGGAGGACCAGAAATAGTAAACAGCCGCCGCCGCGACGATGACGACGACGACGGCGACGACGTAAAAGACGAAGAACGATTCCCGACGCTGAACGGCCATCCATCCACTCCTTATGTCGCCGATTCGCCCCGCGCCTCGCGCTCGAAACGGGTGTCGAGCTCATGCAGGACCGGCATGTTCTTTCTGAGCAGCGTATAGATCACCGGCACGACGATCAGCGTCGCCACCGTGGCAAGCAGCAGTCCGCCGATCACCGCACGGCCGAGCGGCGCGTTCTGCTCTCCCGCCTCGCCGAGGCCCAGCGCGGTGGGGATCATGCCGATCACCATCGCGAGCGCCGTCATCAACACCGGGCGCAGCCGCGTCTTGCCCGCCTCGATGGCGGCCTCGATCACGGAAATGCCGGGATGGGCCACGCGCACGTCGTTGGCGAAGCTCACTACCAGGATCGAGTTCGACACTCCGATGCCCACCGCCATGATGGCCCCCATCAAGGACATCACATTGATGGTCGTGCCGGTCACCGCAAGCATCCAGAGGATGCCGATCAACGAGCCGGGCACCGCCATCATGATGATGAACGGGTCGACCCACGACTGGAACAGGATGACGAGCAGGGCGTAGACGAGGATGATGGCGAGCACCAGGCCGCCGAGCAGGCTGCCGAACGAGGACTGCATCAGCTGGTACTGGCCGCGCACGATGATCTTCGCGGTCGGCGGGAAATTCCTGTCGCTGGTGATGGCCGCGATCTTCCTCTGGATGTCGGAGATGACCCCGCCCATGTCGCGGCCCTCCACGTTCGCGGCGACGTCGATGACGCGCTGCACCGTGTAGTGACTGACCAGCTGATAGCTCGTCTCGGGCTTGAGCGTGGCGATGTTTCCGAGTCGCGTGACAGGAGCGGAGGGCATGGCGTCCGGCCTCGCCGCCGCGCCCGGGTCGTTGATCGACACGGCTGCCGGCGTCACCGCCGTGCTCATCAGTTCGTCGACCGATGCCACCTTCTCGAGCGGCGTCTGCACCGAGACCACGTAGTTCACGCCGTTGGGCGCCAGGTAATACGACGGCGCGACCAGCGCGCTCGAGGACAGCGAGGTGAGCAGACTGTTCGCTACGTCGCGCTGGGTAAGGCCGATCCTGGCGGCGCGCACGCGGTCGACATCGACCTTCAGCGCCGGGTAGTTCAAGACCTGGACCTGGCGCACATCCACCACGCCCGGGAGCGCCTCGATCGCCCCGCGCAGCTGCCCGGCATAGAGTTGGGCACGCTCGAAGTTTGCGTCCTGGATCTGGATATCGATCGGCGCCGGCAGGCCGAAGTTGAGCACTTGGGAGACGATGTCGGCGTTCTGGAAATAGAACGTGGAGCCCGGGAATTTCTTCGGCAGCTCGTTCCGGATCCGGTTCTGGTAATACGCGGTAGGCTTGTGGCCTGCCTTGAGCGAAATCAGGATGTCCGCATCCATGCCGCTGATGTTGTCCGTGGGAACGAAAGCCAGGTTGTAGAAAAGCGGCACGCCCACCATGTCGTTGATCGTCCCGAGCTCGGACTCGGGAATGATCTTCTTGATGTCTTCCTCCACCGCCAGCACCAGCTTCTCCGTCTCCTCGATGCGCGTGCCGACCGGGGCGCGGAAATGCAGCTTCATCATGCCGACGTCCGACGGCGGGAAGAAGTCCGTGCCCACGACGCGGATCAGGAAGAAGCTCACGCCGCCGATCAGGATCAAGCAGAAGAAAACGAACGGCCGGTGCCGCATGATGACGCCGAGCACATGACCGTAGGACTCCCGCATCGAGTCGAGGATGCGCTCGCGCGCGTCGTTGAAACGATCGCCCCAGCCGCGGCGCCCGGCGTGCACCCCGTGATGCTCGCCCGCCAGCAGCTGCCGCGAGAGCATCGGCACCAGCGTGAAGGACAGCACATAGGAAGCCAGCATCGAGAAGACGACGGTCAGGGCAAGCGGAATGAACAGGTACTTCGATACCCCGTACAGGAAGGCCACCGGGATGAAAACGATGCATATGGCGAGTGTTGCCATCGTCCGCGGCAACGCGACTTCGTGGGAGCCGTCGAGAATGGCTACCGTCAAGGGCTTGCCGAGCGTGATGTTGCGATGGATGTTCTCGACCGCCACCGTCGCATCGTCGACCAGGATGCCGGTGGCGAGCGCGAGCCCGCCGAGCGTCATCAGGTTGATGGTGTTGCCGGTGAAGTACAGGCCGAGTATGCCGGCGAACATTGCGCAGGGAATGGAGGTCACGACGACGATGGTGTTGCGCCAGCTGCCGAGGAAAAGCAGGATCATCAGCGATACCAGCAGCGCCGCCATCACCGCCTCGGTTGCGACGTTCTTCACCGCCGCGCGCACGTAGACCGACTGGTCGAAGTCCAGATTGATATCGACTCCCGCCGGGGCCGCCTTGCGGATCTCGGGCAGCATGTCGCGAGTGGCTTCCACCACCGCGAGCGACGACGCATCGGTGTGCTTGAGAATGCTCAGGTAGGTGGCGCGCCTTCCGTCCACATGCACGATGTTGGTCTGGGGCGTGAACCCGTCGGCCACCTTGGCGACGTCCGACATCAGCACCGGCACGCCCCGCACCACCTTGATCGGCATCTGATTGAACTCCGGCACGGTGGCCGGGCTCGAGTTGGTCGTCACGTTGTAGTCGATGCTGCCGATGCGGGCGTCGCCGGCCGGCACCAGGACGTTGGAGGCCTGCAGCGCGTTCACCACGTCGTACGGCGACACGCCCTTCGCCTCCATCAGGGAGGGATTCAGCTCGACCGAGATCTGCCGCTGCTGCCCGCCGAACGGAGCGGGCACGGTCAGCCCGGGGATCGTGAACAGCTTGACCCGCACGAAGTTCAGCGCGTGGTCGAACAGCCGTCCCTCCGGAACCGTCTTGCTGAAAAATGTCATCTGCACGATGGGTACCGTCGCGGCGCTGTACTGGATGATCAGCGGCGGGGTCGTGCCGGGCGGGAAAATGCGCAGGATCGTGCCGTTTACCGCATTCACCTGCGCGATCGCCTGGCCGATGTCGGTGCCCTCGTGAAAGTACAGCTTCATCAGGCCGATCCCGGGAATGCAGTTCGATTCGATGCGCTCGATGCCGTTGACGGTCGTGGAATAGGCGCGTTCCGAGATGATGACGATGCGGCGCTCCATCTCCTCGGCGGTCAGACCGGGATAGTTCCACGCTACGAAAACGACCGGGATGTTGATCTTGGGGAAAAAGTCCACGACCATCCGCGACAGGGCGAGGCCGCCCAACAGCAGGATGAGCAGCGACAACACCGCGATCGTGTAAGGGCGCCTGAGTGCCAGGCGCACGAGCTCCATCATCTTCTGATCTCCGGATCGGTCGGCATGCCGCCTTCAGACCGAGAAGGCGGAAAAATCGCCCACATTCGGCGCTTCCACGTCAACGATCGTGCAACGCGCAGGTCGCCACGGGGGCGCACCGGGGCTCGATCGTGAAGGGGGGCGATTTTCTCACAGCCGATGCCATGGCGACAGCTAAGCGAAGGTTTCGAAGGCTACGCGGCCGTAACGAGGAGCGGAAACGTGCTACGCGGAATAGGCACTATGCGCAATCCGAATGGATCCTCCAAGACCTCTCTTCCCGCACAGCCGGCGTCGCGACTTCAGTAAGAACGCGGCAGGCCGAGCACGTGCTCGGCGATGTAGGCGAGAACCAAATTGGTCGAAATCGGCGCCACCTGATACAGGCGTGTCTCGCGGAACTTGCGCTCGACATCGTATTCGGCGGCAAAGCCGAATCCTCCGTGGGTCTGCAGGCAGACGTTGGCCGCCTCCCAGGAGGCATCGGCGGCCAGCATCTTCGCCATGTTGGCCTGCGCGCCGCAGGGCTCGCCTGCGTCGAACAGCCCGGCGGCCCGAAAGCGCATCAGATTCGCCGCCTCGACGTTGACGAAAGCGCGAGAAATCGGGAACTGCACGCCCTGGTTCTGTCCGATCGGCCGACCGAACACGACGCGCTGCTTGGCATAGCCGACTGCCTTGTCGACGAACCAGTAGCCGTCCCCGATGCACTCTGCGGCGATCAGGATCCGCTCCGCGTTCATGCCGTCCAGGATGTAGCGGAAGCCCTTGCCTTCTTCGCCGATCAAGTTTTCCGCCGGCACCTCGAGATTGTCGAAGAAGACTTCGTTGGTCTCGTGGTTGGGCATATTGCGGATCGGACGCACCGTCATCCCCCTGCCGATCGACTCGCGCAGGTCGACCAGGAATACCGACAGGCCCTCCGATTTTTTCTGCAACCGTTCGAGGGGCGTCGTGCGGGCGAGCAGCAGCATGAGATCCGAGTGCTGCACGCGCGAGGTCCACACTTTCTGCCCGTTGACCAGATAGCGGTCGCCTGTCTTCGCGGCCGTGGTTCTGAGCCGGGTGGTGTCGGATCCGGTGCTCGGTTCGGTGACCGCGAAGGACTGCAGCCTGAGCTTGCCGCTCGCGATATCGGAAAGATATTTTTGTTTTTGCGCCCGGGAGCCATGCCGAAGCAGCGTGCCCATGATGTACATCTGCGCGTGGCAGGCGCCCGAATTGCCGCCGGATCGGTTCACCTCTTCGAGGATGATGGAGGCCTCCGTCACTCCGAGCCCGGCGCCGCCGTATTCCTCCGGAATCAGGGCGGCGAGCCAGCCGGCTTCGGTCAGTGACCGCACGAACTCCTCCGGGTAGGCGCGCGCCTCGTCCAGCGCGCGCCAGTACTCGGCGGGAAATCGCGAACACAGGTCGCGCACCGCGCCGCGGATCTGCTCGTGGGATTCGGTGTGACGCGAGTTCATGTTTTCTTTTTTCCCCGCAAACAAAAAGGGCTGGCAGACTCCGCCAGCCCCCTTGCGTCGCGTCGCCCGCCTACCGGCCGAGCAGCTTTTGCAACTCGCCCGACTGGTACATCTCGCGCATGATATCGGCGCCGCCGACGAATTCGCCGTTCACGTACAGCTGGGGAATCGTCGGCCAATTGGAGAACTCCTTGATCCCCTGGCGGATCTCGGCGTCCTCGAGCACGTTCACCGTAGCCACGTCCTCCACGCCGCAAGCCTCCAGTATCTGGACTGCCGCGGCAGAGAATCCGCACATCGGCGCATCGGGCGTACCCTTCATGTAGAGCAGGACCGGATTCTCGGCTACCTGCTTGCTGATTCGTTCCCTGACATCCATAACTGTCTAAACCTTTCTCCGCCCGTGGTTTCTCGCCCCACAAAAGCGTAAAAAGGAGCGCCCCGTTGCCAAGGACACTCCTGTTGAACACTGGGGGATGTTAACGATCGTCCGCGCCGGCCGTCAACCAGCGGCCCCCCGCCACTCGCGGGATGCCGGCAAGGTCCTGCGCCGTGATCAGATCCATGAAACCTGTACCTTCGAGCAGTTCCCGGCACGCGGTCGCCTGGTCGAAACCGTGCTCGAACAGCAGCCATCCGCCTTCGAAAAGATGCCGGGGCGCCTCGCCGACGATGCTGCGGATGGCGGCCAATCCGTCGGCTCCGCCCACGAGCGCCTGCCGCGGCTCGAAGCGCAGATCGCCCCGTGCGAGATGCGGATCGCCTTCCGCCACATACGGCGGATTGCTCAGAATGAGGTCGAAGCGCCGCCCCTGGAGCGCGGAAAACCAGTCGCTGCGCAGGAACGTAAGCCGCGCGCCGCCGGCCAGACGAACGCCGTTGCCCCTGGCAAGCTCGAGCGCCTGTTCGGACGCGTCGACCGCCACCACCTCCGCCGAAGGACGCAGCGCTGCAATCGAGACACCGACCGCGCCGCTGCCGGTTCCCAGATCGAGCACTCGCGTCGGCGCTTTGTCCGGGATGCGCTCGAGGGCGAGTTCCACCAGCAACTCGGTTTCTGGTCGCGGAACGAGCACGGCCGGAGTCACCTCGAAGTCCAGGCCGTAAAACTCCCGGCGCCCGGCGAGATAGGCGATCGGCTCGCCCTTGCGGCGCCGGCGGACAAGGTCGAGAAAACGCTGCGTCTGGTTTGGCGTAAGCCTCGCGTCCGGATGCGCGATCAGGTGTGCGAGGTTCGCGGCGGTGACGGCGCGCAGCAGACAGGCCGCCTCGCCGCGGTCGATTCCCTCCGCCGCGAGCGCCTGTCCGACGGTCAATGCAGATGCACCGGCGATTCCCGACATGCCCTAAAACCCAAACAGTGGCCGCTTACGCGGTTTCCGCCATCTCTGCGAGCTGTTCCGCCTGGTGCTCGGCGACAAGCGCATCGATCAGTTCGTCGAGATCGCCGTCCATGATTCTCTCGATCTTGTACAGCGTCAGGTTGATGCGGTGGTCGGTCACCCTCCCCTGCGGAAAATTATAGGTGCGTATACGCTCCGAGCGATCGCCGCTGCCGATGAGCGACTTACGTGTCGCCGCCTGCTTCGCCTGCTGCTCGCGCAGCTGCTTGTCCTTGATGCGCGCCACCAGAATGGATAGCGCCTGCGCCTTGTTCTTGTGCTGCGATCGGTCTTCCTGGCATTCGACGACGATCCCGGTAGGCAGATGCGTCACCCGCACCGCGGAATCGGTCTTGTTCACGTGCTGGCCGCCGGCGCCCGAGGAACGGAACGTGTCGATACGAAGCTCCGCGGGATTCAGCACCACGTCGGCGATCTCGTCGGCCTCCGGCATGACTGCGACCGTGCAGGCGCTGGTATGAATTCTTCCCTGGGTCTCGGTCTGCGGCACGCGCTGCACGCGGTGGCCGCCGGACTCGAACTTCAGCCGGGAGTACGCGCCCTGCCCGACGATCTTGGCGATGATCTCCTTGTAGCCGCCGAGTTCGGAGGGGCTCTGCGACAACACTTCGACGCGCCAGCCCTGGCGCTCCCCGTAACGGGTGTACATGCGGAATAAGTCGCCGGCGAACAGCGCCGACTCATCGCCGCCGGTGCCGGCGCGGATCTCGAGAAAGATGTTGCGCTCGTCGTTGGGATCCCTCGGCAATAGCAGCCGCTGCAGATCGCCTTCGATGCGCTCGAGTCTCGCCCGGCCTTCCAGAATTTCGCTTTCCGCCAGCTCCTTCATTTCGGGATCGGCGGCGAGCGCGAACGCGGACTCCACGTCCTGCGCGCTTTTCCGGTAAGCGTGGTAGAGCTCCACCACCGGCGCAATCTCGGCGTGTTCCCGCGCCAGGCGGCGGAAACTGTCCATGTCGCGGGTGGCCGACTCGGACGACAGCAGCGCGTTGAGCTGCTCCAATCTGGCGGACAGTTGCGCCAGCTTGGTCGCGATGGAAGGTTTCATTCGGGTAGGTTGACCTGGTAGAGCCGTGCCAGCGCGGCGACCAGCTGGTCGCGTTCCCTGGCCTCGGCCTTCGTGAGCGCACTCGTGGGCGCATGCAGAAACTTGTTCGTCAGCGTGTGCGAGAGCTGTTCCAGCACCTTCTGCGGATCGTCGCCTCTGGCCAGAAGCTTCAGCGCCCGCTCCACTTCGTGCCGCCGCATGCGCTCCGCATGATCGCGCAGCGCGCGGATGGTAGGCACGACCTCGCGGCTGTCCAGCCAGTGCATGAAATCGTGCACTCCGGCGGTGATGATGACCTCCGCCTGTTCCACCGCCGCCTGTCGCAGGTCCATCCCCTCCTGGACGATCTTGCCGAGGTCGTCGACGGTGTACAGGAAAACGTCGTCCAGCCTGGCCGCTTCGGCCTCGATGTCACGCGGCACGGCGAGATCGACCATCAGCATCGGCCGATGGCGGCGCGCCTTGACGGCGCGCTCGATCATGCCCTTGCCCAGTATCGGCAGCGGGCTCGCGGTACAGCTCAGCACGATGTCGTGCAGCGGAAGCTGATCGGGCAGATCGTTCAGCGTGATGGTTGTCCCGCCGAATCGGCCGGCAAGCTCCTCCGCATGCTCCCGGGTGCGGTTGGCGAAAGTCACCGCGCGCGGTTGCTTGGCGGTGAAGTGCGCCGCGCACAGCTCGATCATCTCTCCGGCACCGACCAACAGGATGCGCTGCTCCCGTACCGACGGATAAATGCGCTCGGCGAGCTTGACCGCCGCCGCGGCCATCGAGACCGAGCTCGTGCCGATGTCGGTGCGGGTGCGCACTTCCTTGGCCACCGAGAACGTCGACTGGAAGAGCTTGTGCAGCACGGTTCCGAGCGTGCCGGCTTCCTCGGCGCTTCTTACCGCCTCCTTCATCTGACCGAGGATCTGAGGCTCGCCGATCACCATCGAATCCAGACCGCTCGCCACCCGGAAAGCGTGCTGCACGGCGCGCTCGCGCGGCAGCCAGTAGAGAAAAGGCTCGAGTACGCCGGACTTGAGCCGGTGGAACCGCGCGAGCCAATCGACCGCGCGCGAGGGCTCGTTGGCATTGCAGTAAATCTCGGTGCGATTGCAGGTGGAGATGATCGCCGCTTCCTTGACCGGTTCGTGCTCCACTAGGTCACGCAGCGCATGATTCAGGTTCTCGGGGCTGAACGAGACCTGCTCCCGCACGTCGAGCGGCGCGGTATGGTGATTGATGCCGAAGGCAAAGAGTTGCATCTGCAAGCGGGTGGGAACGACGCCCTCCCGTCCTTGGGGGCGGAAATTATAGGATAAAACAGGCTGTTTCCCCGCCGAGCCACCACGGTGCGCGGGCCACAGGGCGGAAGGTCCCGGGGCGGCGGCGGGCGGCACGACGGGAGGGCGCGGTTTTTCGCGCGGCACGACCAAGGGCCGCCGGCTTTGCTGCCCACACCTGCGCCGGCGCGCGGGGCCGCGCGCCGCCTTGCGCAGCCGACCGGGGTCGAACGACAATCACGTTAATCGCGACCAGGGCAAGCACCGAACACATGGCAACACTCGTCGAATTTCTGTCCATCCGAAGCTGGCAACCGGACTGTTCCGTCGAGGAACAACTGCGCGCGCTGGACGCGATCGAAAACGGGAACGTCGTTTATCTGCCAAAGCTCGCGTTCGATCTGCTGCCCGGCGAGCAACGCTTCCTCGATCCGGCAATCTCCGACGGCCGCGCCAAGAACATCAGCTACGACCCGGCCAGCGGCAGCGTTGCCGGAACTTCGCTGCGAGGACGAGACCGTCTGTACCTCTCAGAATTCGTCGGCCGTTTCAGCTGCAGTGCAAGGGCTCTGGTCGAGCGCATGCTGCCCGACTATACGCCGCACCTGCGCACCGCGCGCACGAGTTTCCGGCCGGTCGAGGTCTGCGGCAGGAAGGCGTCGTCGAAGAAAGACGACACCAGGCTGCATGTGGATGCGTTCGCGTCCAGCCCGAACCAGGGACGACGTCTGCTGCGGGTATTCTGCAACGTCAATCCGGAAGGCAGGCCGAGGGAGTGGTTGATCGGCGGGCGCTTCGAGCCCTACGCCGAACGCTTTCTGCCCAAGGTGCGCCGGCAATTGCCCCTGGAGGCAAGAATGCTCAAGGCGCTGCGCATCACCAAGTCGGTGCGTACGCCCTACGACCATCTGATGCTCGGCCTGCACGACGCCGGCAAGGCGGACGACGAGTTTCAGGCGAACACGACCAAGCTCGCGTTCGGTTTCCCGGCCGGCTCGACCTGGGTCTGCTTTACCGATATCACGCTGCACGCCGCGCTGGGCGGCCAGTTCCTGCTCGAGCAGACCTTTCTCCTGCCGGTCGATGCGATGCGGCGTCCGGAAAGGTCGCCGTTGCGAATCCTCGAACGACTGTGCGGGCGGCGGCTCATGGACTCGGACGCGAGCAACATCCAAGCGCCGCAAGCCTCACCACCACCCGCCGTGGCATGATCCCGGCCACGACAGCAGATCACGATTCTATCCGTCGCTGAACGAAACGGCCTCTGGGGGAAGCGGCTGGCGAAGAGAAGCGCGGTCGGAGTTTTGGTGGCCAAGGGCGGAATCGAACCACCGACACAAGGATTTTCAGTCCTCTGCTCTACCAACTGAGCTACTTGGCCTCTTGTCAGCACATCTCGGGCGGGCCGTGATACGCAACGGCACAGACGTCGCAGCGGATTATTCGGTACCGGCCGCCAAAGGCTCGCGATTATACCGATTCGAAGAATTATGGGTAGGCGCCTCGGCGGTAGAAGATACCGACCCGGCCGGAACGCACGGCGAAAACACGAAGCCCGAGGCGCATGCCTCGGGCTTCGGTTTGGCGGCCGATCCTCAACGACTCAAATCGTGTGTATGTCGTGGTGCTTGGTCTCGCGGATGAATATGGATCCGACAACCAAGCTGACCAACGCGATCGCCATCGGATAGTACAGACCTGCGTAGATGTTCCCGGTCGCGACGACTACCGACGTGGCAATCAGCGGGACGAAGCCGCCGAACCAGCCGTTCCCGATGTGGTAGGGCA
>Ga0070741_10003880_pt1 | contig 35925 bp, 33 predicted proteins | sample Coa_R1_4_FD_66440 | JGI IMG/M metagenome (GOLD analysis project Ga0070741, IMG submission 66440) | Surface soil microbial communities from Centralia Pennsylvania, which are recovering from an underground coalmine fire - Coalmine... | ecosystem: Environmental > Terrestrial > Soil > Unclassified ... | reverse complement strand
GAGCTCGGTGCATTGGCCGGTGGCGGCGCCTGCTCGTTCGACGGCGGCGTGCTCGGACTCGATTGCTCGCTGGACGGGGTTCCGCCCGGATTACTCGACTGATCATGCGAGCAGGCGCCCACGGAAAGCGCGAGCGCGGCAGCGCATAGCAACAACAGGCTACGATTCATAAGGGTCACCTCGTGTGCGTAGATGGCCCGAGTCGCCTGTGGCGCTCGGGCCGCCAGCCATATTGGCTTTCCGGTCCGCGGCCCAAAGGCGGCTTGGGGCCGCTAATGACTTGCTCTTTCGCGCCTCCGTGTCGCAAGCCGCGTTCCACCTCAGGCGAGGCGGTGACTCTGAACCGGACGTCAGCCGGCACGTGGCCGTGAGGCGGGCAGCGTTGGCGCCGGCGCCAATGCCCTTATCGAGGACCTATTTCTTGGCCGCCGCGGCGCGTTTCCGTCGCTTCGCGGGGTCCTTGGCGCGTGACTTGCCGAAGGAGCCTCGGTAGATCTTGCCCCGCCGGGATCGCTTATCGCCCTTGCCCATCGAATCGACTCCGCCTGCGCCATGGAAGGTGCGGGAGTCTATCAGAGCGGACGCGGACCGCAGTGCAATTGCAGGCTGGGCCCCGGATCAGGCCTTGCCTGCCAGCCCCTCCAGGGCGCGCATCTGCAGGACGGTGGAATCGGAGGCCGGCAGGAGCGCGTTGGCTCGCTGTACGAATGCCGGCACGGCCTCGGGCGCCATGGGCCGGCTGATGAGATACCCCTGCGCGCAATCGCAACGCAGGCGCTTGAGCAGATTCCAGGCCTCGGAAGTCTCGACTCCCTCGGCGACGACGCTGAGCCCCATGCCGTGCGCCAGAGCGACGGTCGAGGCGACGATGGCGGCATTGCGCCCGGAGAGGGCCTGCGAAATGAACGAGCGATCGATCTTCAACTCATCGACCGGCAGTCTGCTGAGCAATGACAGGGAGGAGTGGCCGGTCCCGAAATCATCGATCGCGAACCGCACGCCCGCGGCGCGTAGCGGCTGCATGTGGCGGGCCGCAAGGTCCGGATCGTGCATCACCGCGCTCTCGGTGATCTCGAGCAACAGGGCCCCCGGCTCGACGTGCCGCTCCGCGAGCATCCTCAGGATGCCGTCACCCAGATCCGGGTCGAGAATGTCGGGCGCCGACAGGTTGACTGCGAGCTCGACCTCGAGGCCGCTGCGGCGCCACTCCCCGAGCTGACGGATGGCCGCCCCGAGCACCCAGTTGGTCAACGCACGCGAGGCTCCCGCGCTCTCCGCAAGCGGCACGAACTCTCCCGGCGGTACCGCCCCGAGCGTCGCGTGCTGCCAGCGAACCAGCGCCTCGAGGCTCTTCACGCAGCGGGTGCCGACCTCCACCTTCGGTTGGTATTTGAGCGTCAGCTCGTCGTGCTCGATCGCGGCGCGCAGGCCGGTGATGAGTGTGAGCCGGCGCCGGTGCTGCTCGTCGCGGCCGGGCTCGTAGCTCGCGACCCGCAGCCGCGTGTCGGCGGCATCCTCGAGCGCGACCTGCACCCGCCGCAGCAGGTCCTTGGCGCTCTGGCCGTGGTCGGGATACACACAGATCCCGGCGGTGACACCGAGATCGAGCGTCATCCCCGAGAGATGGAAGCCGCCGCGCAGAGCGCCGGCGAGCTGATCGAGGTAGATGCGCGCCCGCTCCACGGAAAACCCGGGCGCTATGACCAGGAACTGACTCTCGCCGAGGCGCGCGATGACATGCTGCGCCGCCAGATTACGGCCCAGGCGCCGCGCCGCTTCCTGCACGACCTCATCCGCGACTTCCTGGCCGAAGGTCGCGTTCACCTCGTGCACGCTGCGTACCACGATCAGAATCAGGGCGAGGGCGGCGGGGACGTCGGTGCCGCGCAACAGCTCCTCCAGACGCCGCTCGGCCAGCGCGCGATTGGGAAGGCCCGTCAGCGAGTCGTAGAACGCGTGGCGCGTGATGTCGGCCTCGCGATCGGCGATCGTGCGCTGCATGGCGTTGAACGTATCAGCGAGGCTGCGGAACTCTTTGCCGCCGGCTACCTTCACCGCGGTGTCGTAGCGGCCGTGTTGAATGCGCTCCGCGGCGAGAACGAGCTCTCCGAGCGGGCGCGTAGCGCCCCGTCCGAGGAACATGCCGATCACCGCGGCGAGAACGATGGCCGCGCCGTCGATGAGCAGCAGCGAATTGCGCAGCTCCTGGTAGGGGGCAAGCACCGCAGCCATCGGCTTCTGCAGGATCGCCTCGGCCGGCTCGCCACGCGAGTCGATCTGCTGGATCAGAGTGAGGTAGCTCGTACCGCCGAGGCGCATGACGTGTGCGCCGCGGGCCGGAGTCTGCGCCAGCGAATCGACCTGTAATGCATTCTGCTCGGCCTGCGGCAGGCTGGAAGCCACGCGCGTGAAGCCGGCAGGCCCGCGGATGCCGAGCGTGACTTCGACACCGGCGAGATCGCGGATGTTGCGGGCGAGCGCATCATCGACCGCGAATCCCATGGCCACCCAGGCGATGATCTCCGGGGTGCGCACCGGCGAGAGAAAGAACTCGTAGGTCCGCCGGCCGAACACCATGAAGCGCGGCCGGTTGTGCTGTCCTCTTGCCCCGAGCAGCAACCCGCCGATCGAGCTGCCGACCTGCGCTTCGGCTGGCGCGCTGGAAGCCAATACCCGCCCGCGCGTGTTGATGAGCAGCACGAGGTCGGCGCCGACCCGCCGGGCATTGTTCCCCGCCGCGGACAGCATGGTCGGCCCGTCGCCGCTCGCCACCGCCTCGCGGAAGCCGAAATCCTCCGCCAACACCGCGACGGCGCTCGCCAGTTGCTCCGCCCGATAGTGGATGAGCTGATCCACGAAGGAGCCGTCGGCGCTCAACTGCTCGGCACCGCGCGCCTTCACGTCCCGTGCGGTGCTTGCCAGCACTGCAAACAGCGTCACAGTCTGGGTTAGAACCGCCAGACCGATGATCAGCACGAGAAGCCGTTTGCGGAAACTGCCCATAAATCCGCCTGAATATGCTGCATCGTAGGCGCCGCAGGGTGGCGCGGCGAGCAACCGGTGACAGGAATGAGACTTTCCGCACGATCGAATCGCGCGCTCGGCATCCGCGTCGCCATCACGGGGGTGGCCCTGCTCTGCACTCTGCTGCACGCGGCGCCTGCAGCCGCGGCATCGCTTGCCATCTCGATCCAGCTGGCGGACGGCAAGCCCCTGGCCGATGCGGTCATCACCGTGCAGCCGGTCGGCAGGAAACTGCCCGCACCCGCGCCGATCCATGCGGCGATGGACCAGATGAACCGGATGTTCGTCCCCGAGGTGCTGGTGGTTCCCGTGGGATCGGCCGTGTCCTTCCCCAACAGCGACTCGGTGAGCCACCAGATTTACTCCTTCTCGCCGGCCAAGCGCTTCCAATTGCCTCTTTACCGGGGCAAGCCCTACGCGCCCGTGATCTTCGATCATGCCGGCATCGTCATCCTGGGCTGCAACATCCACGATTGGATGATCGCCTACATCGACGTGACGGACGCGCCCTTCTACGGGACGACCAATGCGCAAGGCGCCTGGTCCGCGCAGCTGCCCGCCGGTCACTACCAGATCACCGTGTGGCATCCGCGGATGCGCGAGCAGACTCCAACGCTCGTTCGCGAGCTGGCAATCGACAGCGGCGATCGCGCGACCCTGACGCTGCAACTCACGAAACCGCTGCGCCCGGCGCCGATGGAAGGTGAGAGTTACTGATGCGCGCAGCAACGGCGCTGCTCCCCCTGATCGCATCGACGTTGCTCGCTGCAACGGCCGCCCATGGGGCCGACTGGGAGTTGGATCTCGATCTGAGGGCCGTCTCCTCGGATGCAAAAGCGTCCGTGCTCGACGGCGGCTACGGTCCGACGCGGTTCAGTGAGCGCCAGTCAGGATTGCGCCTCGGACGCCTGCGCCTGGCTCTCGATACACCGCTCGGTGAGTTGTGGAAGCTGCACCTGGACGCCTCCGCCTGGGATCACTCCTACAGGAGCTCCGTGGGACTGACCGAAGCCTATCTGCAGTTCCGCCCGTATCCGCGCAATCACCTGCGGCTGCGGCTCAAGGCAGGCGGGTTCTACGCGCCCGTCTCGCTGGAGAACGGCGCCGGAGGATGGGCGTCTCCCTACACGCTGTCCTACTCGGCGCTGAACAGTTGGCTGGCGGAGGAGGTGCGCACCCTCGGCCTGGAGGCCAAGGTCGATTGGCTCGGCACGCGCAGCGATCTGCCGTTCGATGTCAGTGCCATCGCGGGCGTATTCGGTTGGAATGAGATGGCCGGCGCGGCGCTCGCGAGCGGCGGCTTCATACTCGATGACCGCCAGACGCCCCTCTTCGATCAGGTCGGCCGACTCGGAAGTCCCGATGCGCGCATCGAGCCCTTCCGGGAGATCGACGGGCGGGCGGGCTACTACGGCGGCCTCGCACTCGAAGCTCCCGGGCGCCTCGTGCTCACGGCCCTGCACTACGACAACCGGGCGAATCCAGCCGCGGCGGACGCCCTGGAGCAGGTTTTCGCGTGGCGTACGACTTTCAACAGTGCGGCAGCTCGCCTGGAGTACGGCACGGGCTGGACGGTGATCGCGCAATGGATGGGGGGGCTGACCCGGATCGCCCCGGGTGGAACCGCACTCGTCTGGCCGTTCGACGCCCGCTATCTGCTGCTCTCCAGGAGGCTCGGCAGCCGCCAGCGGCTCAGCGTCCGCTACGACCGATTCCTCGTCGAGAGCCGCAATTCGGAACCTGACGGTGAGCAACGGGGTAACGCCTGGACCGTTGCCTACATGTTCGATCCGGGAAAAGGCTGGTCGTTGACCCTGGAAGGGCTGCGCGTGACGAGCAGCTCGTATATCCGGGGTGAGGAGCTGGGCCGCCCCGGTCCGGTCACGGACACCCAGGTGCAGCTGGCCATCCGCTACGCCCTGGGCTCAGCGGGTTACTGAGTTCGGGACCGGCGGCCCGGCCCAATAAAAAAGCCGGCCCGGGAGACCGGGCCGGCCTTCGAACCGCAGGCGTTACCAGCGCTTGGGAGCGCCGCCGCCCCGTCCACCGCCGCCGCTGCGCTCCTGCGCCTCGTTCACCCGCAGGGGGCGCCCGCCGAGATCCTTGCCATTCAGATTCTGAATGGCCCGGGACGCATCGGCGCGGGACATTTCCACGAAGCCGAAGCCGCGCGGCCGGCCGGTGTCCCGGTCGGTGATGAGGCTTACGGATTCGACGGTGCCGTGCTGCGCAAACAGGTCGCGGACCTCGCTCTCAGTGGCCGAAAACGGAAGGTTTCCGACGTAGATCTTCGTCATGCAATCAAACTCCAAGAAACAGATATGACCTGGTCGGGAACGATTCGGCTTTTCTCAGACTCGGAAGCCGGTCCCGAACTCGAGGCGGGCGGCAGGCGGCAGGAAAGGGAAAGGTCACGGACCGGTAAGGCACGATAACCCAGGTCGCAGGCGAGATACAAGTTTCCTTGACAGGGGTGCGGCGCAGTTAGCGGTAACGGGTCAGGATCTTCGCCAGGCCTTTGGCGCCCGGCGAAAGGAGCTCGTAGGGGAGGCTGTTCAGCGGCTCCGCGGGCGTGCCGTTGACCTGATGGAACTCCCGCCGTCCCCCCTGGCCGCCCCCTTCCGCATCGACATACAGCAACCCCGTCAGGTACTCCCCGGACTTGAGGCGCTCCTGCACCCTGGCCTGCGCGGCCCCGCGATCGGTGGGATCGTAGGCGGCGTCGAGCTTACGCAACACGATCCGGCTGCCATCGTGCATGGTCACGGCCAGCGCCTCGCCGGCGGCGTATTCGGCCGTGATCTCCTGCTCCGGCGGCACGAAGTCGGCCTGCACGGCAGGCTCGTAGTGCTCGCGGGTGTAGGCGTAGCTCTTGGTCGAGCCCTCGTGATCGTTGAAGGTGACACAGGGCGAGAGCACATCGATCAGGGCGAAGCCGCGGTGCCTGAGGCCGGCCTCGATGAGCGGCACGAGCTGTTGCTTGTCACCGGAGAAGCTGCGCGCCACGAAGGAGGCCCCCAGGGTCATCGCGAGCAGGACCGGGTCGATGGGCGGCTGGAAGTTGGTCTCGCCCTTCTTCGCCCGGGTGCCGACGTCGGCCGAGGCGGAGAACTGTCCCTTGGTGAGCCCGTAGACGCCGTTGTTCTCGATGATGTAGAGCATGTCGAGGTTGCGGCGGATCGCATGGCAGAACTGACCCAGCCCGATCGACAGCGTGTCGCCGTCACCGGAGACGCCGATGTAGGTGAGTTGCCGGTTGGCTGCGTTGGCTCCGGTGGCGATGGAAGGCATGCGGCCGTGAACCGAGTTGAAGCCGTGGCCGCCGCTGACGAAGTAGGCGGTGGTCTTCGAGGAGCAGCCGATCCCGGAAAGCTTCACGACGTTCTGCGGCTCGAGCGACTGGTGCCAGCAGGCCTCCACGATCGCTGCGGTGATCGAGTCGTGTCCGCAGCCGGCACACAGGGTCGAGAGGGCGCCCTCGTAGTCGCGCCGGATGAGGCCGAGCGCATTGCGCGGCAGCGAGGGATGGGTGATCTTGGGCTTGGCGATGAAAGTCATGTCGGCGGCTCCTGTCAGGCCCGCGCCGCGTCTTTCTGCGGCGTCAGTTGCGCGTCTTGCTGCGCGAGTGGCTTGGGGAGCGCCTCCGCCAGGATTCCCTCCACGATGAAGCTCGAAGAGATGGACAACCCGCTGTAGTGCAGCAGCGAGCGCAGCTTCGACTTCTCCACGGCGGTCTCCAGAGTCAGCAGTGAGCGCAACTGCGCATCCCGGTTCTGCTCGACGACGAACAGCAGCCGGTGCGCGGCGAGGAACCGCTCCACGTCCTCGCTGAACGGGAAGGAGCGTACGCGCATGTAGTTCACACCGACGCCGCGCGCCTTGAGGAGGGTCATCGCCTCGCGGATGGCGCTGTCGCAGCTGCCCAGCGAGACGATACCGAGATCGCTGCCGGCGGTGGCATCGATGATGGCGCGGGGCACCAGCCTCTTCGCCGTGTTCCACTTCTTCATCAGCCGGTCGAGCACGAGCTGGTATTCCGTGGAGTCCTCGGTGTAGGCGCCATACTGCGAATGCCCCGAGCCGCGGGCAAAGTAGGCCCCCTTCGGATGCACGCCGGGCAATGTGCGCCAGGTGATGCCATCGCCATCCTTGTCGAGGAAGCGATGAAATTTCTCCAGCTTCTCGATCTGCGCCTTCTCCATCACCTTGCCCCTGTCGGGGCGGTAGGCGTCATCCCACTTGAGGTCCCGGCACATCCAGTCGTTCATGCCGATATCGAGATCGGACAGCACCATCACCGGTGTCTGCAGGCGCTCCGCCAGGTCGAACGCCTGGGCGGCCATGTAAAAGCATTCCTCGGGATTGGCCGGGTAGAGGCAGACGTGCCGTGTATCGCCATGGGAGGCGTAGGCGCACTCCATCACGTCGCATTGCTGGGTACGCGTCGGCATGCCGGTCGAGGGTCCGACGCGTTGGATATCAAATACGACCGCGGGCACCTCGGCGTAGTAGGCGAGACCCAGGAATTCATTCATCAGCGAGATACCAGGCCCCGATGTCGCCGTGAACGCCCGACTGCCGTTCCAGCAGGCGCCGATCACCATGCCGATGGCCGCGAGCTCGTCCTCCGCCTGGATGAAGGCGAACCGCTTGGCGTTCGTCTGCGGATCGATCCGGGTGCGGTCGCAGAAACCCTTGAACGCATCCATCAGCGAGGTCGAGGGGGTGATCGGATACCAGGCCGCCACCGTCGCGCCGGCAAAGACGCAACCGAGCGCCGCGGCGGTGTTGCCATCGATCATGATGTGTCCGGCCGTGCGATCCATCCTCTCCACGCGCAAGGGCAGGGGACAGGTGAAATTCTGCCGTGCGTAGTCGTAGCCGAGCCCGATGGCCTTCATGTTGCTCTCGACGAGCTGCGGCTTCTTGGCGTAGGTCTCCGCCAGGAGCTCGCGGATCCGCTCGAGATCCAGGTCGAGCAGCGCGGCGAGAACGCCCGCATAGCAGATGTTCTTCATCAGGATGCGGGTGCGCACGCCGTTGAAGCTCTCGTTGCACATCCTGGCGAGCGGCGCGCCGAGCACGGTGATGTCGGACCGGCCGAGGAGCGCCGGCCGCGGCCACGTGGAGTCGTACACGAGGTATCCGCCGGGGGTGACCTCCTTCACGTCACGCGAGTACGTCTCGGCGTTCATCGCAACCATGAGGTCGATGGAGCCGGAGCGCGCGAGGTGCCCTTCGCGGGAGACGCGGATCTCGTACCAGGTCGGCAGGCCCTGGATGTTGGAAGGGAAGTAGTTCTTGCCCATCACGGGGATGCCGCTCCTGAAGATGGACTTCATGAGCAGCGTGTTGGCGCTGGCCGAGCCGGTGCCGTTCACCGTGGCGATCTTGATGGTAAAGTCGTTGATTCTGTCTGTAGTCACGTTAGGACATCCGAGCGCAGCACAAAATAGCCCTTGGCCAGAACGCCGTGACAAAATCGCAGGGAGCGATTTTGGACGGCGAATGCCGGCCCGAAGGGCTCGCCGCAGGGACGAAGGCGAGCAATACATCCCTGTAGGCTGGCGGATCGCCATCCTGGCGATCAGCTTCTGGCCAAGGGCTATTTTGCGCTGCGCTCTCTCTCACGGGTTGCAGCTTCGGAGCAGGCAGGTGTGTTGGTTAGGGGGCGACGCTGGGTCGAATTCATGCGATCTTGGGCTTGCGGGCCTCTAATGTTCGGGCTTCGTCCTCGGCCTGCGGCCAATGGACGTGGGACTTCTGCATGTCCCATGCGGCCGTGGGGCAACGCTCGGCGCAGAGGCCACAGTGCACGCAGAGGTCCTCGTCCTTGACCATTACGCGGGCAGTCTGCGGCAGCGGCGCCGAGACATACAGCGGCTGCGCGAGATTCTTGGCCGGGACTTTCAATCTGCCGCGCAGCTCCGCCTCCGGACCGTTGGCGGTGATGCTGAGGCAGTCGACCGGGCAGATATCGAGGCAGGCATCGCACTCGATGCAGAGCTTCGCGCTGAAGACGGTCTGCACGTCGCAGTTGAGGCAGCGCTGCACTTCCTGCGCGGTCTGCTCGGCGGTGAAGCCGAGCTCCACCTCGATGTTGAGCTTCTTGAAGCGCTCCTTGAGCGAGACGTGCGGCATCAGCCGCCGCTCCACCGGGGCGTAGTCGTTGGAGTACGACCACTCGTGCATCCCCATCTTGCGACTCTGCAGGTTCACCCCGGGCTGCAGGCGCTCGGTGATGGGCTCGCCCTGGCAGTGCCTGTGGATGGAGATCGCGGCCTGGTGGCCATGCTCCACGGCCCAGATGATGTTCTTCGGCCCGAAAGCCGCATCACCCCCGAAAAAGACGCCCGGCCGGGTGGACTGAAAGGTCACCGGATCCACTTTGGGCACGTGCCACTTGTCGAGCTCGATGCCGAGATCGCCCTCGATCCAGGGGAAGGCGTTCTCCTGGCCGATGGCGAGGATGACGTCGTCCGCCGGAATGAGCTCCTCACCCTTCACCCGTTCGGCGGTGATGCGGCCGCGGGCATCGAGCTCATACTCCATGATGTCGAAGGTCATGCCGATGAGGCGTCCGCCCTCCATCACGAAGGCCTTGGGCGAGCGGTTGACGACGATCTCGACACTCTCCTCCTCGGCATCCTCGAGCTCCCATTCCGAGGCCTTGAAGAAGCCGCGCGGCTTGCGCGCCATGACCTTCACCTGCTTGGCGCCGAGCCTCAAGCTCGTGCGGCAGCAGTCCATGGCGGTGTTGCCGACGCCGATGATGAGGACGCGCTCTCCGATCCGCTCGATGTGGCCGAAGGCAACCGACTCCAGCCACGCGATACCGACGTGCACGTTGGCAGCGGCGGCTTCCCGGCCCGGCAGCTCGAGGTTCTTGCCCTTCGGGGCGCCTGAGCCGACGAATACGGCATCGAATCCGCCGCTCCCGAGCAGCTCCTTCATGCTGCGGATGGGGTGCCCGAGCTTCAGGTCGACTCCCATGTCGATGATCATCCGGATCTCCTCCTCGAGGACCGCCTGCGGCAGGCGGAACGAGGGGATGTTGGTGCGCATCAGCCCGCCGGGCTCCCCGTACTGCTCGAAGATCGTGACCTCGTAGCCGAGCGGCATCAGGTCGTTGGCGACCGTGAGCGAGGCACAGCCGGCGCCGATACAGGCGATGCGCTTGCCGTTCTTGATCCTCGGGATGGGCGGGAGGCGGCCGCTGATGTCATCGCGGTTGTCCGCCGCCACTCGCTTCAGCCGGCAGATGGCCACCGGCTTGGCCTCGACGCGGCCGCGGCGGCAGGCGGGCTCGCAGGGCCGGTCGCAAACGCGCCCGAGGATGCCCGGGAAGACGTTGGAGTGCCGGTTGACGAGGTAGGCCTCGGTGAATCGGCCCTGGGCAATCAATCGGATGTACTCAGGGACATCGGTATGGGCCGGACAGGCCCACTGGCAATCGACCACACGATGAAAGTAGTCGGGGTGGGAGGTATCTGTAGCTTCCACGATGTACCGCTGCTGGAGCAGGGACGTCCATAATAGTGCAACCGCCACCCCGAGACCTAGACTCCTCCTCGCAATGCCGTCCCCCGACCCCGGAACCCCGCTCGAAATCAGGCTCCGCCGCGCAGTCCGCCTGCTGCAGGTCTCGTTCGAGGACGGCAGCAGGTTCGAGCTGCCTTTCGAGTACCTGCGCGTCTATTCCCCGTCGGCCGAGGTCAAGGGCCACGGTCCCGGCCAGGAGACCCTGGTACTCGGCAAGGAAGCGGTCGGCATACGCGCCATCGAGCCGGTCGGCCAATACGCCGTGAAGCTGGTCTTCGACGACGGCCACGATACCGGCCTCTACACCTGGAAATACCTCTATGAGCTCGGCCGCGATCGGGAGGCGAAATGGGCGCAATATCTCGCCAGGAAAATGACGGCCGGGAAATAAAAAAGGCCGGGCGACTGGTCAGCCGTCCGGCCTTTTAGGTCCAAGACCCCCTTACCGGGGTCGGATTCTGCGCAGCATGTCGCGCAAAAAGCAAGACGCTACAATGCGCCGCCCTCCCCGCGATCCGGCAATCCGATGACCGACCCCGGAACCACAGACTTCGGCTACGAGCGCGTGTCCTTGAGCGAGAAGGCGCGCCGCGTGCGTGGCGTCTTCGACTCGGTCGCCCGCAATTACGACCTGATGAATGACCTGATGTCGGGCGGCGCTCACCGGCTGTGGAAGCGATTCACCCTCTCGCTCACCGGGCTGCGGCCCGGACAGCGGGCGCTCGATGTGGCCGGCGGCACCGGCGATCTCGCGGCCGGCCTCGCCCGGCAGGTGGGCGAGCGCGGCCTCATCGTGTTGAGCGACATCAACCGCGCGATGCTCCAGCGCGGGCGCGACCGCCTGACGGATCGTGGCGTGCTCGGCAATGTGGAGTACGTGCAGGCCGATGCGGAGCGCCTGCCCTTCCGCGACGGCAGCTTCGACTGCATCACCATCGGCTTCGGACTGCGGAACGTCACCGACAAGCCCGCCGCGCTCGCTGCAATGCAGCGGGTGTTGAAGCCGGGCGGCCAGCTCCTGGTGCTGGAGTTCTCCCATCCCGTGGCGCCCGGCCTGGGACCGCTCTACGACGCCTATTCGTTCCGCATACTGCCGCTGCTCGGGAAGATCGTGGCAGGAGACGAGGCGAGCTATCGTTATCTCGCGGAGTCGATCCGCATGCACCCGGGCCAGGAGGCGCTGCTCGAGATGATGCAGGCCGCCGGGCTCGAGGGCTGCCGCTATCACAACCTCTCAGGCGGCATCGTCGCGGTGCACCGCGGCTACAAGTACTGACTGACCGGCCCCATGCTCATCGGCACCATCGAGAATGTCCTCAACCGCGGTCTGCCCCGCTCGCCGCGCGCGCAGCAACTCTGTGCAGAGCTCGCCGGCCGCCGCATCGCCATCGAGGCGCCCGCGCTGGCGCGCCTGCTGGTCGAGTCGACCGGCAGCTCCCTGCGCATCACCCGCGGCAGCCTTCCGGCCGACGCGGAGATCATCGGCGGTCCGTTGAGCCTGCTGGCGTTGGGTGGTGGCAGCGCCGCAGACACATCGTTGTCACGCGGCGAAGTGGAGGTGCGCGGCGATGCGGAGCTCGCGCAGAAATTTCGCGAGCTGGCTCGGCTGCTCGCGCCCGATCCCGAGGAGGAGCTGTCGATTCTCATCGGCGATGTGGCGGCGCATCGCCTCGGCCGCCTGACACGAGGAGCACTCACTTGGACCCGCAGCGCCGCAGCAACATTGCTGCAGGATGTCGGGGAGTACTTCAGTCACGAGCGCGCAGACCTCGTATCGCGTGAGGAAGGCGAACAATTCCTGCGGGGCGTCGATGCGCTGCGCGAGGACGTCGATCGCCTCGATGCGCGTCTCGAGCTGCTGACGCGGCGGCTCGCTCCGCGGTGACAGCGGTGTATCACCCGTGAAGCTGCGCGTACTCGCGCGGCTCCTGCAGATCCAGAGGGTGCTGTTGAAATACGGCCTGCACGACTTCGTGCGGGCCACGCATCTCTATGCGCCGCTGCGGTTTCTCTTCTACCTGTCGCCCGACACGTGGCTGAACCCGCACCGCACCGCAAGTCCTGCGGTGCGCCTGCGGCTCGCGCTCGAGGAGCTCGGCCCGATCTTCGTGAAGTTCGGCCAGGCGGTCTCCACGCGCCGCGACCTGTTGCCGACCGACGTCGCGGACGAGCTCGCGAAGCTCCAGGACCGGGTGCCACCCTTCCCCGGCGCGATCGCGCGCGCGATCGTCGAGGCCGCCTACGGCCGCCCCGTCTCGGAAGCGTTCTCGCATTTCGAGGAGACGCCGCTCGCCGCCGCTTCCATCGCCCAGGTCCACGCGGCACGGCTGCCGGATGGCAGCGAAGTGGTCGTCAAGGTGCTGCGCCCGGACATGCGGGAGCTGATAGCGCGCGACCTCGAAGTGCTGTACGCGCTGGGGGAGCTCGCGCAGACCTATTGGCGCGAAGGCCGGCGGCTGCGGCCGCGGGAAATCGTGGCGGAGTACGAGAAGACGGTCCTCGATGAGCTGGACCTCATGCGCGAGGCCGCCAACGCCTCGCAGCTGAAGCGCAATTTCGCCGGCTCCGACCTGCTTTACGTGCCGGAGGTCTACTGGGACTATTGCCGGCTCAATGTCATGGTGATGGAGCGCATCCACGGCATCCCGATCTCCGACATGGAGCGGCTGCGGGCCGCGGGCACCGACATCAGGCGCCTCGCCGAGAACGGAGTGCGCATCTTCTTCACCCAGGTGTTCCGGCACAACTTCTTCCACGCCGACATGCACCCGGGCAACATCTTCGTCATGGTGGACGATCCGCTGCAGCCCCGCTATGCCGCGGTCGACTTCGGGATCGTCGGCACACTCGATCCACGCGACCAGCACTACCTGGCGGAGAACTTCCTCGCGGTGTTCGATCGCGACTATCGGCGGGTGGCGCAGCTGCACGTCGAGTCCGGCTGGGTGCCGCCTACGACCCGGATCGATGAGATGGAGTCCGCGGTGCGCACGGTGTGCGAGCCGATCTTCGACCGGCCGCTCGAGGACATCTCCTTCGGCAACATCCTGCTGCGCCTGTTCGAGATCTCCCGCCGATTCAACATGGAGCTGCAGCCGCAGCTCATTCTCCTGCAGAAGACGCTGCTCAACGTAGAAGGGCTCGGCCGCGAGCTCTATCCGCAGCTCGACATCTGGCATACCGCGACGCCGATCCTGCGGGAGTGGATGCGCGAGCGCATGGGCGTGCGCCAGGTTTTCAGGAGCCTGCGCGTGCAGATGCCGGAGCTGCTCGAGGCCGCCCGCGTCCTGCCCACGGTGATCAAAGGCGCGCTCCACCGCGCGCAGGGCGGCATCGTGCGCATGCTGGTGGAGACTCCGGAGGTCGAAGCGCTGCGCGCCGAAATCCGTCGCGCCAACCGCAGGCGCGATGCCTTCACCGTCGGCGCGGTCGTGCTGCTGGCAGGTCTCGTCTGGCTGGCTCTCGATCGCGCCCTCTGGCCGGGCTGGGTCCTCACAGCGCTCGGGGCTGGCGGCCTCCTCGCCGCACACCGCTTTCTCTGACACCGAGGGTCGCTGCCTGAAGCCCACCCGCTCGCTGACGGAAGGCTCCATCAGCCGCGGGCTGGCGCACTTCGCCCTGCCCATCCTCTACGCCAACGTGCTGCAGTCGCTCAACGGCTCGGTCAACTCGATCTGGGTCGGACGATTCCTCGGCGAGGCAGCCCTCACCGCGACTGCCAATGCCAACGTGGTGATGTTCCTGCTGATCGGCTTCGCCTTCGGCATCGCGATGGCCGCCACCATCCTGATCGCCCAGCGTATCGGCGCCAACGATATTCGAGGTGCGCGGCACGCCGTCGGGACCAGCGCGACTTTCTTCGCGGGCATCTCGGTGTTGATGGCCCTTGCGGGCCTGACGTTATCGCCGGCGATCCTAGCGACGATGAGAACACCGCCGCAATCGCTGCCGCTCGCGATCGCATACATGCGCGTGATCTTCTGTGCGCTGCCCTCGCTCTACATGTACGCCTTCGTGATGGCGGTGCTGCGCGCCGCCGGCGACTCGAAGACACCGTTCTACTTCATGCTGCTCTCCGTAGGCCTGGACATCAGCCTGAACCCGGTCTTCATCTTCGGGCTCGGCCCCGCACCGCGACTCGGTATCGCCGGCTCGGCCTTCGCCACCTTCATCGCGCAAACCGTCAGTCTCACGGCCATGGTGCGCCATCTCTATCGGCGCCGGCACCTCCTGTGCCTCAGGGGCGAGGAGCTCGCGTTTCTGCGGGTGGACTGGCGACTGGCCGCGGCGCTGGTGCGCAAAGGCCTGCCGATGGGTGGTCAGATCCTGGTGATCTCGCTGAGCGGTCTGCTCATGATCTCGCTCGTGAACCGCTTCGGTGTCGATACGAGCGCCGCCTTCGGCGCGGCGCTGCAGATCTGGAATTACATCCAGATGCCTGCGTTCGCGGTCGGTCAGGCCGTCTCGGCAATGGCCGCGCAGAATGTCGGAGCGGGCAAATGGGATCGCGTCAACCGCATAGCGGCGATTGGTGTCGGCTTCGCCATCGTCATCACCGGCTCGGTGATCATCGCTCTCGAGCTCCTGGGTCCACATGCTTTCTCGCCCTTCCTGCCTACGGGTTCGCCGGGCCTGACCATCGGCGCGCATCTCAACCGCATCGCGACGCCCTCGTATCTGTTCTACGCAATCGCCTTGGTGCTCTTCGCGACCGTCCGCGCGACCGGCGCGGTGATGCTTCCGCTCGCCATCATGACGCTCGCGCTGCTCCTCGTGCGCTTTCCGCTTGCGGATGCGCTCGTCTCGCGCTATCACGCCGACGCCATCTGGTGGAGCTTTTCGATCTCTTCCGCACTGGCGGCTCTGCTCGCCCTGATCTACTACCGGTTAGGCAACTGGCGAGCCGCGCGGATGACGGCGCCGGAACCGGCAACCGGCGCCGCCTCCGGATGAGCGACCGCCAAGAGCAGCCGCTGACGGCCTTGCCGCAACAGTACGGTCACGGCATGGCGCGCTATCTGTTGCTGCCGTGGGACATAACGGTAGTCATGCTCGTCGGATTTCTGACGCTCGGGCTGATGCTCGCCCTCACACAAGGATTGCTCGGCCTGGCCATCGCGGCGATCGTCGTTTCCTGGTTCTTCAAATACTGCTTCGCGCTGCTCGATGCGGTCGTTGCAGGACAGCGCGAGCCCCCGGTGCTGTCGGCCGAGATGATCAGTCCCGTCGATGAGCAGCGTCCTCTGGCGCAGGGGCTCGTCATCACGGCGGCGCTGTTTCCCGTGGAGCTCACGCGCCGCTGGTTAGGAGCACCTGCCGCAGCCGCGCTCGGTGTCTGCTTCGCCCTCGCACTGCCCGCCAGCGTCGCCGTCCTCGGACTGACCGGCAATCCGCTACGTGCGATCTCGCCACCGGCACTCTTTGCGGTGCTGCGGGGTGCCGGGCGCGACTACGTGTGGCCGCTCGGTGCCATGCTGGCGGTCATGACGCTCGGGCTGCTGCTGGGCAGCCGGCTGCTGCCGGCATGGGTAGCGGTGCCGGCCATCCAGTGCGGCTTCCTCCTCGAGTTCTCACTCATCGGCGGCATGCTGTTCGAGCATCGGCTCGAGCTCGGGATCGAAACGCTCACCCGGGAGGAGCGGCTCGCCGTGCGCCAGGCACGCGAGCACGCGCTGGAGCGGCAGCGCATGCTCGATCAGGCGCATACCCAGTTCAGGGTTCGCCGGCCACTCGAGGGATGGCAGGAGATCGAGACGTGGCTCGCGGCACATGCACAGGGCGAGGCTGCGGTGACCGAGCGCCAGACAGTGCTCGCGGCGATCAACCGTTGGGACGATGGACGCGCGGCCGACCGGCTCGCGAATGAGCTGATCGCGATGTTGCTCGCGCGTCGCGACAACGGACGCGCGCTCGCGATCCTGGAGCTGCGCCTGCAGGCCAACCGGGCCTTCCGCCCCGGGAGGGAGGCCCATTTGCGCAGGCTCGCCGAGCTCGCGCGCTTCGCCGGCAAGAAGGGACTGGAGCGGCGCCTGAGGAAGACATGAATCTTGCTCGCCTGCTCGCGGCCCGAGCGACCACGAGTGAGCGGAGGAAATCAGTATGAAAGTGCACGAGGTGATGAGCCGCAAGGTCGAGATCACGAGCCCGGACGATTCCATTCAGCGGGCGGCGCAGACGATGGCGCGCATCGATGCGGGCATTCTGCCGGTCGCCGCCGACGACCGTCTGGTCGGCATGATCACCGACCGCGACATCGCGATCCGGGGCGTGGGCGCCGGTCGCAACCCGAGCGACACGCCCGTGAACGAGGTCATGACCCGGGAGGTCAAATACTGCTTCGAGGACGATGAGGTCAGCAAGGTCGCCGAGAACATGGCGCAGCTTCAGGTGCGCCGGCTGCCGGTGTTGAATCGCGAGAAGCGCCTGACCGGCATCATCTCCCTAGGCGACATCGCCCGCGACCACGAGCCGGCTCAGGCGGGCTCGGCGTTGCAGGACATCGCGCGCAAGGGTGGCCAACACACCCAGAGCAGCGGGGCAAGTACCTAACTCTTGAGCTCGATCCAGGTGGCGCGTGCCAGGCCGCAGACTTCGCCGTCCTCGGCGAGGACTGCGGTGCCGGCCGCGCGCTTGCGGCCACTCGACTCGAGCGCCCAGCCGATCACGGTGCAAGGCTCACCGACATGCACCAGTCGGCTCACGCGCACGGTGATCTCTCCGAGGAGCATCATGCGATCATCCGGGCTGACCGCGTAAAAGCCGGGGCAATCGAGCGCCGCCGACATGAATTCCGGCCGCACCCGGCCGTCTCCCCGATCGAGCGACCCATCCGGAACCCAGGGTCCGGCGACCAGGGCCCGCTCGGCGATCGGGCCGGCGAAAATCCGCATGCCATCGCCGCGCGGCCGCTGGGTGCCGCAGACGAAGCATTTGGGAAAGCGGTGATGCGCGAATCCGAGATAGCCGCGCGAGGCCTCCACGGCCTCGAAATAACCGGGCGGAGACGGCGGGTCCAGGACCAGCGTGGCGGGCCGGGCCTCGCCTATGCGATTCGGTCCTGACGTGACCTCCAGCGTGCCGTCGGCCAGCTCCCGCGTCTCGAAGGGCGTATCGAGTGGCGGCGGCTGCAGGAGGCGCACGGTGACGATGCGGCCCGCACGCGCCGCCACGCAGCCCGCAAAATAACCGCCGTTGGCGGAGCTCTCCGGGCCGCAGAAGCGGCTGGCGATGACGAGCGGGCTCATCGGCTTGCGCGCAGCTCGCGCAGCCAGTGTGCCGGGTCCTCGCCCCGCTCGAGCACCTCCACCAGCGCGGAGCCGACCACAGCCCCATCCACGTGACCCCGCAGGAGATCGAGCTGCTCCCGGCTGCGGATTCCGAAGCCCGCGCAAACCGGTACCGGGGAGCGGGAGCGCACGACGTCGAGATACTGTGTGACTTCGGCGGGCACCGCCACGTTCTTGCCCGTCGTGCCCGTCATCGTGACCGCGTACACGAAGCCCTGGCTGTTCGCGCAGATCTCCTCCAGGCGCTGCGGGCGGGTCACGGGCGTAACCATCTGCACCAGTGCAACGCCCTCGCTGCTCAGGGCCGCGCGCAACTCGGCACTCTCATCGAAGGGCAGGTCCGGGACGATGAAGCCTGCGACACCGGCCCGCGCGGCGGTTGCAGCGAGCTCCCGCGGCCCGAGCACGAGCAGCGGGTTGAGATAGCTCATCAGCAGCAGCGGGGCTTTGGTGCGCGGCATCTCCTCGAGCTGTCCCAGAATCCAACGCAGGCTCACACCTTGCGCGAGCGCGGCGTGGCTGGCGCGTTGGATCGTGACGCCATCGGCCATCGGATCGGTGAACGGGACTCCGATCTCGACGACATCCGCGGCTTCAGCGATGGCCTGCAGATCCCGCTTGAAAGTATCGCGGCTGGGAAAGCCCGCGGTGAGATAGGCGACGAGCGCCAGCTCGCCCCGCGCCTTCGCCGCAATGATGGCGGCGCTGATGGCCTCTCTGGCGCTCATCGCCGCTCAGCCAACAGCGTCTGTTGCAGAGTCGGCATGTCTTTGTCGCCGCGGCCTGACAGGCAGACGAGCACCGTGCCGCCGGGATGACGCGCGGCCCAGCGCTGGGCCCCGATGAGCGCGTGGGCGCTCTCCAGAGCCGGCAGGATGCCCTCCGATTCGCTCAATGTGCGTACCGCCTCCAACGCCTCCGTATCACTGGCGGCCTCATACCGCGCCCGGCCCGTGGAGGCGAGCAAAGCATGCTCGGGACCGACACCGGGATAATCGAGCCCTGCCGAGACCGAATGCGTCTCCTGCACCTGGCCGTTCTCGTCCTGGAGCAGCAGCGAATAGGCGCCGTGCAGGACGCCGGGCCGGCCGAAGGACAGGGTTGCGGAATTCTCGCCGAGCCCGGCGCCGCGGCCGCCTGCCTCGACGCCGATCAGCTCCACGCTCCGGTCAGCGACGAAGGGATGGAACGCACCGATGGAGTTGGAGCCTCCGCCCACACAGGCGATCACTGCATCGGGCAGCGCGCCGTTTCTCTCCAGGATCTGTGCGCGGGCCTCACGACCGATGACCGACTGCAGCTCGCGCACGAGATAGGGATAAGGATGCGGTCCCATGGCCGAGCCGAGCAGATAATAGGTATCCATCGGATCCGACACCCAGTCGCGCAGCGCCTCATCGATCGCCGACCGCAATGTGCGATCGCCGCTCGTCACCGGCACCACGGCGGCGCCGAGCAGGCGCATGCGATCGACGTTCGGCGCCTGCCGCTCCATGTCGATCGCACCCATGTAGACGGTGCAGGGCAGCCCCAGCCGGGCGCAGGCGGCGGCGCTCGCGACGCCATGCTGGCCGGCGCCCGTCTCCGCCACGATGCGCTTGGCGCCGAGATGTCTGGCGAGGAGCCCCTGACCCAGGGCATTGTTGATCTTGTGCGCGCCGGTGTGCGCGAGGTCCTCCCGCTTCAGCCAGATGCGCGCACCCCAGCGGGCTGAGAGCCGGCCGGCGAACGTCAGCGCAGTCGGGCGTCCAACCCAGCTCGAGAGCTCCTGCGCCAGCTCCTGTTGGAACGCGGCTCTCGGCAGGTGCTCGCGCACGCCCTGCTGCAACCTGTCCAAGGCCGGGATCAGGGTCTCCGGAACGTAGCGTCCGCCGAATGGTCCGAAACGCCCGCGCGCATCGGGAAAGCGGCCTGAGATGAGGTCCGCGATGGGATCGTTCGAGGCACCGAGGCTCATGCTGACCGTTGCTCCTGTTGGATCATCTGGAAGGCGCTGCGCGCGGCGGCCGCGAATCGCGCCACTTCATCCGGACTCTTGACGCCGGGCCGCTCCTCCACGCCACTCGACACATCGACGCCGAAAGGTCGGACCGTACTGATGGCGGTCGCTACGTTGCCGGCGTCGAGCCCCCCCGCAAGGACGAGCTGCGTCCGCGGCGCGAGGCGCTGCGCGGCCGTCCAGTCGCATTGTGTTCCGCTGCCGCTCAGGGCCCCTTCGAACAGCAGGCGCGCCGGCAACCTGCTCTGCGAGCCATCCCAGCCGCGAAAGACCGGCAGCAGCTCGAGCTCCCGCGGCAGGCTGAGTGCCCGGAGGTCCTCCGTGTCTGTCTGCAGTACGTCGGGACGGAACACCGCCAGGATGTCATCGAGATATCGCTGGCTGGGATGGCGTGTCACGGCCACGCAGCGGACCCGGCCTCGGGCCGGCTCGGCCAGACTCACCGCATCCTCCAGCGTGAGCTGCCGCGGCGAGTCAGCAAACACGAAGCCGATGGCATCGACGCTCGCCGCCAGAGCCGCCGCAACTGCTTCCGGAGTCGTCATGCCACAAATCTTGATCCACATGATGCCGCTCACCTGGTCTCAGCGCGCCGCGCGGTGCGCGCGGCACTCAGCATCGCGCCGGCCAGCGCCGCGGGGTCATCGCCGCTCATGAGGGCGCTGCCGACGAGAGCAAGATCATAGCCGGCCGCGGCCACCCGGCGCGCATCCTCGGGCGATCCGACACCGCTCTCGGCCACCCGCGGAATGCCCGTTGGGAGGTAACGCGCGAGTTGCTCCAGGCGGCTCGGAATCACCTGCAGAGTTGCAAGATCACGCGAGTTGACGCCGGCGAGAAGGCCCTCGCCGCCCAATCGGCCGAGAACGCGGTGCAGCCGCTCGAGATCCTGCTCATCGAAGGCCTCGAGCAGCACGAATAGCGCCAGCGCACGGGCCTGTTGGATGAGCGACTCGAGCTCGGGCTCCGACAGCATCCGCAGGATCGCGAGGACGCCGCCGGCGCCGGCCGCACGGGCCTCGATCACCTGGTAGTCAGCGACGAGGAAATCCTTGCGCATTGCCGGGATGCCTGCGGAGCCGAGCGCCCGGGCGGCCTGGCGCAGATGCTCGAGCTCGCCGTCGAACCGGCTAGGCTCGGTCAGTACCGAGACCGCGGCCGCACCGGCACGGGCGTACGCACTGACGCGCGCTGCGACGTTTTCTCCCCGACTTTTGAGCGGCCCCGCAGCGGGTGAGCGCAGCTTCAGCTCTGCAATGAGGTCGAAGCCGCCCTGTTGCAGCCGTAGCCGCGGCGGCGGCGGCGTATCGAGCGCCCTCGCCAACAGCTCGGCCTGCGGACAGGCGGCGCGCGCCGCCTGGACCCGCTCACGGCTGCTCGCGGCCATTTGTGCCAGAAAATCCGTCATGCTGGCGCCGCCAGAGTTTGGAGCACACGCGACGCGGCACCCCCGTCGATCGCCGCCGCAGCACGCTCCACCGCTTCCCGCAGCTTCGATGCCCGCCCCGTCACCTCCAGAGCCAGGGCGGCTCCCATGAGGAGGCAATCACGGTGCGGCCCCCGATCCTCGCCGGTCAGTACGGCCCGAAGGGCCTGCGCGTTGTGTCGCGCATCGCCCCCGGCGAGACAGGCCGGCTCGCAGCGTGCCAATCCGTAGTCCTCCGGTGTCCGCGTCTGCTGCTCAACGCGGCCCGGACGGACATCGAACACGGTGAACGGTCCTACCGGTGTGGGTTCGTCCCACCCCTGTGCCCCGTGCACCACGAATGCCCGCTCCATCGGCATGCCGGCCAGAGTGCGCGCGATGAGCTCGGCCACCTCCTCACTGAACGCGCCGATCACGTGAAAGGGCGGTGCCGCCGGGTTGGTGAGCGGACCCAGAATGTTGAATATGGTGCGCACGCCGAGGGCGGCGCGCACCGCGCCAACCGCCCTGGTCGCGGGGTGGTAGTGGGGGGCAAAAAGAAAGGTGAAATTGCACGCCTCGAGGTAGTGCCCGACCCGCTCCTCATCGAGCGGCAGAGCAAGCCCCAACGCTTCCAGGACATCGGCGCTGCCCGCGCGGCTCGACATGGAGCGGTTGCCGTGCTTGACCACCGGTACGCCGCACGCGGCGGTGAGAAGCGCGGTGCCGGTGGAGATGTTGAGGCTTCCGGAGCAGTCGCCGCCGGTGCCGACCACGTCAACGGCAGGCAGTCCGTGGGGAATGGCTGGGCGGCGGGCCAGGCGTCGCATGGCCTGGGCGAAGCCGCGCACTTCATCGGCGACGACGCCCTTCGAGCGCATCGCGGCGAGGACGGCGCCCGCAAGGGCGGGCGCAGTGGCGGGGTCGGTCAGAATCCCGAGCAGCTCCTCGGCCTGCGGCTGTGTCAGATCGCGGCGCTCGAGCAGGCGGTCGAGGAGGTCACGCGCGGAGGGCATCGTCCACTCCTGCTGTCAGGGCCCGGACGGGCGCGGCCTCCGGGCGCCCCAGGAAATTCGCGAGCAGCCGCGGCCCGTCCGGTGTCAGGATGCTCTCCGGGTGAAACTGTACTCCCTCCACGGCGAGATCCCGGTGGCGTACGCCCATGATCTCTCCCTCTGGCGTCCTCGCGCTGACACCCAGCACGGGCGGCAGCATTTCCGGCGCCGCAATGAGCGAGTGATAACGCCCGACCTCACAGGGCTGCGGCAGGCCGGTGAAGAGCCCGAGCCCGTCGTGGTGGACGAGAGAGGTCTTGCCGTGCATCAGCCGTCCCGCGCGTACCACTTTACCGCCGAATACCTCCACGATCGACTGATGTCCGAGGCATACGCCCAGGACCGGAACGCGGCCGGCGAAGGCGCGGATCATGTCCATCGATACCCCGGCGTCGTACGGAGTGCCCGGGCCCGGGGAGATGCACAGATGCGTCGGCTCGAGCGCGCGGGCTTCCTCCACCCGGATGGCATCGTTGCGATACACCAGCACTTCCGCGCCGATGACGAGGAACGCCTGCACGAGGTTGTAGGTAAAGGAATCGTAGTTGTCGATCAACAGCAGCCGCAGGCTCTCGGGCTTGGCGGTCACAGGCCCTCCTCCGCCAGCTCGAGCGCGCGCGCCATGGCCCCGCTCTTGGCGAGTACCTCATCGTGCTCCGTGGCGGGCACGCTGTCGGCGACGATGCCCGCGCCCGCCTGATAGCTGTACTCGTCGCCTCTGAAGACCAGCGTACGGATGGTGATCGCATGATCCATGTCGCCGCGCGCGCCGAAGTAACCCACCGTGCCGCCGTAGAGGCCGCGGCTGACAGGCTCCAACTCATCGATGATCTGCATGGCCCGCACCTTGGGGGCACCGACGAGCGTGCCCGCAGGAAATGTCGCGGCAAACAGGTCGAAGGCATCACGGTGCGGCGCGAGCCGCCCGTTGACGCCGCTCACCATGTGCATGACGTGGCTGTAGCGCTCTATTGCGCGATACGGGTCCACGCCGACGCTACCCGGGAGTGCGACGCGCCCGAGGTCATTGCGGGCGAGATCCACCAGCATGACGTGCTCGGCATTCTCCTTGGGATCGGCGCGCAGTTCGGCCTCGCGGGCAGTATCGGTCGCCGGATCGTCCGCACGCGGCCGGGTGCCTGCGATTGGACGCAACCGGGCCTGGCCATCCTTCAGACGCACCAATGCCTCGGGCGACGAGCCAACCACGGTCACATCGCCCAAAGCGCAGTAGTACATGTAGGGCGACGGATTGATCAAACGGAGAGCCCGATACGCCTGAAAAGGATCGAGCTCATGACGTCCTCGAAACCGCGTGGAGAGAACAAGCTGATAGACATCGCCCGAAGCAATGTATTCCTGGGTGCGCCTGACCCCCGCAAGGAAGTCGTTTCGACTGAACGCCGGCGCCGGACGTCCATAGCGGCCTCGGCGAGCCCCGTTCGGGAGGCCACCTCTGAGCGCCCGAATCACTTCGGCTCTCAGATGGCGACGGTCTTCTTCGGACCCGTCATGAAGCAGCGCGATGCAGCGAGTGAGGTGATCGAATACCAGCAGTGAGCGCGGAGCCACGTAGTGGAGGGCAGGTACTCCGCTATCGCGTCCGGGCGCCATCGGCAGGCGCTCGAAGAATCGCACGACGTCATATGACGCGTAACCCACCAGTCCGCCTGCCAGCGGGACGCCGGCGATCTGCGGTCCGGGCTTGGGCGCGCGCCCCAGCGCATCTCTCAGGGCGGCGAGGAGCTCAGCGGTGGTTGCGGGCACGGGCCGACTGCCGCCGCCCGCGTGGAATCCGTCGCGGTCCAGCCGTACCTCGAGCCCTTCACCGAAGCCGATGAAAGAGTAACGCGCCAGCCGCTCCCCACCCTCGACGCTCTCCAGCAGAAAGCGGGGCGAGAACGCGGCGAGCTTCATGAACGCCGAGACCGGCGTGTCGAGGTCTCCCGAGATGTCGAATGGTGGTTTCATCATGGACGACAAAAAAACCCACACCGGCGTTACCGGAGTGGGTCCTCGTGACGTTGCGTGTATTTAGTAGGGTGTCGAGAAACTAGCAGCCGCGTCCACGTCCAGGGGCCCACTCTGATTGAGGGCGCCACCACCACTGGGGACGGCTGTGCTGCTGTGACATACCTGGAGCGTATCACCGCCGGGCGGTGGGCTACAATAGCTGCCCATCGCCCCTGCCTTTCGCTTCGTCCGGACACTTCAAAGGATCGTTGCCGTGCCGTCGTTCGACGTAGTCTCCGAGCTCAACGCCCATGAGGTGGCCAACGCCGTCGACCAGGCCAACCGCGAGCTCGCCCAACGCTTCGATTTCAAGGATACCGGGGCGCGCTTCGAGCTCGAGGAATCCACGGTGACCCTGCACGCGCAGGTGGATTTTCAGCTGCAGCAGATGCTCGAGATACTCAAGTTGCGCCTCGGCAAGCGCGGCATCGATCTCGCCTGCCTGGACATCAAAGAGCCCGAGATCGCGCTCTCCGCCGCCCGCCAGCAGGTGATCCTGAAGCAGGGCATCGATGCCGAGACGGGCAGGAAGATCGCCCGCATCGTCAAGGACTCGAAGCTCAAGGTGCAGGCCGGTATCCAGGGCGAGAAAGTCCGGGTGACGGGCAAGCAGCGCGATGATCTGCAGGCGGCCATCAGGCTCTTGCGCGGCTCGAAGGTCGACCTGCCGCTGCAGTTCAACAACTTCCGGGACTGAGGCCGGCCCGTATGTGGCAGCCTCGCTATGTGATCCGCGGGCTGTGGGTTGCGTTCATCCTCTGCTGGCTGGTCCTCGCGCAGTTCAACAAGAGGACGAGCCGCAGGACACCCTGGGCGGGCACGTGGGGGCTGCGCCTGGCTATCGTCGTAATCGTGCTCGCCGCCGTGCTGCTGCGCCGCCATGGCTTGGCGGGACAACTCAGCGCCTTCAGCCACGCCCTGCGGACGCACCCCGGAATTCCCGAGCAGTGGGCCGGTGTTGGCGTATGTTTGGTGGGATTCGGATTTGCCGTGTGGGCTCGCATCCATCTGGGGCGCAACTGGGGCATGCCGATGTCCCTGCGCCAGGGCCACGAGCTCGTCACTACGGGCCCGTATGCGTGGGTACGCCACCCGATCTACTCGGGACTCATGCTCGCCCTGATCGGCTCCGCTCTCTGCTTCAGCCCGCTCTGGCTGCTCGGCTGCGTGATCTATTTCGCCTACTTCATGATCAGCGCGCGCGCCGAAGAGAGAATGATGCTCGCGCAGTTTCCCGACACGTATCCCGCCTACCGGCGCCGCACGAAGATGCTGATCCCGTTCGTATTCTGATCCGGGGCGGCGAGCTCAAGGGCTGTGGCGATCCGTCGGGTCGTTCTCGCTCGCATCGGCGTGGCCGCCGAGCTTACCGATCGCCGACAGCACGATCAGAGCGAATCCAACGCCGATGAGGGCGTCAGCGAACTGGCCGAGCCCGGCGGCAATGCTCGCCGCGGCAGTGAGCCAGATGCCCGCCGCAGTCGTCAGACCCCTGATCTCGTGCTCACGCGTCAGCTTGAGTATCGTCCCGCCGCCGAGAAACCCAATGCCCGTCACCAGGCCCTGGATGACACGAGAGACGTCCGCCGATGCCATGCCGGCATTGACCGCGGCCACGACCAGAAGCGCCGTCCCGAGCGCCACGAGCAGGTGGGTGCGCAGGCCCGCGGGCTTGTGAGTCAGCTCACGCTGCAGCCCGATGAGCGTCCCGATGATGAGGGCTACGAAGAGCCGCAGCCCGACACGCAACACCTGATCGGCGTGCGGTAGCCCGCGGGAGAGCTCCTGCCAGAGCGGCATCAACGGCGGCTCCCGGCGGCGCGTGAAGCTCGGCGCACGGGCCGCCCCCGCGCAGCCGGTACGCGCAAGCGCAACTTCAGCGGCTCATTGAGGTTCTGGAGAAATTCCCGGCGCTGCGCCGGCGTGAGGCTCGTCCAGTCGACCTTGTCGGCATGAGTGCGCCGCAGCTCGCGATCACTGATGCGCGCCTGCGCACGGCTGTTGCCGCTCCACCGCCGCGGCAGTTTCCCGGTGGTCCCGGTGCGGAGCAGGTCGGCAATCGCAGCGGCAACATGCGCATCGCGAGTGAGATCGCTGTGGGCCGCTTCCACGAAATAGGTGTGGGCACCGTCCAGAGCGGCACTTTCGGCCGGAACGGTCCCATCTCCGTGACGCGTGATCGTGTACACGAAGCCGTCCCTCCGCCTCGATGCAGCAGTGACAGTCTCCTGGCCGACACCGGCGATTGCAATGAATCGCTCATCAGGAGGCGGCAGGCCGCTGCGGAAACGCTGCGCCCGCTCGAGAAGCGGGAGCCGCAGCGCCGGACCGGAGTGAGGCCACTCTCCGGCATCGAGCAGGTTGGCGCCGCTCTCGTCCCTCGGAGCCGGAACCATCTGGTAGAGACTCGGAAAGCTGTTGAAGACCTGCTCCGTGAGACGCTCCGCAGTCGTGGCGGGGTCGAGCCGGGCAATCTTGCGAACCACCGCATAGGTTCCGCGCAGAGCCTGGACCGGCGCGTAGGATCCGGAGTTGGGCGTACCGAGCAGCACCACGCGCTCGACGTGTTGTGTCCCGGGCAAGGTGAGCGCGATGCGGCTCACCAGTCCCCCCATGCTGTGGGAAACGATCGCCATGCGTCCAGAGCCGAGCTCTCGCAGCCGGCGGGCAAGCAACTCACCCGACTCCTCGATGCCGAGGCGCCAGTCATAGTCGTGGGACGTCACGCCAAACCCCGCGGCACGCAGGCGCAACCGTAGCTTCAAATGAGAGTAGAGCACCACCCCGAGCGGGACGATCGGCGCGCCGGCGTCCAGGCCAAGCAGATCGAGCCGCCCCACCTGGATGTCGATCGGATCGAGCCAGAGGACGTCGTTGGGTAGCGGACGGCTGCGTGCGAGCCCGAGCTGCGATCCCAAGATACCCGGCACCACCACCACGTACGGCTGGGCATCGTTGATTCCAACACGCTGCGCCCTGCGGGCGAGGCGCGCGAGATCCTGATACTCGATCTCGCCGAAGTACGCCGCCAGCTCCGCCCGATGCTCCCCCGAGGCCAGCATCCGCTCGATCTCGACATCGCTCCAGACGAAGCGGTCGTAGGGGGTAATGTGTTGTGTGGGGGTACCCGGGCGGCTCACTCGGAACGATTATGCCAGAGCGGCGCTTTCAGCCCGCGCGCTCGCTGATCAGCCTGCAGACGGCATCGATCGCTGCCCGCCGAGCCGTGGTCTTGCGCCATACCGCGCCGATATGCCTCACAGGCGCCGGCTTGGCGAAGGGCAGGACGATCACGCCGCGAGCGTCGCCATAGGCGCCCTGGGTCGCGAGCTCGGGCAAGAGAGTGACGCCGGCGCCGGTTGCGACCATCTGCCGCAGCGTCTCGAGGCTGGTGGCGCGGAAATCCTGGCTCTCGCCCGCCCCGACGCGGCTGCAGACCTCCAGCGCCTGATCCCTGAGGCAATGACCCTCCTCGAGAAGGAGCAGCGTCTCACCCTCCAGATCGGCAATCTGGATGCGCTCACGCCCGGCGAGCGGGTGGCGCTCCGGCAGCGCCACCGCAAATGGCTCGGCGAAGAGCTCGCGGGCCTCGAGTCCCTCCAGGTCCACCGGCAGCGCCAGAATGCCAAGGTCGAGCTCGCCGCCTTTGATTTTCTCCAGCATGGGCGCGGTCTGATACTCATAGAGGCGCAGATCGAGGCGGGGCAGTGCGCGGCGAATGGCTTGCGAGATCCGCGGCAGCAGGTACGGGCCGATCGTCGGTAGCAATGCCAGCCGCAACCGTCCCGCGAGCGGATCGCGCTGGGCGCGTGCGAGGGTGACCAGCTCGTCGCTTGCCTGCAGGATTCGGCGGGCACGGCCGACGATCTGCTCCCCGGCATCGGTCAGGGACACGTTGTTCGGCTGGCGCTCGATGAGTTGCACGCCGAGGTACTGCTCTAGCTTCTTCAGCTGCGCGGAGAGCGTCGGCTGGCTGACGAAACAGCGCTCCGCCGCCCGGCCGAAGTGCCGCGTGTCGGCCACGGCGACCACGTAGCGCAGGTCTTTCAGCTTGAGGTCGGTCATTTAGCCGATATATGGCATCTATCGGGATAATAAAGTCAATCCATTGGATAAATCGGCGCCGCGCTTCCATGATGCCTGCACTCCCGCTTGGGACCCGACCCTCAGAGCACTATCAGGAGCACTTCGACATGTTAGGCATCGGTCAACCTTTTCCGGACTATTCGCTCACCGGCGTGATCTCGAACGATCTCAACGCCGCTTTCAAGCCCATCACCCAGGACAGCTTCCCCGGGAAGTGGCGCGTCGTGTTTTTCTGGCCGAAAGACTTCACCTTCGTCTGCCCGACCGAGATCGCAGCGTTCGGCAAACTGGAGAAGGAGTTCAAGGCCCGCGACGCTCAGGTGCTCGGCGTGAGCATCGACAGTGAATTCGTGCATCTCGCCTGGCGGCGCGAGAAGGACGAGCTGAAGGGTCTACCCTTCCCGATGCTCTCCGATATCAAGCGCGAACTGTCGGGCCGCCTCGGCATCCTCGACCCCGAAGCCGGAGTCGCTCAGCGTGCCACGTACATCGTGGACCCGCAGGGCGTCATCCGCTTCGTCTACGTGACCGACCTCAACGTCGGCCGCAGCCCCGAGGAAGTGCTGCGTGTGCTCGACGCGTTGCAGACCGATGAGCTTTGCCCGTGCAACTGGAAGCAGGGCCAGGAGACGCTGCAGGCCGCCTGAGCCGGGCCGCCGCCCGCGCATCCACCAAGCTGAACGTTAGAGAGGAAATTGCCATGATCACCCTGGACACCCTGCGCGATGTGCTGCCGGACCACGCTCGGGACCTCAAGCTCAACTTGGGCTCGGTGCTCTCCCCGGCGGGAGCGCCGGGCCTGACCGAGCAGCAGATCTGGGCGGTGGCTCTCGGGGCAGCCGAAGCCTCCCGTAACGCGGACTTTGCCGCGGCCATCGGGGAGCTCGCGGCTGCGCATCTCGATGCCACCTGCCAGACCGGCGCGCGAGCGGCAGCAGCCATTATGGGGATGAACAACATCTACTACCGTTTCCTGCACCTGGTGGAAGACCCGGAGTACGGGAGCATGCCGGCCCGCTTGCGGATGAGCGTGATCGGCAACCCCGGCATGGACAAGACCGACTTCGAGCTGATCTGTCTGGCCGTCTCGGCCATCAACGGCTGCGGCACCTGCGTGGCATCCCACGAGCGCCAGGTCCGCCAGCGCGGCCTCTCCAGGGAGGGTGTGCAGAGCGCCGTCCGCATCGCAGCCACAGTGCACGGGGTCGCCCGGGTACTGGATAACCTCAACTGGACGGTGGAGGAAACGGAGGCCCGGGCGGCTTAAACTGACGACGAGGCTACATAAGCCATTACTGTCGGCCCCGCGGGCGAACGTATCGCCTGCGGGGCTGTTTTTGTTGTAAGATTGAACCTCGGTCAACGCTGTCGTAACAGACCCGTCACAAGAGTCGTTGTCAGTCAGTTGCACTTCATCGTGCTGGCGAGGAGTAGGTCATGAATGCCGCTTCGGACACTCTGTTGAATAACACAGAAGAGAAAGCAGACACCGTACGTCAGGAGCAGAAGGCAGAGGAAGCTTCGCTGGTGGAGCTAGGCAGGGTGTCGGACACTCAAGGGGGCTGGATTGGCTCAAAGATCGACACGGGCGCGGGTTTTTTAACCTACTGACTCCGTTCAGTTGCTGGGTGAGGCGCAGATCCCTGCCATTGGGAGGCGTCGGTGTTACCATCGTTTGCTGATGTCGGCGCTCACGACGCGGCCCAAAGGCTGCACGTTGAACTGATCGTATCCGAACTGGTCGTCGACAAACGGGGGGGCGTGGTTGAATAGATTGACCGCGTTCAGAGAGAGCTCCATTCCACTCGCCCAGCCCGCCGTCGACCGGGGCCTATATACGATTCGGGCGTCGAGCGTCGTCCAGGGGGAGACTCTCTGCACCAGGGCGCTGCCGGGATTGTTATATCCGCCAGTATAGTTCACGGCCAGACCAAATCCCGGTCCAGGCGACCGGGGACCGGCGCGGCTCCAATCGATAGTGCCCCGCAACCGCAGACCCAGCGGGTTAGTCACCGTGTTCACGATGTCTGTAGCTGGGAATGCTTTGGTGACAGCCTGCTCGAATTCGAAGACATAGTTAGCCATCACAGCGACAGTCAGGATTCCCGGCGTGCCGCTGAAAGAGTCGTGCGCCTCCACGTCCAGGCCAGTCGTCTTGGTGGCGGCCAGGTTTGCCAATCGACCGTCGATGATCGCCGCCGGCGAGCTGGCGAGACATGCTGAAACGGACCCCTGGTAGGCGGGACTGCTGCAGAAAGCGTTGATCTCTGCCCGAGACGGGTTCCGGTTGATTGCCGGAGCCCACTCCGCCTCATCGACTAGAATCGCGAAGGGATTGTCGGCGGCCGGCTGCGCAATGCGATTCTCGTAGTCGATGGAATAATAGGTCAGGGAGAACGTCGAGCCCGGCAGGAACGGCAGTGCGAGATCTATGCCAGCTGTCCAGGTTTTCGCCGTCTCCTGTTTCAGGTTCGGATTCGAACCCTGTTCCACGAGAGCCAGCGAGCGACCCGTCGGCGAGCGCGGATCCGGAAGGACAACTGAGCCAGCAACATTCGCCGACGTGTCATACAGATTATCGAGTGTCGGGGCACGGAAGGATCGGCCCCAGCTTGCTCGAAGCTTCAAAGGCTCGCTCGGAGTCCACTTGACTCGGACTGTTGGGTTAAAAGTGCCGCCGAAATCACTGTAGTGCTCGTACCGGCCGGACACATTCAGTTCCAACCGCGGCACCGCGCGCGAGTTTGTTGGATCACCGATCAAAGGCAATGCAAGTTGCGAGAAAACCGAAGTTATGCGGCGCCGGTAGCTCTGCGGGATGGTCTCCTCAGTAGGGTTCAAGGGGTCTGCCACGTCGTGGAACAGCTTCTCCTCTCGGCGCTCGAACCCTACCGCAACCTTGACATCACCAGCCGGCATGGTGAACAGGGACCCGTCTGCGACCAATCGCGTGGCTTCAGTGCTCGAGACGACGTGAAGCGGAAAATCCCGCTCGATCGCTGCTAGCGTCCGTGCGTCTGTGTTCGATCCGTCGCCGAACGGGTTGAAAGCCGTTGCCGGATCAGAATCGGCAAGGGCGGCCGCGAGCTGGGCGGGGTCTGCCGCATTGTACAGGTCGCTGCGCAGAGACTGTCGGCCAAACGACTCGCTCAAGGTCGCCAGCCACGTGTCGCCGAGTTGCAACCTAACGCCAGCCGTGCCCACGTACACCTGGCTCTTTGCGGAAAAGATCTCAGGTCCATAGTCGCGCGAGAAGCTGTACGCCACAAGTGAGTATGGAGCGCCTCCAAAGGGATTCAGGTAGAAGGCGTTCGAAGGCGGCACTACGAGAATCTGTTCGTCAGGAAGGTAGCTCCGCAACGCGTCGCGCTGCGCGAATCGCCCTTCCAAGAACAGCCCCGCCTGCGAGCCCAGGTCTTGAGTGGCCGTCGCGTACAGCTCGTGTGCCCTGACCTCGGGGAAAAGCTGCTCCCGCGCAAACTGATTCTCCAGATTGATGCTTGATGACAACCCCGCCGTGGTAAGTCCCTGGCCGTTTTGGCCTGCCGTAATGCCAAGCGCCGGCTGCAGCGTCGCCGGATTAAGGATGTTCGCCGGATTGCTGTAGTAGCTATCGTAGTTGCCGCCACCGTACGGAGTTTTGTCGGCATTCGCCGCGTAAGGGCGGTCGGCTGCATCGAGCGGCGTCTTGTCGGAAAACTCGTACGCAAGCATCACGTGGCCGCTGCTCCAGCTCCCGCCCAGGAGCTGCGATGCCACGAATTCGCGCCGCCCGTCCACTGCGGACCCGTATCTAAGCTGTGCCTCAGCGCCCCGGAAACCATCCCGCATTATAATGTTGACGACGCCCGTGATCGCATCTGACCCATACAGTGCAGAAGCACCGTCCGGCAGTATTTCTATGCGCTCCACCGCGCTCAGAGGAATCGTCGACACGTCAACGAAGTCTCCGTTGAGACCGGAGAGCGGCTGCCGTCGTCCATTTACCAGCACGAGCGTCGCACCGACGCCCAAACCTCGCAGATCGAGTCCGGCCCCAAACTGATTGTTGGCGTCGATGCCGAGATCTTCGCGCGGCCCATTCAGTGAAATGATGGGCTGAGAGTAAAGAGCGTCCTGGACGGTAGCAAACGGAGCCTGCGCGAGCTGCGGCCGCTGCAGACTGACGAGTGGCGCGATGACATCCTGCACGCCCCTGATGAGACTTCCAGTGACGTTGACCTGCTCGAGCCGGCCTACGCCCTCGTACGTTTGCGGTCCCTTGCGCGCCAGCCTCACCGGGCGGCGCCGAACGGAATCGGCCGCTTTCGCGACGCTGGGCACTTCGACCGGAAATATGTCGACCGAATGATCGCTATCGAACTGGAAGGTATAACCGGTGTCTTTCAGCAACAGCGCCAGCGCCTGCGCCCCGTTCATTACGCCGGTGACGGCGTTGCTCTTCTGCGCCGCCAGCTCCGGAGTCGCCTGGAAGGCAGGCTGGATGCCGCATTGGTGATAAAAGTCGAGAAGCGCCTCGGGGAGGGGTTCAACCGGCAGGTTGAATTGGGTTGTCGGCCCCTGGGCCCGGGCGTAGTCCGCGACCCACAGGATTGCGGTTGCTGCCCCCAACATGAACAGCAGCTGACGTACGACGAGGAAGCTGATCCTGGCCATCTTCCAACCCGCGTCCCCTGTCTCCGCCCCTCACGCCATTTTAGTTCGTAATTCTCCCCGCTGGGACAGCCTACCAGACTACGGGCGACTCCGATACACGACTCAGGGCCTCCCACCAACAGGCCCGTCAGATTCGTAGAGCACCGCTTTTCAGCCAGGCCCGGCCCTTGCCCTTCCGCTTGCGGCACACTGGAGGGGGGCTGACTCGCGGCGCCGAGGTTGTAAGGGATATCGACACCTCTTGAGCCGGATGCGCTCCCGGGCTGACGCTGCGCGGTCGGCAGTCACAGGGCAAGGACTCCGTAAACCACGTTAACGCGGTTCCTGGAGTCCTGACGTCACAGGTCTGGCCGGGCATTACAATCGTGCCCGGGCATGCACACTAAAGTCGTGACGCTGGCGCCCACGAGCCGTGCTGTTCCGGGGGCTGGTACCGTCGCAGCCGAACCTGCGTGTTAAATATTGGCGACATAATGGCCAAGGCCGGGGCTTGGCTGCGATCGCGTGAGACGCCTCAGCGCGCTGCGAGCCGTTTACACAGCTCCGCCGTTGCCTCGATCGCTCCCGGACCCAACCCGCTGAGCCTCTGGTCATCGAAGGCGATCAGCCTTCCGTTGCGGACGGCTCGCAGCATGGAGAATCGCCGCCACGACGCCAGCCACGCTGCGCCCTTGCCTGGAGGTGCCGCCGCGATGATTATGTCCGGATCGCGCGCAATCACCGCCTCGACGCTGACGGCGGGTGCAGCCTGCCGCAAGTCGCCGAACACATTGCGCGCGCCGCAGACACGAAGGGCATCGCTCATCGGCTCGCGTCCCCCGACCGTGTAAAGCGGTTTGTCCCAAACTTCGAGCAGGGCAGCGGGCGGATTGCGTACGTGCCCGTAGCGGGTCGCCAGGGCTGCGAGCCTTGCCTGCAGAGCGTCGGCGACGCGGTCGGCCGCGGCACTCGTGCCCGCGAGCCGCCCCAACCGGCGCATCGACACTGCGATTTCGTCCAGGGTCAGCGGCTCTTCCCTGTAAACCGGCAGCCCCAACCTGCCCAGCAGCGTTATCTGCGCGGGGCTCGTGCCGTAGGTCCAGACCACGACGACGGAGGGTTTGGTCGCTATCAGCCGCTCGATGTCGATATTGGCCAGCTCTCCCAGCTTCGGCAGGTTGCGCGCCGCCGGCGGCTCGTCCGACAGATCGTCGGTAGCCACGACTCGATCACCGGCACCTATCGCAAAGAGCATCTCCGTGGCGCCCGGTGCCAGACTCACGATCCGCTGGGGCGGATAGCTGATCGTCACTCGATGGCCCGTATCGTCGACGACAGTACGCGCGCGCACGCTTTCGGCAGCTCGACTGCTGCCGGCACCAACATCAACTTCTGACGCTGACGCGTAAAGCGACATCGCGCAGATCGCTGTCAACGCGATCAGTAACACGAAGCCACGAAGCGCGCTCATGAGCCCGCGACCATCTCTATCGCCCAGCGCACTACCGGCTGCAGACGGGGAGAGGCCACCGAGAGGGCCGCCTCGCCGCTCATCCAACGCCATTCGTTGTGCTCAGGCCGCCCGAGCTCCGGATTTACAGGCAGGGCGACGCTCTGCGTCCGTGTCGCCGCGAGGTAATAGCGGGCGATCTTTCGATTGCCGTAGGGCCCGGTCTCCCGATATACCTCTCCCCAATCGAACGCCAGGTCCTCGATGAGGGTCTCCTCGCGCACCTCACGACGGGCAGCCGCCAGCGGATCCTCACCCGGCTCGACCATGCCCTTGGGGAAATCCCAGTTCCGATATGCCCGCAACATGAGGAACAGCCAGTCCGCTGACCCGCGGCGTACCACCACGACACCTGCGGAGAGCTGGCGCTGTGCGCGCCAAGGATCTTGCCCGCTTAACACCATGGGCGGAGACTATATAGGAGAAGGCGGTTAACTGGCATTTACCACGACTGAGTGTCGTGCCGGAACTGCCTTATTGCTGCGTTTTTGAGTCCCTACCCTCGCCCATTAAGCTCATCAGCCCGCTCAATCTTGGCTCCCCTCGGCCATGGTCTTGGCTGATGGGAAACTCGCTACCTCTGCGGCATGACCACCGTCACTCTCATCATGGCCTGCAGCCCAAGTCCTGCGTACGCACCGAGAAGGAGCCGCCGGTTAGCGGTCGCGCGATTATTCACAGCGACCCCTCTCTATGTCGCGCTACGATTTGACGGGGAATGCCTTACCAAGATGTACCAAAAAAATAATCCCATGGCGCCTCCGGCGAACGCTGCATAAAAAACAATGTGCAGCGCTCCCCCCAGCGTCAGTGTTCCCTCGATGAGATTCAACTGAAGGCCGAGCAACGTCATGGGAATACCAAACAATAGGAGAAGTAGCGTGATAAGTCCTCTAGCAGAGCGTGTTGCCCATCTGAGAAGCGAGCTGCGATAAAGTGCTCCCACTGCTGACACGAGAGCGATCCCGAGCGCTAAAAAAAGCGGCGCAGTGCCGTAAGGCGTCTTGATCCACTTGCCTGGGCTGATCTGACAAAAGAACGAGCCGCCGCTCTCTAGCCTCGCCGTGTCGCTCGCCTGAACGCTTGCGTTCGCCGGAACCCCACAGTGCGCCACGGTCGCAATATCTGACCATGTAGGTGCCAACCTATGAAACATGCCATACGAATAGGTAAGAAATCCCATACACAAGCCAAGCAACAGGACTAGCAGACGAATGCCATCATAAAGCGCAGGCCGCATGTCTCGGGGCGTGGAGTTGCCCCTATCCGACCGGACAGGCTGCAGGTTGCTGAAGGCTGCGGATGAACTCTCGGGGTGACTTCAGGCGCAGGGCTTTGTGGGGATGGATGTCGTTGTAGTCCTCGAACCA
>Ga0070741_10003879_pt1 | contig 35926 bp, 32 predicted proteins | sample Coa_R1_4_FD_66440 | JGI IMG/M metagenome (GOLD analysis project Ga0070741, IMG submission 66440) | Surface soil microbial communities from Centralia Pennsylvania, which are recovering from an underground coalmine fire - Coalmine... | ecosystem: Environmental > Terrestrial > Soil > Unclassified ... | reverse complement strand
AGCGCGATCCAAGCTACCTCGATGCAGTGATCAAGGAGTCGCTGCGCGTCCGCACCGTGATCCCCGGCGTCGGGCGCGTCGTGCGGGAGCAACCGTTCTCGCTTGGCCCGTTCACGGTCCCGCCCGGAATGGAGATCAATCCCTCGATCCGCACGATCCACCGTCGCGCCGACCTCTATCCCCAACCGCGCAGCTTCCGACCCGAACGCTTCCTCGGAGCCGATGCGCCCGATACCTACACGTGGCTGCCTTTTGGCGGAGGCACCCGCCGGTGTCTGGGGGCGAGCTTCGCGTTGACCGAGATGCGCATCGTCCTGGCGCGGATCCTGGAACGGACGCACCTGGTCCCCGTCGACCGCCGCCCCGCCCGCACGCAATTCCGACTAATCACCCTGGGCCCCCGTGGCGGCGTGCGCGCCATCCAGGAGGCCGCTCCGGTGCCTGGAGAAGTTGTCACGCCGGTACAAGTCAGTTAGGCTCGCGCATCGAGGGCGATGTACAGGTCGGGGCGTGCACGGTGCGGACTCGCGCTGATTGTCGTGATGGGTCTATTGCTGGCGCGAGCAAATCCGGCGGCAGCGAGAGGGCTGCCGGCCGTCGCGGGAACGGGCACAACTCTGCAGCGATGGGGGCACGACGCTCTGAGCGTGCTCGGAGGTATAGGCCTACTGGCTTTGGCGCTGCTCGGCTTCATTACAGCGGCGTTGCTCGCTGCCGTGATCTTGCTTCGGTTCCCACCAATTACAGCTGCCGCACGCTGGCTCTCTCAGCGACGGTTCTCGGCAGTCGACCTCTATACGCCTCGTCTGTCCCGATGGCTTTGGAAGCCACTGGCACGAATGTTCGTGCGTTCGTTCGTGTGGCTCGTTGGCCTCCGGGTTCGCGTCGAGAACTTCAAAGCCTCAGACGATCAGGACGCCACCGCCCACCAGTTAAACGCAGTAGTTCGTTCTGTACTCGGCGCCGGAGGCGTTACGCCCGCAACCGGAACCAGTTGGCTTGTGACCACACCTCTCGGATCGGCGGGACTCCTGGCGGACATGGCCGATGCACTTCGCGATGTTCCACAGGGTAAGGGGATCGCTGCGGCTCTCCGGTTGATCAACAAGCTCATCCCTCGAGATGCTTTCAGCGTAACCGGTGATCTTCTCAACGCGGGCAGCCGAGGTCCGGGACTGGCTCTTTCGTTGAGCGATCGCAACGGGGACATTCGAGCAACTGAGACGTTATGGGCGGGCGACTACGACCAGACACCGGCGAGGCCAACGGCTACAACCACTTCTGACGTCGTCGCGCGATTGGGCGTCGCCGCCGGTGCGTGGACCATTTATGCAGCGCTCGAGCAGCGGCAGAACACCGTGCGGTACAAGGCGCTTGGATCGACAAGATGGCGGAGCTACGCATTGTTTCGCGCGGGGCTTGAGGCCCACCGCTGTGAGCAAATTGGTCTCGCTCGCATGCTGTATGCCAAAGCCGTTGACGACGATGGCTCCAACGATCCGGCGCTGGCAAACCTGGCCCGGCTCGAGCTTCAGGCAGGAGATCATGCGATCGCGGCGGCTCGGCTCCAAAGGGTGATGGAAGACACGCACGATGTTGAGCCAACACGGTTCCGGCAGTTCCTCAATAGAACCCACGAGGAACCACTGAACCAGGCACAGACCAACCGGCGGAGAAGGCTACTCCGGGATACGCTTTGGTACCAGGCCGCGTACAACCTGGCGGTCGCGCAGTTAGAGGGCCGTAAGGCGGAGTCTGCGCTCCACACGGTCCTGCACCTTTGCTCCGAGCTCCAGAGCGCGTTGTTCGACCTTCAAAAGCGTCACACCCCGCGCTCTCACGCAGAACCTATTGAAGCCGTCCTGCACCGGCTGCGTGGGCCGTCGATCGTTCTATTGGCGGAGGCGATCCGTAGGGCTGTGCCTGCGTTGGATCTAAATCAACTTCAGGAGCTGCACACCAAGCTGCGCAATCTGGAGCGCCGGGTCCTGGCGCCCCCGCACCTGCTGCCGCAGACGACGCTCAATGAGCTTACGGACGCGCTGGTCATGAGGTTGCGGGGCGACCCCACCGCCACCAGCCTCACGCGCTACAACATCTCTTCCTACGACACCGCTGTCGGAAGCTACGACGATGCAATCGCTCAGCTACACCTGGCGGTCAGCGGCTCTCCGGACATCATTGCCCGAGCGCAGAGCGATCCCTCGCTGGAGAACTTGAGGAAGGAGCGTCGCAAGAAATTCTTCGACGCCATCGGCAAGCCACTACCGCCTTCGTTCTTCAAACGGGTTGTCGCGCTTACACGCTGGCCTTGGGCGACCCGGCGGAGAAGCTGAAGCCGAAGAATCCGACGGCGCTCGCGAGCAGCGCGACCAGCGAAAGGCTCCAGCTGCCGGTTAGCGCGTGCAGCGCGCCGAACATGAAGGGACCCGCGGCCGCGATTAGGTATCCGGCCGACTGCGCCATCGCGGACAGCGCGGCGGCGTGACTCGGGCCGCGTGCGCGCAGTGCCATAAACGAAAGCGCGAACACGAGTGCCGGCCCGCTGCCGCAGCCCGCGAGTATGACCCACAGCAGGGAGACGTGCGGGGCAACGAGCAGCCCTACGTACGCGATCGCACAGCAAGCTGCCGCGGCGGCGGCGGGAGCGCGGTGGTCGCGCCGATGGTCGGCTAACAGCGGCAGGGAAAGCGTGGCAACGATCGCTGCGAGTTGATACGCGAGCAGCTCGAAACCGGCACTGCGAGCACTGACATGATGCGAGCGCAGGAAGCTCGGCAACCAGCCAATCATCACGTAGAAGCCGAACGATTGAAGGCCCATGAAGGCAGTGACCTGCCACGCGACGCGCGACCGCCACGGCAACGGCGTGTGCCTCCGCGCGGGCCCGGGATCTTGTCTGCCCCACACCCGAGGGAGCCACAGCACCATGCCGGCCAACACCAGAACGCTCCATGCGCCGAGGGACACTCGCCACCCTCCTGGGAGGACGTCAGCCAATGGGACCGCCACGCCCGACGCGATCGCCGCGACGAACCCCATCGTGTTGGCGTAGAGCGCGGTGATCGTGCTCTGTCGCGCGGAAAAGTGCTGCTTGACGAGCGCCGGCAGGAGCACGTTGGCCATGGCAACTCCGGCGGCCAGAACGACCGTCCCTACAAACAGTGTGAACGCCGACGGCAGCGAGCGAACGACGATCCCCGCGAACAGGGCGACCATGGCCGCGAGCAGTGCGTTCTCCATGCCAACTCGCCGCGACAGCCGCGGGGCATAGGGCGAGAAGGCCGCGAAACAGAGCACGGGCGCGGCGGTCAGCAGGCCGGCCGCGGTACCGGACAACCCGTAGGCATGCGTTATCTCCGACAACAACGGTCCGACGGCGGTGATCGAGGCGCGCATGTTCGCGGCGATCAGAACGATTCCCAGCAGAAGCATTGGTCGCGCCAGATTAGATTGATCCTGCGACGACGCCCTGGCGAGTCACCTGGCGAGCCGGCTACGTCGCCTACGGCTCCAGCGCATCGGTCGCCGGCTCCAGTCGGCGATCACGGTGAGCGGCCGCGCCGCTCTCCGGTTCTCGGCCGTAGCGTCTGAGCGCGGGGAAAGCCGCCACGATCGCGGCCGTCCCGATCAGACATGCGAGGCCACCGGACACGACCGAGAAGCGGGCGCCGGCCGCACCGGCGACGGATCCGGACTCGATGTCGCCCAAGCGGGGGCCACTGGTAACCACGAGCATGTAGACCGCCGACATGCGGCCGCGCATCGAGTCTGGGGTTACGGTCTGGTTGATTGTCGTCCGGCACACGGCGCTGACCGAGTCGGCGGCGCCGGCGAGCGCGAGCAGGGCTGCGGCGAGCCATAGCGATCCGGCCAGGCCGGCGAGCGCGATCGCCGAGCCCCAAGCGACCACGGCCCAGATCACGATCATGCCCAGGCGGCGCGCGTGCGTCAGCCACCCGGTCGTCAGCGCGGCGACCGACGCGCCGACGGCGACCGACGCGTAGAGGATGCCCGTCCCGGTCGCCCCCGCGTGATAGACGCTCACCGACAGGACGGCGAACAGCGCACGGGGCATGCCGAAGGTCATCGCGACGAGGTCGATCGCGAAGGATCCGAGCAGGGCCTGGTTTCTGCGCACGAATCTCAGGCCCTCGGCGATGGAATGAAGGACGGGCTTATGGCTCTGGCCGGCCGGCGGGCGCTGTGGGCCGATGGCCCAGGCGCCGTAGACCATCGCGAGACAGCTGAGTGCATCGGCCGTATATGCCCAGGGGAGGCCAAAAGCGCCGATCAGCACGCCGCCCAGCCCGGGTCCCACGACCATGGTGACTTGAATCAGACCGTAGTTGACAGCCAACGCGGAGCGCAGCCGGGCCGGATCGACGAGGTTGGGGATGATCGCGGAGCGGGCCACGTTCTGAAGTGCGGCGAACGCGGCCAGCAGTGCTGCAAGCAGGTAGAGGAGGACGACCGGCGGATGGCCTCTGAATGCTGCGGCTGCGAGCGCGCCCGCAGCCAGGACCAACCCGATCTGGTCGAACAGCAGAAGCTTGCGCCGATCCATGCGGTCCGCGATCGCGCCCCCGATCAGCGAGGCCGAAATCAGCGGAACGAGCTCGACCGCCCCCAGCAGTCCGACCAGCAAAGGCGAGTGCGTCTCGATGTAGAGCTGGTACGGGAGCGCCACGAGCGTCGCCTGCGTGCCCAGGTTGGACACGACATTGCCCAGCACCACCCGCCGCAGGTCACGGCTTTCACGAAGCGCCGTGAGGTCCGGGCGGAGTTTCGCGACGAGCACTGCGCCGAGGGTAGCCTGGGCGCTACGAGGTCCTGCTCACCGGCGGAACGAGATTGGGCCAGCCCTATATGACGCCGCTCGGCGATCGCGGCGCCGGACGGGATGGCACGACGATTCGGCCGCAGAGCCGCAGTTCGGTCGCAACCGCCTCAGGCAGTTGCCTGATCGGGCACGTCCAGCTGGACGCCTCAAACTCGCGCACCCACCTGCCGTCAACGCGGTGCAAGATCAACGTCACTTGATTGCCGAACGTCCCGCAAGGACCGGAATGATCGAGGTCGATCCGCGCATATGTGCCGTCGGGGAGGACGGCCGTGAGCCGCGCGCAGTTCAGTCGAAGGCCGAATTGCGTCGCCAAAGTACCGGAGCCCGGCGGCCGCGGCGAGGAGCCGCTCGATGACCCCGGCGCGCGACCACCACCCAACGACGCAACGATGATTGCCCCCGCGATAACGGCGGCGATCAACCCAACAGATACCAGTCCGGCGCGAACGGGAACGCGCGCTTGCAGCTTGGTGAGCGCGGCCCTGACACGCCCCTTCTCCACGACGATCGTGACTCGGACCTCTTCGGGTCCGGACCCGAAGTCGGAGCTCCCTTTCTTCGCCATCGGGTTTCCAGTATGCGCCGACTTCGGCTCGCCATCAAGACATCGGTGGTCGGTGACCTGGGTGGTACGGTGGCTTTGAGATGGCGCGAATTCCGCTTCTCCAGACCGCCGAACTCAAGTCGTCAGACGTCATCCACAAGCGCTTCAGCTCATTGCCTGCGGACGCGACGGTCGCCCAAGTCCGCGACTGGTTCGCCGAAAGCTCTCACCGGAGGATGGCGTTCCTGGCCGACAACGGACGCTACGCAGGCTCGCTGACGCGCGACGATCTCGACGGCGACCTGGACCCGAGCGATTCCGCTGCGCGCTTGGCCACGGCCGGACCTACGATTGCGCCCGACGCTCCAGCGCGCGCCGGCTACGAGCTCGCCATCGCGACGCCCGCCCTACGCCTGCCGGTGGTAGGCGGCGACGGCACTCTGATCGGAGTTATCGGCGTCACCGATGACCTCGCCGCGTTCTGCGGCGCCGATTAGCCAGGGCCACACGCCGTGAAGTGCTGGGTGAACACGATCAGTCGTGATCACGTTCGCGCGGGCGTTGCCGGAGGCTTTACGCAGGCTGGCCACGGCAAGGCATCTGGGCTCAAACGGCTAAGCGCCGGAGACTGGATCGTCTTCTATTCGCCAAAGACAAGCTTGCGAGGCGGTGAACCGCTGCAGGCGTTTACTGCAATCGGTCGCGTGGCCGACGAAGAGCTCCATCAGGTCGAGATGGCTCCAGGGTTCATGCCCTGGCGCCGCAACCTCGAGTTTGTGGCTTGCGATGAAACCCCGATCCGTCCGCTGATCGACTCCCTCAGTTTCATCAGGAACAAGGAGCGATGGGGCTACGTGTTTCGCTTCGGCCTGCTCGAGATCCCCTGCCGCGATTTCGATGTCATCAAGTCCGCGATGCGCGCGAGCACATAGATCCGCGACGCGCGGCTGGAAGGGCGGATTGCTTTCAGGCGCTCTCCGGTAGGACCTGGCCTCCGTCGACGACCAATGTCTGGCCGGTGATGTATCGAGCCTCGCGAGAGGCGAGGAACCGCACCGCCCAGCCAACGTCGTCGGGTTCGCCAAGCATTCCCAGCGGAATCGCGGCGAGCATGGCGCGCTGGTGCTCCTCTCCGAGGTCGCCGAACCCGGGCGTGACGATGTTTCCTGGCAATACGGCGTTGACCGTGATGCCCGCATCGGCGACCTCGACCGCGACGCATCGCATGAACCCGAGCATCGCTGCTTTTGATGCCCCGTAGTGCGCATACCCAGGCTGACCGACGATCGAGCCGGTGATTGACGAGGTGAGGACGATCCGGCCATAGCCGGCATCTCGCATCGGTGCCAGGCATGCCTGCGTTGAAAACACCGCGCCGCGAAGGTTGATTGCCATCAGCTCGTCGAACTCGCCGGGTGTCAGTTCGGCGAACGGTATGTGTGGGTAGACGCCCGCGTTGGCCGCCAGGATGTCGATGCGTCCCCAGCGCTCGAGCGTGGCTGCCACGAGTGCCGCGAGGTCGTCACGATTGGTGACGTCGACAGCGAATGCCGCGGCATTTGCGCCGTCAGGATCGAGGGAGGCTACGCGCTCCTGGGCCGCTGACGCGTCCCGGTCCGCGATCACGAGGATCGCCCCTTCGTCGCGCAGCACCCGTGCGATGCCGGCGCCGATCCCGCGCGCGCCGCCGGTCACAATCACGACCTGGCCGTCCAGACGCTCCACGCGGTACCTCGCTTCGCTGCGCTGTTGATCAGCCGGCGCCGACGTTCAACTGCGGCTCAGTGGTGGTCGCCGCCTCCGCTTTGATCTTGAAGATCGGCGACTTGTAGACCTTAACGGCAACGATGAGCATGGTCACGCCGAGCGCGGCGAGTCCGATCAGGATCCACCTCTCGGTCGAGGTAAGGCCGATCGCGGCCTTGTAGGCCACCCACAGCAGCAGGCCGGCGCCTGCGAGCGGCATCGCCCCGAGGATCATCACGTCCTTGAACGACCTGAGGATGAACCGGCGGTAGTACCACGAGGCCGCCATCCCGGTGATCGCATAGAACAGCCCGTAGAGCAGACCGCTGACCGTGACCAGGTCGAGGATCGCGGTGGCGACGGAGCTCACGTAGATGTCGACCACACCGAAAACGATCGTCAGCGCGCCGAGCAGCCCGGTGGTAAAGGCGGGCGTGCGGAAGCGCGGGTGGACCTCTCCGAGTTTGGCCGGCAGCACCCTGTCGCGGGACATCGAAAAGGTCAGCCGGGCGGTGCCGATGATCGCGACCTGGGTTGTCGCGACCACAGACAAAAAGACAGCAAACGAGATCACGTGCTCGCCGGCGGAGCCGCCGAGGCGCTGGCCCACGAACGCGGCGGCGTTGGCGGCGTGGGCGTTGAGCGCCGACAGGGGAGCGATGCCTTGGAACGTCGCGAACATCAGCAGGAACATCACGACGACGACCACCGTCCCGATCACGGCGCCCAGGCCGGGATTCTTCTCGGGCCGTTCGGTCTCCTCGTTGACGTAGATGCCGCCGTCCCAACCGGCGATCGAGGCGACCGCGATGACCATCGCAGCGCTGAACACCCCGGTTCCGGTGCCGCTGAAGCTCAGCCAGTGAGTGGTCGGGCGCACCGTGCCTGCCTTGTGTACGAGGTAGACCTCGATGAAGGCCCAGACGATGAACACCAGCAGGATCGTGAATTCGATCGCGGCGACGGTGATCTGCAGCCGCGCACTCGGCCGCAACCCGATGATCGCAGTCGCGGTAAGAAAGGTTCCGATCAGGACGATCGCGATCGTCCCCCCGAGCTGGTTGCTGGGAGAAATGCCCAACAGCGCCAGTGAGCTCGTGCCGAGCGTGATCACGTCGATCAGCACGAAGCCGGCAAACGCGACCAGCATCAGCCATCCCACCAGGTTGCCCGCGTACGGGCTCAGGGAACGACACACCCATTCATAGGTCGCCCCAGCGTTCTGCCGCCACATATTGAGCCGCTGGAAGGCGATCGCGATGAACAGCAGCGCGAGCCCCGAGAAGGCAAGCGGCAGAATCGTCCCGTAGGCAGAAGCCGCGACCAGCGACGCGAGCACGATCGAGACCGTCTGCCCGGGCGCCGCGCCTGCAAAAGCAAACACCGTGGACCCGAGCAGCCCCATCTCGTTCTTGGCTAGCGTCGGCTCGCCGGGAGATGCCCCCTGGGGTGCACCGGTTGAGACCTCAGTCGTCGATGCCACGCCTAATCCTCCAGTCCCGTGGGCCGTGCCCTAAGGCTTGTACCATGTAGCATTGCACATGTCATATCCTCGATCAAGCTCCTTCGGGTCGGCGCCTATAGCCTGCTGGGGATGAAGCACTACAAAGCCAATGCCTTCAGCCACTAGCGCGGCGAGCGACACGAGCCACATCGCCCAGATCCAGAGCCGGAGCTTCCGTGATCAGGTACGGCGCGGGCTGGAGGCGGCGTTGGTGGCCGGCGAGCTGCGACCCGGGGAGCTGTATTCGGCTCCCGTGTTGGCGGAGCGGTTCGGTGTATCTGCCACACCAGTTCGAGAGGCCATGCTCGCGCTGGCGAAGGATGGATTCGTGGTCGCCGAACGCAACCGTGGCTTTCGCGTCGTCGAGATGTCCGAGACCGACCTGGACGAGATCTCGCAGATCCGCGTGCTGCTCGAGGTGCCAAGCACGGTCGAGGTTGCGAGGATCATCTCGGCGAGCGACTTGAAGCGCGTAGGAGCGATCGCCGACGAGATCGTCGCAGCCGCGGCGCGCGGAGACTTGATCGACTATCTAGATTCCGACCGGCGCTTTCATGTCGCGCTGATCTCGCAGCTGGGAAACGCCAGGCTGACAGAGCTGGTCGACCGTCTACGACTACAGACTCGCCTATACGGCCTCGGCAAGCTCGTCGAGACGGGTCGGCTGGTGGCATCGGCAGAGGAGCACCAAGAGCTCCTTGAGACGATGCGGACAAAAGACGCGGCCGCGACCGAACGGGTGATCGGCTCGCATATCAAGCATGTGCGCGGCCTGTGGGTGGGCCACGAAGAGGCTTGATCAGACTTCCTGGGACGCGATCGTGCTGTAGGCCGCGCTTTCGATCCCGGAAGAGATGACGCGCTCCGTCAGCTCGCGAATCTCGGCCTCCTGATCCGCCGTCAATGGAACACGGGGTGAACGACAGGGTCCTCCGTCGCGGCCGACGATGTCCATGGAGAGTTTGATTGCTTGCACGAACTCGGTCTTTGAGTCCCATCGCAGCAGGGGATGCAGTACGCGGTAAAGCGGCAGGGCCGTCTCGATATCCCCAGCGACCGCTGCGTTGTAGAGCCTCACGCACGCGCGGGGGAAGGCGCTGGTGAAGCCCGACACCCATCCCTTCGCGCCGGCCAGGGCGAACTCGAGCAGGGTGTCGTCGGATCCGATCAGGACGTCGAGCTCGGGCGCCAACTCATGAACCCTGTACGCACGCCGGGGGTCGCCCGCGAATTCCTTGACCGCCACGATCAAGCCCTGCGCATGCAGTCGGGCCAAGGTCTCCGGAACCAGGTCGACCTTGGTGTCGAACGGGTTGTTGTAGGCGATTACCGGAAGCCCCACGGCCGCCACTGCGCGGTAGTGCGCGAATACGCTCCGCTCGTCGGCCCGGTAGGCGTTCGGCGGCAGTGCCAGTACGGCCGGAGCGCCGCGCTGCGCCGCTCGCTCGGTCCAGCGGACTGCCTCATGCGCACCATATGCGCCAACGGCCGGTATCACCGCGAACCCGTCCGGCGCGGCCTCGAACGCCGTATCGACGGTTCGGGTGCGCTCGTTCTCGCTCAACGTCTGGTACTCGCCGAGCGACCCGTTCGGGGTGACGCCGTCGCACCCGGACTCCGCGAGCCAGGCGACATGCTCGCCGTATCTGTCGTAGTCGACCTCGAGACGACTGTCCAACGCGACGGGGTTGGCTACGAGCACTCCGTGCCACGGAGGACTAGCCATGCGCACCTCTCCTTTCGTCAATATCCGGCAGCAGGGAGCGATCGATCGAGCACTTGCCGGTGTGCAGCTGATTACTCATCTGGCCGATCCGGCAGTGCGCGCCGATTCCCATGACCACGGCCGTCTGCTCCGAACTCAGCTGCCACTCGTCCTCGAGCCAGAGTTTCAGTTCCTTGAACGCGATGCGGCAAGCGTCCGCCAGCGAGATGTCCGAGGCGATCGTCGTCAGCCTTTGCGACGTGATCACCCGTGGCGTACCCATCGTCCGGGGGCGAGCGACTGGACGGGCCGATGCGACGATTCGCGCACCGATCTCGGGTGCCGCCACGACCTCACCGTCGCCCATCGCAGCCTTGCAATCACCGAAGTAGAGCCCCGCGTCGGGAACGGTCACTGGGAGAATGACGGTCGCTCCGGCCGTGATCTCCCCACAGTCAACGTTGCCGCCGTAGTCACCCTCGTGGCGGCTGAGGACCGTCTCCCGGGACGGCTGCGTTGCGAGGCATCCAATCAGGGGTCGAGCTGGCACCAGCCAGTCGTCCGCAAGACTGATCTGACCGTCGACCATGTCCAGGTTCACGACGTGGTCCTCCTCGTGCCACCAATCGGCGGGCGAATGGGCCTCACAGCGGCTGACGACCACCGCTCCTGGAGTGATCGCCTCGAGCTCCTCGACCGCGATCGCGACGACCTGTCCGGGCTCAGCACCGCGCACGCCGATCGGCCCCGTCACGCCGTTGAGGTTCTCCTCCACCCACGCGGCCGACTCGGCGGTGAAGCCGTCCGGAGTCGCGTAACGGCCCGTGAAGCAGTCCTCGGTGATAACCGTGAAGGTCTCGCCCGGCTCGACCATCCCGATTGGCTCGTGTGCGGGACTGTATGTGTACTTGAGGTCGTCGGGGGTGAACGTCTGCATCAGCGTCGGGCGACATGCAGCTCGGCCGGCAATGGCGATTCTGGGGTGACCGGTCCGTAACCCTCGAACTCGCCGTACTGTTCGTAGATCCCCTCGTAGAACTCGAGCGCCTCGCGGTCGAGTTTGATGCCGAGGCCCGGTCCAGTCGGAACGGGAATCGCTCCATCCACGAACTCGACCTTCTCCTCGAGCAGATCGTGCACGAGGAATGTGAGGAACTGCTGGTGCCCGAGCTGGGGCAAAGGAAGCGTGGCGAGCACGTGCGAGGCGGCGATCGTCGTGATGCCGAGGTCCGCGAACGCGTGCTTGCAGATTGGGATGCCGGCCGATTGGCACGCTGCAGCCGCGTTGTGGAACGGCACCAGTCCCCCGAGCTGGTGCGGGTCGGTGACGATCACATCGGCGGCGTGCTGCCTGATCACCTCCGGCACCTGCCACGGCAGCCAGGCGGACTGGTTTGCGCCAATCCTGACCCTCGACTTGGAGCGAAGGTCGGCCAGGCCCGCGATGTCATGCATGTCGATCGGCTGCTCGACAAACTCGACGCCGACCTGCTCGAAGCGCTGCAGGGCTTGCACCGCCTCGAACACCGACCACGCCTCGTTCGCGTCGACCCGCACGGCGACCGCGTCGCCGACCTCCTCACGGATCGCACGCGCCAGGGCCAGGTCGTTCTCGAGCTCGAAGCCGATCTTGATGTAGACCGTCTTGAAGCCGCGCGCCGCACCCTCGGCGGCCTGCGCTCGCGCCGTCGCGGGCGTCCGGTCATCCACTCCGACGAACCAATAGAACGGAACGCGTTCGGTGTCGAGCCCGCCGAAGAACTGGTGGACCGGGCACCCATAGGCCTTGCCGCAGATGTCCCAGAGTGCCATCTCGATCGCGGCGACGGCGCCGTTGCCTAGGTAGGGATAGTGGTGCCAGCCTCTGTCCTGCGCCCGCTGGAGAAACTGGGTGATTCGCAGCGGATCCTCACCGACGATCCACGGGATCGTGGCATCCAGGGCATCACGCACGAGCCCGATCAGTGGGCTTCCGGGCACCTCTCCGATCCCCGTCACGCCCTCGTCGGTGTGGACCTCGACGATTGCGTTTGTCAGACCCCACATCCGCCCGAACCGCCAGGTCTCCGGATGGGTGAAGGGAACCGAGACGGTGTGGACATCGACCCCCGTGACCTTCACGAACCCGCTCCCTCTGACGTGACCTTTTCCGCTGGCAGTCTAGGTACAATTGTACATTATACCTGCGCTCTGTGCGAGCTTAGCTGCCGGTGACGTGGAGCCCGACGTTCGTCAAACGTCCCGGTAGACGGTCATCTCCTCCGTGTAGAACTCGACCGCCGCATGGCCCTGCTCGTGCGGGCCGTAGCCAGAACTCTTCGACCCCCCGAAGGGCACATGGACGTCAGCCCCCGGAGTCTGGGAGTTAATGTGCACAATGCCGGCCTGGATCTCGTGTTCAAACCGTTCCGCCGCCTCGAGGCTGCCGGTGAAGATCGCCGCGGAGAGGCCGAACCGCACGGCATTCGCACGCTCGATCGCGTCGTCGAGCGTCTGGAACCGATAGAGCGACGTCACGGGTCCAAAGACTTCTTCGCAAGATAGGAACGCCTCGTCTGCAACATCCTCAAACAGTGTTGGCTCGATCAGGTAGCCCTCCGGGTCGCCGCGATCCCCGCCGGCGACGATCGTGCCGCCCTCTCTACGTCCTCGCTGGATCCCCTCGAGCACTTCTTCGAACTGTTGCTCGTTGACGATCGGGCCGACCTCGGTATCGGAGGAAGCTGGGTCCCCCACACGGCCGGAGGCGATCCGCTGTACGAACCCCTCTCGAAACCGGTCATAGACCGAGTCTTCGACGTAAATTCGGCGGGTGGCAGTGCACTTCTGTCCCGCCGACCAGAAGGCACCTGAGTAGGAGGCCTCGACTGCGCGGTCAAGGTCGGCGTCCGCGGTGACGATTACCGGGTTGTGACCGCCCAGCTCAAGCTGTACGCGCTTTCCCGCACGGGCCGCCTCCTCACGCACGCCGTGTCCGACGGGCACCGATCCTGTGAATGAGATCGCACGCACACGCGGGTCGGTGACAAGTGGTTCACCGACCTCCGACCCGCGTCCGATGACGATATTGAGCACACCCGGTGGGAGTCCGGCCTCCTCAAGCGCGCGAGCCAAGTGAAGTCCGGTAAGCGGCGCATCCTGGGCAAGCTTCAGCACCACGGTGTTGCCATACGCCAGGGCCGGCGCCGTCTTCCACGCAGGGATTGCCGCTGGAAAGTTCCATGGCGTGATCAGACCGACCACTCCCAGGGATCGACGCCGGGTGTACACAGCTGTGCCCGTTGCCGACTGCTCGTACAACTGCCCCAGCGCCTGCCAGCCGACACCCGAGAAGAACCGGAAGATCGCAGCGGCCCTTGCCGCCTCGAGACGGGACTCGCGAATCGGCTTGCCCATCTCGCGCGTCATGTCGCTTGCGATCTTTTCGACGTCTCGGTCGATCACGGCGGCTGCATCAGCGAGATACCCACAGCGCTTTGCCGCCGGCAGCCTCCCCCATGCCGGCCATGCCCGCTCAGCCGCACCGACAGCGGCCGCCACGTCCTCCGCATCCGAACGGGGAAACTCGCCGACTATCTCGCTCGGCCGCCAAGGGTTGGGGCGCTCGTATGTTCGGCCACCTTGGCTCGGTGCCCATTCCCCGTTGATGAAGTTGCCCGCCCCGGCCACAGCGATCGTTTCAGGCATCGGTTTCCTCCAGTTGTTCTGTGTGCGATTAGCGGCGACCCGGCGGGCGCGGTCGGGGCGCCTTCGATGCGCATTTCAGGCAGAGGACGCCCTCAGGCAGCGCACGCATGCGGCCGGGTGAAATCGCCTCGCCGCACTCGTCACAAAACCCGTACGTCCCCTCGTCGAGCTTCTTCAGGGCCCGCTCTGTCCGCGCCAGCGATTGCTCGAGCGATTGGCCGACGCCGATGTCCGTGAGCCGGTCGATTGCCTCGGTCGTTCCGTCGCCGATCCGCTTGCCGAACCCCAGCGCGCTACCGCGCTCAGGACGCTTGGTGAGCGACCCGATCCGCGCGCGGATCGCATCCCGGCGAGCTTCGAGCTCTGCCCGGACCGCTTGCGGATCGGAATTTTCGATGGGCATCTCGTCTGACGTCCGACGCACGCGAGTAGCCGGTGAGGGAGTCACGCCCCGGCTGCGCCGACACGGTCGGGCTCCGCTTGCGCCACCGGCGATTCCGCGTCGCCCCAATGGGCAGCCATTCGCCGTCGCAACATCCCCCTGAACTGCTCCGTGGTCTTCGGCAAGAGCTCCCCAGGGCCCCAATCGAGAATCACGCCGTAGCGCCGGACGAGGTCGAGCACGCTGAGCTCCCCGGCGCGGTAGCCGGCGGCGATCTGCTCGGGGTCGGCGTCCAACCACTGCTCGCGCTGGCTGCGTATCGCCGTTCGCTCCTGCTCGGTCGCGGCCGGATCGAGCTCGTACTCGGCCAGCTCGCGATCCACCTCCTTCACCACCACGCCGTAGTCGAGTCGCGCGCGCTCGACCGAGACGTAGCCGTCGGTCACGTCCTCCCGAACCCGCTCCGGATCGCGCTCGAGCGGGTCGCCGAAGCCCCCTCCACCGGCTGACGGACGCCAGAACAGGTCGCCGGTTGCGACCGGCACATTGGAAAATGCGGCGCCCAGGAAGCGATCTTCCCCGTCGTGTCGGAGCCACACGCCGTGCGGGACCGACGGGAGCCCGCCGTTGATGCCCCACGTCACCGATCGGGCCCGATCGCAGCAGTAAGACATCACCGATCCGTCAACCGCGGTGAGGTGTCCCCCTTTCCGGACCCCGCAGCCGCCTCGGAATCGCCCCGGGCCTGCCGAGTCGGTCATGATCTCGTGCGTGGTGGTGAGCACAGGGGTGAGTCGTTCCTGACCCTCGCATGGCTGAACGGTGAGTCCGGCGCCGAAGACGGGCGCGGTCCCATTCTCGCCGTCCTTGCCGTTGCGGCCGCCCCAGCCTCCGGCCATCCAGTCGTACCACATGAATATCGGGTGTTCGGGTACGCGGGCGTCATGTCCGCCGACCAGCAGGTACTCGAGATTGAATGAGCACGCCATGGCTCGCTCGGGCATGATTTGGGACCAAAGCTCGAAAAGCGCGTTCATGATCTTCTCGTATGGGCCCGAGCAGAAACCGGTCACCGCAAGCGGCCACGGCGCATTGACGACCGTCCCCTCTGGGCCCAGCTCCACTTCCATCATGCGGTAGAAGCCCGAATTCAGCGGGACGTCGGGAAAGAAGGTCTTCGTGCCGCCGACGATCCCAGAGAAGGCCGTGCCGAACCCCGCATTGAGAAAGCTGCCGACCGCCTTGTGCGAGCCGGAGAGGTCGTACTTGATCGTGTCGCCGTCGATCTCGAGGCGAACCCTGATCGGAACCAGCCCCTCGCCCTCATTCGGATCGAGATCGATGTAGTCCTCGGTCTCCCACGCGCCGTCGGGCAGTTCGGCCACGCGCTGGCGCGTGAGGCGCTCCACGTAGTCCTGGACCTCCTCGAACGCGAGCAGAATCGTGTCCTTGCCGTACTTGTCGATCAGTCGATGGAGCTCGCGCTCGGCCACAAGCGTTGCCTCTATCTGCGCCTCGCAGTCGCCCTCGACATCGCTTGGGGCACGGGTGTTGGAACTGATCATCTCGATCAGGTCGCGCCGCACCTTCCCCTCGTCGATGATCCGCACCGGGGGAATGCGCAATCCCTCCCCGAAGTGCTCGCGGGCGCTGACGTCAAAGGAGCCTGGAACGTTGCCACCCACGTCTGCCCAGTGGCCGTTTGACTGCGCCAGCGCGATCATCTCGTCGCCGACGAAGACCGGGCGGACGATGCGGACGTCATTGAAGTGGGTGCCCCCCAGGTAGGGATCGTTGATGGCAAAGACGTCACCCGGTCTGATGTCCTCGCCGAAGCGATCGAGTACCGCGCGCGCAGTCAGATGCAGCGTCCCAACGTGTACCGCGATGTCCTGGCTGCCCTGCATGATGGTGTTCCCGTGCCGGTCGCATAGGGCCGACGAGAAGTCGCGCGCGTAGATCACGAAGGAGTGGCAGGTGCGAAGGATCTGCTCCGCCATCTCGTCCACGATCGTGATGAACGCGTTCTTCAGTACCTCCAACGTGACGGGGTCGAGACGGGACCGGGTGTTCACTTGGCTGCCACTCCTCAATTCGACGGCAGGGTCATACGAATGTTGAGCCATTCGTCCACCTTCGCTACAACGCCCGGAGGGACAACCGTGGTCGAGTCGAGCTGCTCAACCACGGCCGGGCCCTCGAACTCCGCGCCGGCCGAAAGCTTGGAACGGTCATAGACCGGCGTATCGACGGCCTCGTCGACGTGGTCGAAAAGCACCTGGCGACGCTCGCGCTCCGTCGGCGGGGAGGCACCATCCAGGTCATAGCGCGGAAGCGCAGCCTTTTCCACTGACCCGAGCGCGCGCAGGTTCAGGCGGTAGATCTCAACCGGCGCGTCGTCGCGACGGTAGTTATGGACGCGCTCATGTTCGGTGTGGAAGTGGGCCACTGCGGGCTCCAACGAGCTCACCGGCGAGCCGACGGAGACCGCCAGCGAGCGCCACTGACCGAGGTAGCGCATGTCCAGCGAGCGCTCCAGCGCCATCCCGTCTTCGGATACGCCTTCGGCTTGCAGCAGCTCGCGCCCCTGAGCCTCGAGCTCCGCGAAGTGTCGCTCGACTTCGGCTGGATCGACCTCGGCCGCCGAGCCCAGCAGCATGACCGACAGATCGTGACGGATGTCAACCTGCAGGCAGCCAAGTGCAGACCAGATCCCCGGGCTGGGGGGAATCAGGACCGTGGGGATCGAGAGCTCGCGGGCCAACTCGGCGCCGTGCAGCGGCCCTGCGCCCCCGAACACGACCAGGGCGAACTCCCGCGGGTCATAGCCCCTTCGGAGCGAGATCAGGCGCACGGCATCGGACATGTTCGCGTTGGCGACTCGGATCATCGCCTTCGCAGCGGCCTGCAGATCGAGCCCAAGCGGTTCGGCGACCTTAGAGCCGATCGCCCGTTCGGCGGCCGCCTTGTCGAGTCGCATCGCCCCGCCCACCAGGTCGTCGCCCAGACGGCCGAGCAGCAGGTTCGCGTCTGTATTGGTCGGGTCCTCCACCTGGTTCCCGTACGCCGCGGGACCCGGGAACGCCCCCGCGGCTTGCGGGCCGTTCCGGAGCGAGCCAGCCTCGTCAATCCACGCTATCGAGCCACCACCGGCGCCGATTGTGAGCACCTCGATGCTTGGAAAGCGCAGCGGATAGCCGAACTCCACAAACCAGTCGGTGGTGACGCGGGCCTCGCCGCCGTAAACGAGTGAGATGTCGGCGCTGGTGCCGCCCATGTCGAGCCCGATCGCGTTCTCGTACCCGCACAGCCTGGCGACCTCGCGGCTGGCAATTGCGCCGGCCGCAATCCCCGATCCCGCCAGACGCGCAGCGAGCCGAGACGCGGCCTCGTCGGTCATCACCCCACCGCCCGAGTGCAGGACCAGAACATCGCCGCGATACCCCGCCTCCCGAAGCCGGCCTCCGAGGCGACGCACATAGCTACCAACGAGCGGGCCGAGCACGGCGTTGGCGACCGTCGTCGAGAAGCGCTCGTGCTCGAAGATCTCAGGCAATACGTCGCTCGAGGAAGAGACAGCGGCGTCGGGCAGCTCCTCGGCGAGGATCTCGCACATCCGCTGCTCGTGGGCCGGATTTGCGTAGGAGTTGATGAAGCACACCGCGACCGCTTCCATGCCACGACGTTTGAGGATGCGCGCCACCTCGCGAGCCTCGTCTTCATCGAGCTCCTCCACGACATTGCCCGCGTAGTCGACACGCTCGCTCACTTCAAGGCGATCTCGGCGGCGGATGTAGGGCGGCGCGACGTCCTTATATGCATCCCAGAGGTCCGCGCGATTGCTGCGACGGATCTCGATCACGTCCCGAAACCCACTGGTCGTGACCATCGCCGAAGGCGGCAGGCGCCGTGTGATCAACGCATTCGTCGCCACGGTGGTCCCGTGACAGAACAGAGCGGTGCGTGCGAGGTCGACCTCGGCCTCGGCAAGCCCCGCGAGAACACCGTCGATCGGGTCGGGCGTCGTAGGCACCTTGGCGACCCAGAGCTCCCCGCTGCCGCGCTCAAACACGCACACGTCGGTGAAGGTTCCCCCGACGTCCACGGCGGCGATGGTGCTGTCAGTATGCGCTCGGGATGGCACTCTCAAAACCGTCCACTTCAGCCAACGATCGCGTTTGGAAGCCTACTTGGAGCCTGCTTCCACGGGCGCTTCGTCGGCGCGAAAGCGAAGCTTCCCCCGTTGCATAGACTCTATTCCGAGATGTCTGGGTCAGCCGGCGGTGCCGCCGGTACGGCGTTCATCGACGGGGATGTCGTTCCGATCGCGCAAGCCCGTATCCCCATCACCGATATGGGCTTCCTGCGCTCGGACGCCACCTATGACGTGGTGGCGGTTTGGGAGGGCAGCTTCTTTCGCCTCTACGACCACCTCGAGCGGTTCGAGCGGGGGTGCCGTGAGCTTCGGCTGGAGCTGCCGCTGGATCGCCAGGCGATCATCGGCACGCTGCAGAAGCTGGTGGCGTCCTCGGGGCTGCGCGATGCCTATGTCGAGGTCATCTGCACCCGAGGGGTGGCGGAGCGGGGAGAGCGAGACCCGCGACGCTTCACGAGCCGGTTCTATGCCTATGCGGTCCCGTACGTCTGGTTGCTTCCGGCGGAGGAGTGCGAGCGGGGCATGGATGTCATTGTCGCTCGGTCGGTGCGCCGAATCCCCCAGGACTCGTTTGACCAGCGCGTCAAGAACTTCATGTGGGGCGACCTCACACGAGCGCTGTACGAGGCCTACGACCGTGGCGCCCGCTATCCGATCACGCTGGATGCCAATGACGACGTCTGTGAAGGCCCCGGATACAACGTCTTCGCGCTTGTCGACGGACGTCTGATCACGCCCGCCTCGGGCGTGCTCGAGGGCATCACGCGGCGGACAATTCTCGAGCTCGCCTCGGAGCGCGGAATCGAGACAGCCGTAGGGCGGTTGAGCGCAAGCCTCCTCTACGAAGCCTCGGAGCTGTTCGCCACCTCCACGGCGGGCGGAGTAATGCCGATCACTAGGCTCGACGGACAGCCGGTCGGGAATGGATCAATTGGTCCCGTCACCCGACAGCTGCTGAGTGAGTACTGGGCTGCCCACAGCGACCCTCGGTATGCGACACCGGTTTCCTACGAGACAGCCGTGAAGACCTCCGATCCGCTGTAGGCCCTCGCTGCTCTCGGGGGCACGGGCCCAGTCGATTCGAGATATTTTCGTTCTCAATCCGAATGGACGGCACCGTTGCAGTTCATGAAGTCGGCCCCGCGCCCAGCCAGCTCGAGCTACTCGAACGAGACCGACGATACGTCTGGCATCCGTACAGCCCAGTCCCTGCCGCCGGACCGCAGTTGCCCGTCGTCTCTGCAAGCGGAGTACGGCTTCGTCTCGCCGACGGGCGCGACCTCATCGACGGCATGTCGTCATGGTGGTGCGCCATTCACGGCTACCGGCATCCCGTGATTGATGCCGCCGTCCGTGATCAAATCGATCGCATGGCCCACGTCATGCTCGGAGGGCTCACGCACGAGCCGGCGGTGCGACTTGCCACCCGGCTCGTCGAGATGACGCCGCCGGGTCTCGAGCACGTCTTCTTTGCTGACTCGGGATCGGTCGCAGTGGAGGTGGCGATTAAGATGGTGCTGCAGGCGCGCCCGGGCCGCCGTCGCTTGCTGACGGTCCGCGGGGGGTACCACGGTGACACGTTCGGAGCCATGGCACTCTGCGATCCCGTCGACGGGATGCATAGCCTGTTCGCTGGCGCTCTTTCGCAGCACGTATTTGCGCAGCGCCCGCCGCGCGAGCTCTCCGCGGAGTACGCGCAGCAGCTCCGGCGGTTGGTGGAGCTCCACGCCGACGAGCTTGCGGCGGTGGTCCTCGAGCCCGTGGTGCAGGGCGCAGGCGGAATGTGGTTCTTCGATCCCCAGGTCGTCCGGCTGCTGCGCGAGCTATGCGACCGGCACGGGTTGCTGCTTGTGCTCGACGAGATAGCGACCGGGTTCGGCCGTACCGGCAAGCTCTTCGGCGCAGACCACGCCGGCGTCGCTCCCGACGTGATGTGCGTAGGAAAAGCGCTGACCGGCGGTTACGTGACGCTTGCCGCGACTCTTTGCACTCGCGACGTGGCGCAAGCCATCAGCGCGGGAGAGGGAGGCGCGCTGATGCACGGACCGACGTATATGGGAAACCCGTTGGCCTGTGCGGCCGCGCTGGCTTCGCTCGAGCTCCTGTCTGATGGCAGCTGGTCCGAGGATCTTGTACGGATCGAGCGCGGTCTGGCCGTCGGTCTCGAACCGGCGCGCGAGTTGCCCGGCGTGGCCGATGTGCGCGTCTTGGGAGCGATCGGCGTCGTGCAGCTCGCGTCTCCCGTAGACGTCGCCGCGGCGGCGGCCGCCGCGGTGAAGCGCGGCGTCTGGCTGCGGCCCTTCCGCGACCTCGTATATACGATGCCTCCGTACATAGCCAGCGATCAGGAAGTGGAGCGGATCGGCAGGGCGGTGGTAGCGGCCGCGACAGCAGGAGGCGGCGAGTGATATCCACGGCAACGAGGTTCGGTCAGGAGGTGTTTGCGTGAGGAACGGGGATATCCTCGCCGTCGCTCGGGAACAGGTGCTCGAACGCGGCGAGGGGCTCAGAGAGCCGCAGACGATCGAGGTGCTTGCACTGCCGGATGATCGCGTCGGCGAGGCGCTCGCGCTGGCTCACGAGGTGCGCATGCGATGGTGTGGCCCCGAAGTCGAGGTAGAGGGGATCGTCTCCATCAAGACCGGCGGCTGTCCCGAGGATTGCCACTTCTGCTCGCAATCGGGGCGCTTCCCGACGCCCGTGCGAGCGGTGCGACTTGACATCCCCTCCCTCGTGGAGGCGGCCAAGCAGACAGCGGAGACCGGTGCCACCGAGTTCTGCCTGGTGGCCGCGGTCCGCGGTCCCGACGAGCGGCTGCTGGCCCAGGTGCGCGAGGCCGTCGCCGCGATCCGGGAAGCGGTGAATATCAACATCGCCTGCTCGCTGGGGATCCTCACACACGCCCAAGCCGAGGAACTCGCCGAGCTTGGCGTCCATCGCTACAACCACAACCTTGAGACTGCGCGCTCTCATTTCCCCAAGGTCGTGACCACGCACACCTGGGAAGAGCGGTTTGCGACATTGCAACTGGTGCGTGACTTCGAGATGGAGGTCTGCTGCGGGGGCATCATCGGGATGGGAGAGTCCGTCATGCAGCGAGCGGAATTCGCGGGTCAGCTCGCGGCGCTGGACCCCGATGAGGTGCCGTTGAACTTCCTTGACCCGCGCCCGGCCACGCCATTCGCCAATCTGCCATCCGTCGACGGCAAGGATGCGCTTCGGACGATCGCCGCCTTCCGGCTCGCGCTGCCTCGGACGGTGCTGCGCTTTGCGGGTGGCCGCGAGTTGACGCTCGGCGACCTCGGCACGCGCCAGGGGATGCTGGGCGGGATCAACGCCATCATCGTCGGCAACTACTTGACGACGCTCGGTCGAGACGCAGGTGAGGACCTCGCTTTGCTGGAAGACGTCTCGATGCCGGTTAAGGCGTTGTCGGAGACCATCTGAGCTGCGCGCGGACGGCTCCATCTCGCCGGGACAGAGATGTGCGCAACCCACGACGCAGCGACACTGTGACGCGTGCGGTGAATTGATGTCGGAAGCCGGCCACGGGCCCTGTCGAGCGCGGCGCGCGTCAACCGATCCTCCACGGTTCTGCGTTGTTTGCGGCCGCAAACTGCTTGTCCAGGTGCTCCCGTTTGGATGGAACGCACGCTGCGTGAAGTGCGGGCCGGTGCCAGCCGAATGACGGACGTAGAGGCGACCATGCGCGATCTGCGCCGCGACGGTCTGTACCGACAGCTGCGGGTGGTGGAGAGCGCGCAGGGTCCAACCGTGCGGCTCGCCGGACGCGACGTAATCCTTTTGTGCTCAAACGACTACCTGGGTCTGGCCGGCCATCCGTCATTGCGAGACGCCGTGGCGGCGGCAGCCGAGCGCTGGGGTGCCGGCGCCGGGGCGTCCCGGCTCGTGTCGGGAAATATGTCGCCTCACGCCGAACTCGAGCAGGAGCTCGCGGACTTCAAGGGGTACCAGCGCTGCGTCCTCTTCGGGTCGGGCTTTCTGGCAAATGTCGGCGTGCTCAGCGCGCTTGCGGGACGCGGCGACGTGATCCTGTCTGATGAGCTCAATCACGCCTCCATCGTGGATGGATGCCGCCTGTCGCGCGCGGAGACCATCGTGTACAAGCATGCCGACCTCGAGTCGCTCGAGCATGGCCTGAGGCAGGCCCGCGGCCGGGATACCGTCGTCGTCACCGACGCGGTCTTTTCGATGGACGGCGATCTCGCTCCACTCCGTGGCATCGCCGAGCTGGCCCAACGCCACGGAGCACGAGTGGTGGTGGACGAGGCACACGCCACGGGAGTGGTCGGACCGGGGGGACGGGGGCTCGTCGCCGCGCTGGGGCTCCACGATCATGTGGATGTCGTGATCGGAACCCTCGGCAAAGCTCTTGGCAGCTACGGCGCCTTCGCCTGCAGCGGGCCACACATCGCCGAATTCCTCATCAATCGGGCGCGGACCCTGATCTACTCGACGGCGCTTCCTCCCCCGACCGTGGCCGGGGCCCTCGCTGGGCTACGCCTGCTGGCGGGAGATTCCGCGCTGGTGCGCCGACTGTGGGATCGCGCACGGCTACTGCGAGGATCGCTGGCGCGTGGCGGGTTCCAAATTGCCGAGAGCGAGATGCCGATCGTTCCGCTCATCTTCGGTGCGCCCAGCGTCGCGCTCGCCATATGCGAGGAGGCCCTGACCGAGGGGGTCTTCGTCCAGGCGATCCGCCCTCCAACGGTTCCGCGCGGTACCTCGCGGCTGCGGGCCGTGGTGACGGCGGCGCATACCGACCACCAGTGCCGAAAGGCGGCGCTCGCCATCGCTAAAGCTGCGGCGAACCGCGACCGGCATTCCCCGTTTGACCGGCCAGTTCCGTTGGTAGAAAGGACAGGCGAGATGCCGCGCCAGACCACCTCGTCAACTTGACTTGACCATGAGATTTGGGCTTCTGTTTGCGTTCCAGAACCCACCCGAGGCGGGCATCTCCTGGCACGAGCCATACCACGACATGCTGCGATGCCTCCCGAGCGCCGAAGAGCTTGGCTACAGCTCCGCGCTCTGTGTCTCTCACCACGTGCAGCCCGATGGCCTCTGTCCCTCGCCGCTTGTCGCGATGGCGGGCGCGGCGGCCGTCACTGACCGGATGCGAATCGGCACCGGCGTACTGCTCGTACCTCTGTATGCGCCGATGAAGCTCGCGGAGGACGTCGCGGTGCTCGACGTCCTCTCAAACGGGCGCTTTATCTTCGGCGTGGCCCCAGGGTATGTCTCCGAGGAGTTCCAGGCTCACAATGTTCCCCGGGAGGAACGCCATGCTCGCTTCGAGGAAGCGCTCGATCTCATGCAGAGCGCCTGGACCAATGATCGCTTCTCGTTCTCTGGTCGTTTTTACCGAGTGCAGCCGGAGACTCAGCTGACGCCGAAGCCCGTCCAGCGCCCGCATCCCCCGATCTGGTATGGGGTCTCCGGCCCGAAATCGCTGCGACGAGCGGCGCGAAGGCGGGCGACGCTCATCGCGTCACCTCGGCATGGGCTCGCCGAGCTCAAGGAGCACTATGCGATTTACGAAGACGAGGCCGCCAATGTCAATTTCGAGATCCCGGAGCGACCGCTAATCCGTGAGGTCTTTATCGCCGACACGCAGGAAAAGGCCGAGCAAATTGCCGCGCCGGCGGTGGATTACCTCTTCCGCGAGCTTTACGGCGCCAAGTCGGCCGCCGGCGAGCGGGAGCTGCGCACCGATACCGGGGAGACGGTCACAGCCAAAGACATGGTCGACTTTGAACACTTCAAGTCCCGGTACATCATCGGCGACCCCGATTATGCGTGCGCCGAAATCGAACGCTACCGGCGCGAGCTCGGAACGACGGAATTGATCAGCTGGATGCATTTGCCGGGCCTGCCGGGTGACAAATGCCTGCGGTCAGTCGAATTGTTCGCGCGCGAGGTTATGCCGGCGTTCGCTGGCGCCGCGATTTGATCTCTGAGAACGCAGGGATGCGCACGATCGACATCAACAGCGACCTAGGCGAAAGCTTTGGAAATTGGAAGATGGGTGATGACGAGGCCGTCATTCCCGAGATCACTACCGCGAATGTTGCCTGTGGCTTTCACGCGTCGGATCCTGTAACCATGCTCGATACGGTCAGGCTATGCCGGCAAAACGGAGTGGCGGTGGGGGCACATCCGGGCCTTCCTGACCTGCTCGGTTTTGGGCGCCGCACGATGGCGATCACCCCGGACGACGCTTACGCTTACGTCCTCTACCAGGCCGGCGCCCTCCAAGGGATTCTCAAGACCCTCGGCGAATCGCTGCACCACATCAAGCCGCACGGGGCCATGTACTCCATCGTGCACTCGGACGCAGACTTGGCCGAACCGGTGGCCCAAGCAATCGCCGACTTCGGAATGGATCAGATGCTCTACTGGCCGGCGCCGACCGACGCCGCATTGCCAACAGCCGCGAAGAAGCACGGGATCCGTGTGGTGGGTGAGATCTACCCGGATCTCGACTACCGTCCGGACGGGACGCTCATACTTCAGCGAGCCAAGCACGAGACCGACGTGGAAATGGCGTACCGGAAGGTACGGCGCTGGCTCGCAGAAGGAGTCCTGGAGGCTCTCGACGGAACGCCGATTGCCGTCGACGCGGAGAGCGTGTGCATCCACGGTGACGGACCCAATGCTCTTGAGGTTGTCCGAGCAGCCCGCCGAGCCATTGAAGACGCCGGCTGCCGCGTCGGCCCCGTCGACGCCGCTGTCCCGGCGGCATCGTGAGCGTTTGCGGCGTGGACTGATGCGACGAGTGCTCGTGGCAAATCGTGGCGAGATCGCTTTGCGGGTGATTCGCGCATGCAGGGAGCTCGGGCTGGAGACCGTGGCGGTGTATTCCAGCGCAGACGAGACGGCCTTGCATGTGCGCAGGGCCGATGAGGCGATTTCCATTGGCAAGGCACCCGCACGGCACAGCTATCTCAACGCGGAGGCGCTCGTAGATGCGGCTCGAAAGGCGGATGCCGACGCGGTGCACCCGGGCTATGGCTTTCTGGCGGAGAACTCCGAATTCGCGCGCCTCTGCGACGACGCCGGACTGGTTTGGATCGGTCCCCGGGCCGACGTGATAGAGAAGATGGGCGACAAGGCCTTGGCGCGCAAACTCGCCAGCGAGGCGGGAGTCCCCGTCGTGCCGGGAAGCGACGGCACCGTGATGCCCAGCGATGCTGAGAAGCTGTCCCAACGGATCGGCTATCCGGTGATGATCAAGGCAGCAGGCGGCGGGGGAGGAACCGGAATCCGCATAGCGCAAGACGAGGACGAGCTCAAACAACGAGTCAGCGAGGCGTCTCGTGAGGCGCAGGCAGCTTTCGGAAACCCGGACTTGTATCTCGAGAGGCTCATCTCCCGGCCTCGACACGTGGAAGTCCAGGTATTGGGAGACGGTCACGGAAACGTGATCCACCTTTATGAGCGCGAATGCTCCATCCAACGGCGCCGTCAAAAGCTGCTCGAGGAGACCCCCTCACCCGCGCTTAACTCAAGCTCTCGCGACAGGATTACGGCCGCGGCGGTCCGACTGGCAAAGGCAGCCGGATACGCGAGCGCGGGTACGGTGGAATTTCTGGTCGACGACAGTGGAGATTTCTATTTCATCGAGATGAACACCCGCATTCAGGTCGAGCATCCGATTACGGAAATGACCACCGGGGTCGATCTCGTCAAGGAGCAGCTGCGCGTTGCGATGGGGGACTCGTTGCGGCTAGGTCAGGACGAAATCCAGCCCCGGGGGGCGGCAATTGAGTTTCGCATCACTGCTGAGGATCCTGATGACGAGTTCCACCCTTCTCCAGGCAGGGTCACATCGCTGGGGCTTCCGGGGGGTCCCGGCGTCCGGGTCGACTCTGCCCTCTACCAGGGATATGAGGTTTCCCCTTTCTATGACTCCCTCGTAGCCAAGCTGATCGTCTGGGGCTGGGATCGTGATGATGCGATCGCCCGCGGGCGCCGCGCGCTGGAGGAGTTCGAGATCGAGGGCATACCGACGACGATTCCGTTTCACCTTCGCCTACTGAGTGATTCAGGATTCGGCGCAGGCAGGTACGACACAGAATATTTGACGCGGCAGCGCGTCGGATGAGATCAGCAGCGCTCCGCTAATCGGCAAGCTCGGCCAGTGCCTGCCCGGCCTCGACGGCGTCCTCGTTCTCGACCAGGAACCGTTGCACCACCCCGGATTCTCCGGCCTTAATTTCGTGAAAACTCTTCATGATTTCGACCAAGCCGATGACGTCGTCCGCCTGTACCGTGTCGCCCTCTGCGACGAACGGGTCGGCGTCCGGACTGGACCGCCGGTAAAACGTCCCGGGCATGGGCGAATCTATGGTTTTGTCGGCCATGGCTCCTTTTCCCACATCGAGTTGTTCACGCCGCGTCCTCCAGGCTTTTTTCGCTGAGCCGCGTGGAGAGATCGCGCTCGGCGTCGGCTGCCTCCTCCAGGGTGACCTCGCGAAAGCGGACTTTATCTCCAATTGGTCGAAACTGCCCGAGTTTCCACCGCGCGGCGTGCACCACTGTCGCTGCGACCACAAAGCCGCCTGCGGTGGGGCCATCGGGCCCAAGTATCACCGGCAGGTCTCCGTTGATATTCACCGCCCCGACCGGATACGGGTTATCGAGGATGTTCGATGGATGGCCTCCAGCGACGCCGCCGCCGCTTCGCACCCACTCGAATCGGTGGGTCTGCAGTCTGATCCCACTGCGGTCCGAGTTGCGATCGACCGGCCAAAAGCGGCTGAACAACTCCTCCATGTCGTTCTCCGTCAGAAAATCCGGAGTGGCCTGCGGGCCTCGCATCGCCTCGACGTCCCACTCTCGGCTGTAGGACGGGCGAGCGTCCTCCCGGAAGCGGCGTGGCCGACCGTCCGTCGCCGCCGAACCCAGCGGGACCTGATCGCCCGAGGCCAGTGGCCGGCCCTCAAAGCCGCCCAGTCCTCCCATCGTGTACGTCGAGCGCGACTCGAAGAGCTCCGGCACATCGATGCCGCCCGAGAGCGCGACGTATAGCCGAAAACCCGGTCCCGGCGAGATCGCAATTCTGAGCTCGGAGCCGCCGCGGGCCAGACGGCTCTCCCAGCGGGGCAGCGCATCTCCGTCAATGGTCACGTCGGCTTGCGCCCCACAGACCGCGACCAAGGCGTCCGCCTCTAACCGCAGGGCAAACCCGCCCAGGGTGACCTCGATCCCGGCGGCCGTTTGCGAGTTACCGACGAGCAGGTTCGCAGCTCTCAAGGCCAGGGAGTCCATCGCGCCGGCTGGAAAGAAGCCCTGGCGCAGCATTCCGGTACGCCCGGGGTAGTCCTGAACCGTTGCCTGCAGGCCCGGCTGCAGTATCTCGATCGTCCGCTGCTCGTCGCTCATACCCGTGCGCTCGCTGTCTTAGGGCACCGGGGTGGACGCGGCCGCTTCCTCGCGCCGCTGGCGCTGGCGCTCGGCCTCATCCCAGACACTGTCGCGGAAGTCCAGGTAGTTCCCCACGTCAAACGGCTGCTCCTTGATCCGATAGCGGTAGCGGTCGGCATGGACGTCGTCGAAGATTTCCGTTAGCTCGTCTTCGGTCACCCGGTGAAAAGTCACTCGGTCACCGGGGCGCAGTAGCAGCGGGTTGTCCCGGAACGCCTCATTGCGGCCCTTCAGGTCATAGACCGGCAGGCTTCGGCCAAAGAGCTGATAGCCGCCTGCCGATTCGACGGGGTAGATCGCGTAGCACGGGCCCCCCAGGCCCACAGCGCCTTCGGCTGTCCAGGTCCGCGTCGGGTTGTATTTCGGAACGACGACGGTCTGTCGCGGATCGACTGGAAACATGAACCCGAGGCCCGGGAAGAACCCGATGAACGCCGTCCAATGCTCCGTGGCCAGCGCAGCCTCGTAGAACTGCTCCCGGTCCTCGAAGCCGTTGTACCGGACGATGTAATCGATGTTGTTGTTTCCTTCACAGTTCGGGGCGTCGGCTCGAATGCTGCGGATGTATCTCTCGACCGCTGCGCTCGATTCCGAGTCGTCGAACGCGATCGGCAACTCGATGAGGCGACTGGGTATCTCGATGTCGCGTTCGGCGGGCAGCGCCTCATGAATGCCGCCCAGGTGAGCAACAAGGTCCTCCCGGGACAACCTGAGCGGGTCGTAGCTGACGAACATGGAACGAAATCCGGGTGCCGTTTCGACGAGCCCATCTATCGGGTTTTCACGCAGGCCGGCATCGACGGCGAGCACAAAGAAGTTCAGAGTGAGGTCGAACTCCATCTCGCCGTACTCGATCAGTAGGGCGCGATCACCGGCCTGGCGGTAGGTGATCGCCGGATGTCCGCCGGCCGGTTCCCGGCGTTCGACGATTGGAGATGAGGCGATGCTCATCGGCCAGAGGTGACCGCTTGTTCGTCGGCGACGATCTTGTGAAGCGGGATCACCTCGACGCCCGCCTCGTTGAGGCGGTGCCTGACAGTCCGCGCGATCTCAACCGCGTTAGGCGCATCCCCGTGTAGGCAAATAGTCGGTGCGCTGACCGTCAGCTCACCGCCGTCCTGTGAGTCGATCTTCCCCTCGCGCGCCAGCCGCACGGCGCGTTGCGCGACCCGCTCCGGATCCCAGGCGAGCTTCACCGGCTCAATGATCAACTTGCCGTCAGGCTCATACTCGAGATCGACAAACGCCTCAGGCACGAGCCTCACCCCGTGTTCGCGGACCGCGGGGGCCACGTTATCGTTCAGCAGCAGGAGGAGCAGTTGCGGGTCGACATCCGCCGTTGCTTGCGCGATGGCCCCAGCGAGTTCGGGGTCGACAGAGCACATCCCGTAAAGCGCGCCGTGGGGCTTGACGTGACCCAGCGATCCGCCCTCCGCCTCCACGAACGCCTTCAACGCGCCGATCTGGTAGACCGAATAGTCCCGCAGGTCCTCGGGCGCGACGGCCATCCGTCTCCGGCCGAAGCCCAGAAGGTCCGGAAGTGACACGTGCGCGCCTATCTGTATGCCCTGCCCAACCGCCTCGCGCACCGTGCGCCGCATCGTCCGGGGATCGCCCGCGTGAAAACCACACGCGATGCTGACCGAGGAGACGTGTGGCATCACCGCGGCATCATCGCCGAGCTGCCAGCGCCCGAAGCTCTCCCCCATGTCGACGTTTATGTCGAGAGCTGCCGCGGGCATCAGGCTGACCACCGCTTGACCCCGCGGCGGGCTTCGAGCGCGGTCATGGTGTGGTGGTAGTTGTGCTAGCGGCCATTTGTGTGTGGGCCTCGTGGGCCTCACGTCTGGCGGCCGAGTAGAAGTGCATGCCGGTGGCACACTCGGCGCAGATGGGCTCGTGATTGGCGGTGGGGTCGCGGTCGGTTTCCTGGCCCAGGAAGAACCGTTTGCAGCGATAGCAGCGAATCCGCACCTCCCACGGATCATCAATCTCGCGCACCGGATCGCCCGGTCGGTCCAGCACAAACCAACTGGAGCGCGCCAGCCACAGCGAGGCGACGTAGATTGAAAACGCGATCCCAAAGGTGATCGGCAACCCCCACGTCGCGAAAAACTGGCTGGTCGAGCTGAGCCCGACCTTCATGTACACCCCGATACCGGTCGCGACCGCCCACGCCAACAACCCACCCGGGTTTACCGCCGGTACTCGCCCCGGACGAAACTCCTGCTGATCAACCCGCTTGCCCTGCAGGCGCGTCCATCCGATATGCGCAAGCGCGATCGCGACCCACGCCACGATCGCGATCCCCTGGTACGCAAGCGCATCGTTGACGTAGCTGAAGATGTTGGTGAGCATCAAGATGAAGCCGATCGCCCCAGCGACCACGAGCCAAAACACGCGCGGCAGATGCAGCCGAAACAGGCGCGAGAAAAAGCTCTGCAGATTGGTGGAAGCCAGGTAGGCATTGGCCACATTGATGCGAAACTGCGTGATCGCGATCAACAAGACCCCCAGCAGGCCGGTCACCCCGACGATGTCCACGGGCAGAGCGCTCTCCTTACCCGCCAACCCGGTGAACGAGATTCCAAACGCTGACACGAGCAAGATCCCGATCAGACCGTTGATCACGAAGGTCATCACGTAATAGGCCAGGCCAAACGTCACCGTAACGTGAAAACGCTCGTCCTTGGGCTGCGCCAGCCGGGCGAAGTCAAACGTGAACATCATCAGGATCCACACGCCCATATACGCCGAAAACACCTGCAACCACGGCAGGGTCGTGCCCGGCGCCGCCTTGGCGTTGGGCAAAAAGCCGTGATAGCCCTTGTCCACCAACGTCCACGTGATCACCGCCGTCATGCCGATAACAAACAACGGCAACATCCACCCGTTGAAGCGATCCATCCACTTACGCACACCCCGCCAGACAAGTGGAATCGTCAGAGCAATCACGATCGCATACCACAGCTTCAGCGGTCCGCCGAAGTAAGTCTGCGCGGCAACCGAGACCACAGAGCCCTCGAAGACCCAGTAGTAGATGCACGTGGCCCCAAAAATCAGCGTCGCGATCGAAGCCCCCACGTACCCGAACATGCTGCGCGAGAACAACGCCACTGTCAGCCCACTGCGCGACGCCGCACGAACCATCACCCAGTTGATCAGCGTGTAACAGATGACGGTCATCCCCAGCCCGATCAGCGTATTCACCGTCCCATACGCCAGCGCCGCGAACGCCGCAAAGTAAATGTAAAAGAAGGCGGTCGCCACACCCCACCATGCAAACATCAACCGGCTACGCGTCATCCGCCACGTATTCGGCACCACATGGAGCGAAAAATCTTCACTCGCGGCCTCAGCCAACGCCCTCGGGTCATCCTCCGGCGAAGTCTCAAGCGGCGGATAAACCGTTTCCGCAGTAGCCACTTTCCTCAAACCTCCTCGTTCCGCTAACTCCCCTGTGCGCGCACGAGCCGGTGCGGGGTGATTCGATTCATCGGTCTCGACTCGAGTGCTGGGGCGAGCACAAAGGATGTCTCGAGTACCGGGACAGCCGCAGGATATCTCACCGATTCGAGCTCGTACCGAAGAACTCCCCCGCTGCGCCTCTCGATGTCATAGGTCGGACATCGCTCGGAAGATCTAGAGTTCAGCAGCGCCCGATGAGCACAGACCGCACAGCAGATCCAGTCGCGAACGCGGCTTGCACAAAGTCCGACGATTGGCCGGTGGTCCTCGACGGCGACCTGATGCCCGCGCGCGAGGCGATGATCCCCGTGGGAGATGATGGGCTGATCCGGGGCGACGGCGCGTTTGACGCCTTTCCGGTCAAGGATGGGCGGCCCTTTGCGCGCGCAGCGCACCTCGATCGTCTCGAGCGATCCTGCCGGGCGATGGCTCTGGAGTGCCCGCGTGCGCAACTCGAATCCGACATCGAGATATTGCTTTCGCATGCTCCTGCCGGCCTCACGGTCATCCGTGTGGTGCTCACCCGCGGTGGCCACCGGATCTGCCGCTTGGAGTCACCGGGCGATCCGGAGGCCTTAACCAAGCCGGCACGTCTGCTGCCGATGGTTTACGACCCCTCGGTGTTGCTCAACGGCGTTAAGTCGCTTTCGTATGCCGCCAACGTGATGGCCACCCGCCGCGCCATCGCCGCGGGTTACGACGAGGCACTTCTGGTCAGCTCGAACGGCGTCGTGCTCGAGGGTCCCAGGTCCGCGATCTTCTGGGTCCGGGAGGGGCAGATCCGGACGCCCGCGATCGAGACGGGCATCCTCGCGTCCATCACGCGACGGGCGATTCTGGAGAGCCTCTCTGTCCAGGAAGGGAGCTTCCAGCTCGAGGACGCGCTCCAGGCATCTGAGGCGTTCTTGGCCTCGACCGCGCGACTTGTTCAGCCGGCTGCCGCAATCGGTGAGGTGACGTTTCGGGAGGCTCCTGGGCCACAGACGTTGCGGGCGCAGAAGGCGCTCGAGCGCGCGATGGCGCAAGACACCATCGCCTGAGCCGCAGCTCGATTCGTCACGCAGGTCAGGGCCAAGCTTGGGGGCGCGGCCCATGTCTCTTTCGGTCCGACAGGTGGTCCTAGATGGACATCGTTCGCGAGCTCAGCGGCCGGCGGGGGTCTGCAGCGCGCCGGCGGGGGTCTGCAGCGCCAGCTCCACCGCGCGTTCGGCATGGAGGCGCGCCGTATCGAAGAGCGGAACGTCCGCGTCGCCAGGACCTAGCAGCAGCCCAATCTCAGTACAGCCGAGCAAAACCCCTTCGGCGCCGCGCTGGACGAGGGCGGTGACGACTCGGCGGTAGGCCTCTCGGGATTCTTCCCTGAGCTCGCCAAGGCAGAGTTCCTGAAAGATGATGTCATCCACCACTCGGCGGTCGTCGTGATCCGGAACAAGGACCGTCAACCCATATCGGTCTCGGAGGCGGCCGGTATAAAAGTCGTGCTCCATCGTGTACGCGCTGCCGAGCAATCCCACTGTGTGAAGCCCCGCCGCGTCCATCGCTTCACCAGAAGCGTCGGCAATATGCAGCAACGGAATATCGACACGAGAGGTAATCGTGTCGATCACTTTGTGCAATGTATTTGTACAAAGCACCAACAACTCCGCACCGGCCCCTGCCAGCAGACCGGCTTCGTGTGCCAAGCGCTCACCGGCCATCCGCCACTCGCCTTCCCGCTGCATCGCTTCAATTTCGGCGAAGTCAATCGACCGCAATATGAGATCGGCGGAGTGCAGCCCGCCCAACCGGTCGCGTACCGCCTCGTTGATCAGGCGGTAATAGACGGCGGAGGACTCCCAGCTCATCCCGCCAAGTAGACCGAGGCGTTTCATTTGAGGTCCTACCGACGCCCGGGTTTCGCCGTCGGTAGGCGTTCAGCCTCGACCGTCGCCGCGGGCCGGCAGCCTGCTCTCTGAAGGGGTGGCCTCGTCTGCCGGTGTCGAGGACTCCTCAGCACCCGGCTGGTACGGCTCCGGTTCGCCGTACCGCCATACCTCCTCATACATCGGGCGTAGGAACCCCAGGTGCTCCTGCATCTGCTCGCCCGCAGCCGCTTCGTCGCCTGCCTCGATCGCTGCCAGAAGCCCACGATGGTCGTCGTTGACGCGCTGGTGAAACTGTCGGCCCAGCGCCGAGCGCTTCAAATTGGCTTGTAACGCCGAGAAGATTGGGTGGGTGGCGATCGACAGCAAGGTGTTACCAGCGCTCACGACGATCGCCGAGTGGAAGTCCTTGTTGTAGAAGAACTGCTTCTCCGAGCTGAGATCCAGCGGCTGTGGCGGGATGGCCGCGCGCAAGGTCTCGAGGTCCGAAGCGCTCCGACGCCGGGCTGCAAGTCGCGCCGCAGGAACTTCGAGAAGTTCCCGGGCTTCGAGAAACTCGGCGAGTGAAACGTGCTCGGATTGACTTAAGAGACCGATGTTCGTGCTCAGGGACTCACGGACATGATCGACGGTCGGCAGCGTCACGAAGTTTCCTCCGCTCGCGCCCTTGGCCGTGCGAATCAGTGAATCCGCCGACAGCAGCCGCAGAGCCTCGCGGACGGTGGGGCGGCTTACTCCGAATTCGGCAGCAAGCTCGGCCTCGCTCGGGAGCCTCTGGGCCGGACCGAGCTGACCCGAGACGATCAGCTCGCGGAGCTGGTCGGCGACCTGCTCGTAGGCCTTGCGTACCCGACGGATTGGGACAGCTCCGCGACTCGCACCCCGCACACCCGCAGCGTAGCACCAGGTTTCACCGAAAGCCGCGCACACCCGGATAAAACGGCGTCTTCTTGCGAGCTACGGCTCGCTCTGAACGAGGCGCGAGTAGAGCTCTGGACGGCGGTCTTCGAACAATGCGACGTTGTAGCCGCCCTGATGCGGTTCGATGATCTTGTCGCGCGCGAGCCGAAGGTCAAGCTCAGCGCTAATCACGGTCTCTTCGGCGCCCGCTTCCACCACTCGGCGACCCAGTGGGTCGACGATCTGACTCCATCCGAAGAATGCGGTGCCGCTCTCGCTCCCGCACCGGTTAGCTGTGACAAAGAAGACTGCGTTCTCAGCCGCTCGCGCACGGGTGATGTATTCGGCGATCTCGCGCGCCGGCACCGGCGAATTGGTCGGATGAATAATCATCTCGGCGCCTTCGAGCGCCAACACACGAGTGATTTCGGGAAAGCGCCAGTCGTAGCAGATCTGCAGACCGATACGGCCGACGGGAGTGTCGAAGACTTCGTAGGACTCACTTCCCCGAGCGGTGAAGCGATCGACACCGATGCACGCTATGTGTGACTTTCGGTAGCGCCCGATGACACCGTCGGGACCGATCAGTACCGCTGTGTTGTAGAGCGTACCTCCTTCCGTCTCGAGCATTCCAACCACACAATGCATCCCCATCCGCCGACACGCTGCACCCAGCGTTTCGGTGATGTCTCCGGGGATGCGATCCGCACAGTTACGCGCGGACTGTTCATCACTCAGCATGTAGCCGCTGAGAGCGCACTCCGGGAAAACCACCAGATCGCTCCTAGCCGCCGCCGCTCGATCCAGCTGCGAGACGCACGCCGCGAGGTTGCCTGCGACATCTCCAAGTCGTGGTGCGTTTTGCACCACCATTACGCGCACGGACTGTTGCAAGTTTACCCCGTGCACACGCACTCCTCGCTCCGTCGTTTTGAGGCGCCGGTGCCCCTGATGACGCGCTGCAGCTCACCGTACTCGTCCCCCGAAATCCTCGCGTCCAGGACCGTCGGAACGGGCTCGCGAAGTCCCTCGATCACCGCCGCCCGGAGCTCCGGCACGGTGCTGACGACCGCTCCAGCAGCGCCCAGAGACCGAGCAAAGTTGGCGCAGTCGACCGGGCCGAAGTCGACGGCGGTCCGCCGGTAGCTGCGCTCCTCCTGCTTTGTACGGATCAGACTGAGACCGGAGTCGTTCAGGACGATCACCACCAGCCTTGCTCCGACCCGTGCTGCAGTCTCTAGTTCATTTCCGTGAAGGAGAAATCCGCCGTCGCCGGTGAAGGCGATCACGGGCTCGCCCGGGCGCGCCAGGGCTGCCGCGATGGCGGCAGGGACCGCGTAGCCCATCGTCGCGTGTCCGTTGGATATCAAGAATCCCCGCGGGCGAGCGGCCCGCCATCCCCACGTTGCGGCGAACATGTGCGCGCCCGCATCCACCGTCACCGTGGTCCCCTCGGGCGCCGCCGCCTGAACCGTGGCCACGACTTCCAATGCGGTCAGGAACTCGGGAGAACCCGTCCGCAAAGCGTCAAGTAGGCGCGCGCGTCTCGCACCGACTTCCGTGTGCGACCACGTCGACTCGCTGCCTTTGAGTTCGGCGGCGAGCGCTTTTAGCATGAGCGAGAGATCGCCGACCAGGACGTGCTGTGGGCTATATCCCGGGACGTGCTCTGTATG